>Ga0070698_100007021_pt1 | contig 12200 bp, 11 predicted proteins | sample KBSK1502metaG_FD_65477 | JGI IMG/M metagenome (GOLD analysis project Ga0070698, IMG submission 65477) | Corn, switchgrass and miscanthus rhizosphere microbial communities from Kellogg Biological Station, Michigan, USA - KBS K1-50-2 metaG | ecosystem: Host-associated > Plants > Roots >...
ACGCAGTCAGAATAGACAGTATAAAACCAGGGATGGCATCAGCCGGGATAGGAAGATAAAATGTCAACATGGGCGAAAGAAGTATCAGGCCATCCAGAATATTGAAAAGCGTCCACAGAACAAAGGCAGAGACAGCAGCGAGCAGAACGTAGACTTTTCGCGAAAATACTATTCTAAACGCGTTCGCCGAAATAGCCGGACTTGTCAATGCTGTTCAGCCTTGGGTCCAATCTGGTACGAATGTTGTTCCCATATTACTCTTTCAACCACCGAATCCACTCACTTAAAAATAAACTCACAAGTGAATAGATCGACGGACATAGAAGGCTTCAAATAGCGAGATGGTCTATTATGCTTTAATTGGCACAGTTGCAGGCAAGAAAAGAGTGTGCTTTGTGCGGGACTACACTTCCAGTAGGAACTGAAATAAGCCTCTGCAATGAGTGCATAAAGTGTGCGGATTGCTGCGTGGGTCTGGAAAAACTAAAGGACTAGCTATTCTACCAACTTTAGAGTATCGGTTATCGTCATTATCCCAACAACATTTCCCTTTTCGCTGACCAGTATGCATTTCGCAAATCTAACAAGTGGTATCAGTGCTTTCGCCGGAGTCGAATTGTCGACGAGAGGTGGAGGTGGCTCCATCATTTCTGCTGCCGGAACGTTGCGAAGTTCTTTTTCATCCTTTTCCACCATGATCTTGGCCAGCCCATCTTCAGTTAGTATTCCCACTACTTTTGAGCCATCAAAGACTGGAATCTGGCTAATGGAATTCTTTCTCATTACATCAATGGCCGTATGTAATGGTTGGTCCTTCTGCACGGATATTAGATTGCGGCTGCATATATCGCCTACTTTCATTGAGGTGCGGCCTTCCAAAGAACTTAGGACTTCAAATATTCGCCGGGCTGTTTCGTAACTCGGCTTGCATCGGCCTGATTCTATCTGGTTTATCATGGAAGTGCTGACTGCCGTAAGCGCAGCCAGTTTTCTCTGGGTAATCCCAAGCCTAATTCGTGCCTGCTTGATGTACTCCAGCCTAGGCAGCATTCGTAGTAACTTTCCCCTTGGCACATATACATGCTTTTGATTTGTGAAATATGGCTCCATTTTCTTTGGCTTGATTGATCTGAGCGGTATGCGATGCGGCTGTCTATACAAATCTGCTTCTTCGGGACTGCTCCGCATCCTAAGTGGAACTTAGCAATATGAATTGCCACGGAATTGACAACGCATACACGGTAAGCAGGAAATGCGGATCTTCTAGAACCGACTTACACTTAATTTAATAATTTAGGATCAAACCTGACAATACTTGGTCACCACCACTCATCTGTTCAAGGCCATAAAACATGCCCTAAACTTTAGAATATCAGGCAAGTTTGAGAATGTCGATTCATTTTCTCATAGCGTTAAGGCCAATCGCCGTCTATGGGGCAGCTATGACTGGTCACAGAGGGGAGACGAGTGGACGAGAAAGGCGCAGAACCCAGAGAGCTGGTTGAGTGCCCTTCTAGAGAATATGCTTTACAAATACATGGACAAAAACCGCGAGATCTTGGAGATAGGGCCTGGCGCTGGGAGGTGGACAGAGTATCTGCAACCAATAGCCAAACGCCTTGTACTAGTTGATATCACTCCGAAGTGCATTACATTGTGTAGGGAACGCTTTGCAGGGCGAGACAAGAATATCCAGTATCACGTCATAGACGGAGAAATCGGGTTTATCCCGGATTGTAGTATAGACCGAGTATGGTCATACGACGTATTTGTGCATGTCAACCCCTCTGATACAGAACTATACGTAAAAAACATCTCACGAATATTGCGTCCCGGGGGAATAGCCGTACTTCATCATGGTTCGTGGAACGAATATGAAGGAGGAGCAGTAGCAGGTTTTCGTTCCAGAACAACAGCATCTGCGGTTCAGACTTTCGTCAGGAATGCAGGGCTCATATTGGTTGAACAGAATCGTGAGTTGGTCCACAAAAAAGGTGACGTGATCACTGTCTTTCAAAAAGAGGGCAGTATGCAGTAATTCTGAGACAAATGCTTTCGGTCAATAAGTGCCAAATCCAAAAAACATGAGAATGAAGAGGACTGCCATTTGCAATATCACGTTTCAAAGCCTTATATTATGTGCAATAGAATTTTTCTTGTAACAGCTTAGGACATGGCAACCGATAGTTTGACTGGCAAATGGGACTCTGTAAAAAGGTACAAGCTAACCAAAATGATAAATGAGCTATCTAGCGTTGCTGGTCACGGAACCGAACTTGTTACTGTCTATATCCCTCCTCGGCGACCGATCTTTGATGTTGTTGCTCAGCTTAGAAATGAAGCAGGTACCGCCTCGAACATAAAGTCAGATCTAACCCGGACTCATGTTCAGGACGCACTCGGGACCGTAATGGAATATTTGAAGAAGTACAAAACCACACCAGAAAACGGCCTAGTGGTATTTTGTGGTGCCATTCCAAATGAACGCGGCATAGGCAAGGAAAAAATAGAAATCTATCCAGTCGACCCTCCAAAACCTGTACAGATAAGCCTCTACCGCTGCGACGACCATTTTTGGACGGATCATTTGAAGGACATGCTCAAGGACGATAAATCAATAGGAATACTTTCCATTGACACGCAGGAAGCCGGAATCGGCGTGCTATCTGGAAATGAAGCGAGGACTATTGATTCACTAACTTCGGGCGTTGCGGGCAAGCACAGACAAGGCGGACAATCCGCTAGGAGGTTCGAGCGACTTCGGGAAAACGAGCTCAACGAGTACTATCACAGGATTGCCGACCATGCTAAACAGGTTTTCATTGACCAGTTCAGCGTAAAGGGCCTGCTTGTAGGGGGTCCGGGACCGACCAAAGAGAACTTTTTGAAAGAAGAATATCTTGATTATCGACTTCAAAAAGCCATAATCGCCACCCTGGATACTTCTTACTCAGGTGAGGAAGGGGTAAGAGAGATTTTGGACAAGGCGCGTAGGGAAGGAATTCTGCAGGAGTATCGCCTTATGGAAGAAAAACAGATTATGGATAAATTCATGAGCGAAGTGCATTCTGGGAAGGGTTTGGGCATTTACGGGATCCACGACGTTGTGAATGCTGCGAAAAACGGCGTCGCTGACATCGTGATAGTTACAGACGACATTTCGTATGTAAAGCTAGAGTTTCGCTGCAGGATATGCAAGAACATTCAAGAAAAAGTTGTTAATAGGTCTAATGTGATTGCGACGAAGCAGCAATATTTATCCAGACAATGTCCGTCATGCGGATCGACCGACTATGATGCTTTGGAAAAGGATATCGTGGAATACTTGGAAGAACTCACAACAATGACTGGCTGCAGACTAGAAGTCATTTCGGGCAAAACTGAGGAAGGAGCGCAGTTGTCAAGCCTGGGCAGCAGCGGGGCAATTCTTCGTTACAAGCCTATGTAATACAATTGCAATTGTCTATTTCACGGGAGCAGCCTGAACAGACTACAAAGGTGTTGCATCCTGCAGGCGTGCATGCCTCAAAGCTCCTTGTCTCTCGGCCGCATCTGCATCTTAGATTGGACGTATAGTCTGATTGTGAACGTTGGCGATATCAGCATTGCTGCCAGAGCAGTAACATAATCAATGATTGGGAAGAGTGGATGCAAGAACAGCCTTATGGCAACTAGCATGGCTGCCTTGCTTGTTCCACGTCCCGCATGCAAATACTAACAAAACATTGTTGCGATATAAGCATGGTATCGTGACAAGGCCCTACACAGCTGATTTTCAGAGAATTCTACGCTAGAGGCCGTTCATAAACAGGTCAACTTTGTTGCGACAAGTATTAAATAAAGGTAGAGAAATATCTGCAATCGAGAAAAGATGCCTTCCGAGCTGAAAGTTCATCCTTCTTTCTTCAAAGAATTTGCTACCAAGACATGGATCTCTCCTACTGAAATTGTTAAAGAATTAGTTGAAAACGCATTTGATGAGGACGCGACTCGTGTCCTGGTGACAGTACTTGCAGATGGGTCAGTTGTCATTGAAGACGACGCAGGAATGGATCAGAGCGGAATGGAAAAATTCCTTCTTTTGGGTTCACCGCACAAGAGATCGGAATCAATCTCGCCAAAGTTGAAAAGGATAAGGACTGGAAGATACGGGACCGGGAGACTCTCATTCTTGACGTCTTTTGAAAGCTTGAGGATAAGGACTAGGCGTGGAAGCTTTCACAAGTCGATTACCATCAATTCAGAAGTCCTCGACAAACTCTATACGGGTAATGCAAAACTCCCGGAAACAAGAGATGCCCCTCTAAGGCGTGATGGGACGGAGCTTGTCATGTCAGGCGCGAAATCGTCCGTTGACTTGTTCAAGATATCAAAGGAAATTCGTAGGCTGGCTGTTCTGAGAGCCCCAATGTTTGAAGTCTCTGTAAAGGCTGCGGAAAAATTTAAGGAATGGAATTTTGATGGAGCCGAGGTCATCCGTGCTCCGGAAATCCAGGGTCATCGGATCCCAGTCAATCTTGATAATGGCAGGATAATCGGAGAGATAATCATTGCAAAAAGGCCACTTACGGAGGATGAAAGAGGCATTGCTGTAATGGTAGGAAGCCATATTGTGACTAGAAGCAATTTTGGCTTTGATGCCAAGTTGAACAGAGTGACGGGTTTTGTCAGATGCGACAGCCTCACTACTAGGTTTGCCGACAAGTCGGCAATAATTGAAGATGACGAATTTGCCAGATTCAATCAAGCGATGAAGACCTTTGTTATTGATACCGTTGTCCCCGGATTGTCAGAGTATGAGGACGTATTGATCACCCGTGAAGAGTCCAAGATTTACCGCGAAATAGACAAGGTACTCGGACAGGCCCTTGTCGAAACTCTTGAAACCCAAGAGGAAGTGCAAGGCTATGAAATGGTCGACGTCAAGGAGGTTGTCAGAAGGACTGGAAAGGATGAAGAAAAAGGCCGCAAGTCACATTCCCACCGGCACGGCGAATCTCTTCCCCCGGCAAGGCGGTTTGATGAACTTATTCCTCTTGTAACCCAAGGTCCCGCCTCCGGAAAGGATGAACGCGGAAGACAAGTCGCAGAGGCTGAAGGTGAGGTTGTAGAAGTCGTAGATGAAACCCAGGCGGATGGGACAATAGTCAGAACACGTCAGGTCAGAAGGCCCATTTTGAAAAAGACATTTGCATTGAAAAGGATAGGATACAAGGTTATTCCTTATGAGGATGAAACGGATTCGCGTTATAGCTTTATCGCGGAAAACATTGTCTTTGTGAACAAGGCCAATCCGACATACCGCGCCGAATCAACCAGGGGAGATGAATTCCTACTTAGACATGTAATCAGCATGGTCGCCGAAGCTGTGGCGCAATCAAAGCATCCGGAAGGCAAGGAAGCCCTCGAACTTCAGAATAGGCTGGTCGCCGAAGCAATAAGGATCCACCATCACACGGCAACACGCTGACATCGATCAGAATTGATAGAAACGACTAAATCTAACTGGTATAGCGAATTAGAACATGGCGTTTGAATTCATGCCCGGTGCTACTGTTGTAGGCATTTCATACAATAATGGTGTTGTTCTCGCAGCGGAAAAGAGGGTTTCATTTGGCAATTTTGTCGTAAACAAGAACATAAAAAAGACATTTTCTGTGACTGATCACGTAGGCGCGGCTTGCGCAGGCATGGTTGCAGACATGCAAGTACTCGTTAGGCAGGTTGAGGCACTTGCAAAGATTCGCAAACTAGAGACAAGACGCAGTGTCCCACCAAACTCCGTAGCTAAACTAATGTCCGTCATAATGTTTGAACGCAGGTATTTCCCGTTGCTCACTCAGGTAATCGTCGGTGGCATTGATTCAAAACCTGAAATATACACACTGGATCCCCTTGGCTCAGTCCTTCCTGACGATTATGCTGCGGTTGGCACCGGCGCGGAATTGGCCCTTGGTATCATGGACGCAGAGTTCAAGCCAAATATGACAGAAGAGAAGGCGAGAGAGCTCGCAGTTAGAGCAATCAGGTCTGCTATTCAGCGCGATGCTTCTAGTGGCGACGGAATCGACGTGCTCTTTGTCACAAAGGGCGGTCCTCGTGAAGAGACGATACCAATCAGAAACGCCTAGATCTGCTTGAATCCTTCCCACATTTCATCGCTAATGTAGTGTAGGTTTTCGATGACGTATCCTTTTTCCATGGACTTGGCTGTTTCACTATCTTCTAGTGCCAACCCTGACGCTAGGACCTTCCCATGTACCTGATCCTTGACAAGGACAATTCCTCCCTTCTTGAATGAATCAAATTTTGTGATCCCGGGCCGCATCACTTTGGCTCCATTACAAACAAACTTGACGGCCCCCATGTCTACCGTCACTGATGGAAACTGACTCAGGATTTCAGCACTGGCTCCGACAAATGGGAGGATCTGGTCAGTTATCTGCACCCCGATTACTTTGTCATTAGCAACCAATAACCTGTTTCCCTCATGAACTTCATGCACGGTCATACTCTTCACGGCAGGTATGGTTCCTGCTGGCCATGTGGCTTCTAGCTTCTCTAGAAGCTCCGATGTCTCTCTTTTCGAAAGAACAAAAGTCTTCAGGTCTGGATCGGAGGCTAGTATCACCGAGGATAATTAATCTGTTGCATTAGCCGGCTCAAAAAACTTTATTACACTTGGGCTATTTCGCTTGTCGATGCAATACCAGATATTGAAAGAGCCGATGGCTCTTTTGGATGTGCAATTGAGCGCAGGGGAAAAAATAACTGCTGAATCAGGTGCAATGGTATACATTAAAGGCGACGTAGAGATTAAGACGAGAACTCGGGAGGGTGGGTTCCTCAAGAAGTTAAAGGTCACAGCCCTTGGGGGGGAATCATTTTTTGTTAACGATTACGTCGCGCGCGGCAACGCTTCAATCGGCCTTACCGGTCCTCCGCTCGGGGATATCATCAGAATTGAAATCCAACCTAGCTCCGGCTTTATCGTCCAATCCGGGTCATACGTAGCTTCCACTTCTGGAGTTATGCTCGATACGCAGTGGCAGGGATTCACCAAGGGCCTTTTCGGAAGCGAATTCTTTATGCTAAAGGCAACGGGCCAGGGCGAGATTTTCCTTAACGCCTATGGCGGAATAATTGAAAGGCGCATTGAAAAGGACGAACGGCTCTTACTCGATAATTACCATCTTGTTGCGCTCAGCGAATCAGCGATTTACAAAGTAATCAAGGTGGGGGGGATGAAGACAACGATATTAGGGGGCGAGGGTCTGGCGACCGAGATAATCGGCCCGGCTACCGTTTATTTCCAGACAAAGAATATCCGCGAATTCATTGATTTGCTAGGATTAAGCCAGAGAGCCGAAACGACATCCGGATCATCAGGAGTGTCTTTTGGGGGGTTCAGGATTGGCTAAAGCTAGGCGTTTGTATGCGTGACTGTCTGCCAGCACTCCAGGCAAAAGTCCCCTGTAACTTGAAAGATTTCTGCTGGACGCTCCCTACAGTGAATGCAAACCACTTTTTCTGCGTCTGCAAGTTCTCCTGATTTTTCGGAGTTCTTATCCAAAATTTGCAATGTTGTTGTCTAGATTTTGTGCCACATTAGCATATTTAAAGCTATTATTGTATCGTGCTATTACAAGGATATGAGCTATATATAGGACTCAACACAAGTAGTTATGCACATATAAACCAGCAAAAAGAAATCGGGAATTCCTGAGGTGTTTGAGATCAGCGCTCAAATACAGTGTCTCTTATCTCTATGAGATCCCTCAAGACTGCCGAAGCAGTTTCCATGCCTCCTGCACCCCTGCCTATTATGGTCTGCTGGCCGGAATGCTCTGATGAAAATGTAACCGCGTTAAGAGTGCCATTTACGCAGATTGGATCAGTTCTTGCAACCTCGGTGGGCGAAACCTCAAGTGTCTTCCCGTCGCAGCTGGCAATCAACTTGATCGCATTCCCCTTTTGGACAGCCTTTTTTACTTCTACTGACCTTACTCCACTGATGCCCGTTCTCTTCACATTCTTCATCGTGACCTTCATGCCCATCACCCAATTCGCCATGATCACTAGTTTTGCAGCTGCGTCAAACCCGTCGATGTCAAGTGAGGGATTTGCTTCTGCATACCCTTTTGCCTTAGCGTCATCAAGAGCCTTTTCATACGTGAGACCTTCCGCCATCTTGGTCAAGATGTAATTCGTCGTGCCATTTAGAATGCCTTGAAATGAAATTATCCTGTCGCCCTTCAGACATCTCTTTGCAAATTCCAGGATCGGTGTCCCGCCACCAACTGTTCCGCTAAACCTAAACATTACCCCGTTATAGTTAGCCAGTTCTATTAGCGACGGAAAGGCCAAAGCCAATGGGCCCTTGTTGACGCTTATGACGTGCTTGCCCGTCCTCATCGCCGAAATAATGTGTGAAGTACCGGGTTCGCCGGTGGAGAGGTCGGTGGGTGAGCATTCAAGAACTACTTCGGCGTCAACATTTTCGATTACCTGCACCGGGTCGAACTTGCTAGCCGACTTTTCATAAGCTCCTACCGTTTTCTTTGATTTCTTTGCTTCCAACAGTTTCTGCAAATCAAGACCGGCAGGTGCGACTGCGGATCCACCATTGTCGACGCAGGCAACTATGCGGGGTTTTATGCCGTATTGACTGTAAAGGTCTGCAGATCGAGAAAGTATTAGCTTTGCGAAGCTCTGCCCGACAACGCCGAATCCCACCATTATTATTCGCAATCTGGATGCTCTGTGCTCTTTGATTGATCGGGCTTAATAAAACTAGGCATATGACTGATCATGGATCGCGGCCACATGTTCCCAATACATTTAGGCTGGACACAGGGAGGAACGAGATCCTCTATTAGAGCAAGCGATCTGGGAGAACCTAGGTGAGCCCGTTCAAGCACCAAAAATTGATTAGTTCCTAAGGCGCTTGGCTGAAATAATTTCCTTGTTGAGTGCAGCATCAAAGCCCTTTTCACGCAGTATTTTTAAGAAGCGGATCAGGACTCTTGTGGTACTCCATTACCAGCTCGGATGCGCCATCGAGTTCCAGATTTGGGAGCAAGTCATATTCGCATCCTTCGCAGTCTATCTTTATGAAATCGTATTGAAGAGAGTTAATCTTGTCCGCCGTAGCCGGTTCTTCTATTAACGTAATCCTGTCTTGCATGTTGTTTCGAGCAATGTTTGTCCGAGCTAGATCACAGCGGACTTTATCCATCTCAAAGGCGAAGACGTGCGCGGCTCCCAGCTTCCCAAAGTAGAGAGCCGTATCGCCTATCGCTGCCCCAACATCGACAACCACTTTGGAAGAAAGGTCAGGACGCCCATAGATGCGCATGATATACAATTCATCGAATACAAGAGAGAAAGATCGGGGCGCGAGCAATTGCAGGCCATCCGGTGTCGTAACAAGATTATTTTCACCAGCATCTTGAAAGGAAAAGCTGCTATTGGAAAGATGTATCCGGTAGAGGTATTCGTAGAATTCGTTATAGTCGGAGCGGGAAACTGTAATTACTTTTTCGTCCCGGAATTTTGCGTCAACTGACTTTTTCAGACCCTTGTACACCATCAGGACTGCTGGCCAGTTAGATACATAGCGCCTTAGCAACGATACGCCTTCTGACGACCGAAGGTGTGGCATGTTTGCATAATCGAACGTCCTGATACTCTTAAACATTAGGTGTCTACATTGCGCGTGTCAATAAGGCAATTATCTGCTCCTGCCAATGTGCAGCTATGTTTTGAATTGATTAGACTTGATTTCTAATCTACAGTGCGAACGATTTTTAGCTACCCCGTTTAATCAACCCTCAAGTAGAGGCGCATTGCAGCATTGTTTGAGCTTATCCCGACGTTGATTTTGCTTGTAGTCATTGGGCTCGGCGCGGGGACACTTGGGTCCATGCTGGGTGTGGGAGGCGGGATAATAATGGTGCCTGCACTAACCTTTCTCGGAATTTCTCCTTCCCAAACGGCAAGTACCAGCCTTATTGCAGTCACATCTACTAGCATGTCTTCAACGGTAGAGTACAGCAGGCAGAAGCGAATAGACTATAGGCTTGGAATCTTGATGGCGGCCTCGGCTGTTCCGGGGGCTGTAGTTGGAGCACTCCTGTCTGCAAACATAACATTAGAACAGTTCAGGCTCTATTTCGGTCTCCTCTTGATACTGGTGGGGATATACATTCTCTACAAGAATTCCATTCTGCGGGAGCGCAGGGAAGGACTCAGGGCGCTAAATGCATACAGGTTGCTGGGAATAACTTCAGCAAGTTTCGTAGCGGGTGTTATATCCAGCTTGTTTGGAGTCGGAGGCGGCACAATATTTGTCCCGTTGATGTTGCTTGTGCTCGGGATGGGGATGCATCGCGCAGCCGCTACGTCGCAGCTGACCCTTGTGATAGCATCCGCAGCCGGAGTGGCCACTCATATAGTGTTGGGACATCCCGACTACTATTACGCGATAGTACTATCTGCTGGCGCGTTTGCGGGCGCTCAGGTCGGTGCCAGATTGTCAAAGACAGCAAAGGATGCACTACTCCAGAGGGCTCTTGGAGGAGTCCTGATCGCGGTTGGAGGCAAAATGATATTTGATTGGCTTTCTTCCAGATAAACCAACTAAGTGGTTCTTGCTTCGTCAACATAAAAAATTGCCTCATTACCTCGTTGTTCCGCGCCAGAAATCAAGTCCATAATAGACGTATCGAGCGTTGTAGGGTTGGGTTCTGCCCCCTCAGTATTTCCTGCAAGGACTAGGTACAATCTCATGTTCGAGCCAAGTACGTCCCCTAACTCCTGGTTGACGGTTGCGGTGTATGGCCGAAGTGCGCCTCGAAATACGTCGGATCTTGCCCTGACGATGCCCGAGATCTTTTTACCTACAGGCGCGTCGGGCCCGACTATCACAACATATCCGTTTGTACCCTTGTATTTTGACGGCTCCTGGACTGCTCCTTCCGGGGCCATGGCATTGACGGCTTCTCTAGTCACCAAGCCTGGTATATAGAGGAAATTCTCAATCAAAGCATCCCATTGCTTTCTCGACATGGAGCTGAGCGGACTAGTATAGTCATAATCACCCGTAAAGTGGATGACCGCGCCTATCTGACCAAACTTTGTCCGAGCTGTATTGAAAATCCTCCTGAGAGCGTCCTCGTCAAGCAAGTCCAGTGAATGGCTGTGAAACTCCGCGTAGACCTTCGAATCAGCCTGATTGTGGGCAAGCACGATCACCTGCTTTGCGCCGGCTGCCTGAATGCTTTTCCCCAACCTGATCACTCTTGCAATATCTTTTGCAGCGCTCGAGCCCGCGGTAATAATTATGACCTTGTCTGCCAGGTTGTGGTCCTTGGTTCCCTGAACAGCTGTACCGACTATGGGCTTTACGGGATAGAATACCCTGTCGTTGGGTATTACTCTTCCGTTGATCAGCTTGCTGATTTTTTCGTCACAGAGATTCATGACCATGTCTGCGACATCTTCTTGGGTCAGGAATTCGCTGTCCACGATCATTTTGCTAGTGTTATTCTGGATTTTCTCCGCTATTTCCTGAATCTTTGTTAGAGCGCCTGACACTGTGGCGGCGACCTTGTCGACTTGTTCTTTCGATTCTTGGTTTCTGCCGCGGGATATTTCGGCTGCCACCTTCTGGATTCCTTTCGAGACTATATCTTCTGCTTCACCTAACAGAGGCAGAGCTCCCTCAGTAACTTTTTCGACTTCGACAGAACCAAGGCCAGGGTAGCCTCCGACCCGGAGAAACTCGGCCGCGGCTTTTGGATAAACTGTCTTGTAGATTCTGTCAGAGTGGACAGGCCCTGGATTTGTTGAAATCGACCTAATCCCGCGCTCCGCTAGCTCCCAAGCCAGTGCCTCGGCTAGCCTGTTTTTAGCGCCTTGGGCCGCGGTATAAGGGGTCCTGAACCTGTAAGGCCTTTGCTCGTAGCGGTTTTCCTCGGTAAAGAATGTTGCAATCGTTATTATCTTGCCGCCTTTATCCATCGATTTCAATCCAGCTACCGATGTCCAAAACGTGCCCGTCAGATGTATGGCGACTGCTTCTCGAAATTCCTTCACGCTTGCATTTGTGAAAGTCTTGACCGGCCCTGACACTCCAGCGTTATTGACAATAATATCAACTGAGCCTAGTTGTTGCTTGACACTGTCAAACATGCCAT
>Ga0070698_100007023_pt1 | contig 12197 bp, 8 predicted proteins | sample KBSK1502metaG_FD_65477 | JGI IMG/M metagenome (GOLD analysis project Ga0070698, IMG submission 65477) | Corn, switchgrass and miscanthus rhizosphere microbial communities from Kellogg Biological Station, Michigan, USA - KBS K1-50-2 metaG | ecosystem: Host-associated > Plants > Roots >...
TCGCCGGGCGTCGACCGCCCGCTGACCGAGCCGAAGCACTGGCGGCGCGCCGTCGGCCGCCTGGTCACGGTGCCGCTCAGGCCTGATACCGCCCCCGCCCCGGCGGACTCCCGGGCTGTCACGGGACGGATCACGGGCACCGACACCCACGGGGTGCGGCTCGACGTTGCGGGGCATAGCCAGCGGTTCGGCTATTCCGAGCTCGGCCCGGGAAGGATCCAGATCGAGTTCGCCCCGCTGGACGCCGGCGAGGACGGGCTGGGCGAGGGCGGGCAGGAGCTGGGCGGGCGGGCAGATGCCAGTGCGGACCTGGGCGCAGCTGAGGAGGGACCCGATGGATATTGATCTGAGCGCCCTGCGCGGCCTGGAAGCCGAGAAGGACATCTCGATGGACCTGGCCATCAAGGCCATCGAGGACGCGCTGCTCGTCGCCTATCACCGCACCGACGGGGCTGCGGCCACGGCGCGGGTCGAGATCAACAGAGGCAGCGGCCACGTCACCGTCTGGGCGTCGGAGACGGCCGAGGACGGCACGGTGACGCGGGAATACGACGACACGCCCGCCGGGTTCGGCCGGATCGCCGCGACCACGGCCCGCCAGGTCATCCTGCAGCGGCTGCGCGACGCCGAGGATGAGCTCACGTTCGGCGAGTACGCGGGCCGCGAGGGCGACATCGTCGCCGGCGTGATCCAGCAGGGCAAGGACCCGCGGGCCGTCCTGGTGGACCTCGGCAAGCTGGAGGCGATACTGCCGCCGACCGAGCAGGTGCCCGGCGAGCGCTACGTGCACGGGGAGCGGCTGAAGTGCTACGTGCTGCACGTCCGCAAGGGCTACCGCGGACCGTCGGTGACCCTGTCCCGCACGCATCCGAACCTGGTGAAGAAGCTCTTCGCGCTGGAGGTGCCCGAGATCGCCTCCGGGGCCGTTGAGATCGCGGCCATCGCCCGTGAGGCCGGCCACCGCAGCAAGATCGCGGTGGTCTCGCGGCAGCAGGGTGTGAACGCCAAGGGCGCCTGCATCGGCCCGATGGGCAGCCGGGTCCGCAACGTGATGACCGAGCTGCACGGGGAGAAGATCGACATCGTTGACTTCTCTCCGGACCCCGCCGAGTTCGTGGCCCACGCGCTGTCCCCGGCCAGGGTCTCCCGGGTCATCATCGTGGATGCCCAGGCCCGCGTCGCGCAGGTGATCGTGCCTGATTACCAGCTGTCGCTGGCGATCGGCAAGGAGGGGCAGAACGCGCGGCTCGCGGCGCGGCTGACCGGATGGCGGATCGACATCCGGCCCGACACCCAGGGAGCCGACGCCCCGCCCGCCGGCGAGGCGCTCGCGAGCGCGGTGAAGGGGGCAGGCGAAGCCGGCAGCCCCCCGGGGCCGGCGGGCAGCATGCCCAGTGCCCCGGATGCGTAGGTAATTCTGCGGAGCTTGCTTCGTGGGGCCGCCCTCCCTCGTCGCTCGAGGGGCGCCCGGCCCCTCCGGCTCGCTTATGCGGGTTGAAGGGGGGTCGTCCCCCTAGGGTGAGCACTGTAAGCTTGACCGAGATGGTCATGCGGTATCCGCAGCCGGCCCGGCGCGCGCCAGCGATCCGGACCTGCGTGGGATGCGGAGCCCGCGCGGCCAAGTCCGACTTGCTTCGCCTGGTGGCAGCCGGGAACGAGATCGTTCCCGATCCGCCGGCGCGAGGGCCTGGCCGGGGTGCGTACCTGCATCCCAGCCGGGGATGCTTCGAGGAAGCGCAGCGCCGGCGGGCATTCGCGCGGGCGCTGCGACTGCCGGGACCGGTTGGAACCGGCAGGCTTGCCGAGTATCTTGGCCAGTCGTGACGGGCAGTACGCTGCGGGGTCACGGCAGGATGAGGGCTGGCAGGTCGGGAGAGCAGAGCAGGGCCAGGGCAACCCGGCCCGGGGAGAGCAGGCTGAGATTGCGATGAGCGACCGATGAGCATGCGGCGATGAACAGCAGAAGCTGACGCCGGACGGAGCACGCGCTGCCCCGACCGGCTGAGTGGTCCGGCCGAGCCGGACCGAGTAGAGGGAGCGCAGTGGCGAAGGTCCGGGTATACGAGCTCGCGAAGGAGTTCGGCGTAGAGAGCAAGGCCGTGATGGCCAAGCTCCAGGAAATGGGCGAGTTCGTGCGGTCGGCGTCCTCCACGATCGAGGCGCCGGTCGTCCGCAGGCTCAAGGAAGCGTTCGCGACCCAGCAGCCCAAGCAGGCGCGGGCCGGGGCGCGCGGGGAACCGCGCGCCGTGCAGCCCGCTGCCGCAGTGCCAGGGGCGTCAGCATCAGTGCCAGCCGCGCCCGCGGCGGCCGCCGCCGCGCCGAGCGCGGCCGATGCCGTCGCGGCCGGGGACGGGCAGGCCGCCGCGGCCGACACGAACGGCAGCACCCCGGCCGCGCCCGCGGCGCCGGCCCGGCCGCAGCCGGCGCCCGGCCCCGTGCCGGGCCCCGGCACCAGGCCGGGCGACGACACGGCCACCGGAGGGCAGCCTGCCCAGCCGCCGAGCCCGGCCCGGCCGCCGGTGCCGTTCCCGCACGGCAGGCCGGACGCTCCGGCCGCCTCCGCCGGCACGCCGGGCACCGGCTCGCCCGGCACCAGGGCCCCCGCCGCCGGAACCCCCGGCGCCCCGAGGCCGACTGCCCCGCGCCCGGGTCCTGGCGCGTCACGGCCGGGTGGCTCGCAGCAGCGGCCGCCCGCGGGCACGCCGGGGCCGCCGCGGCCAGGCCCGCGGCCCGGCAACAACCCGTTCAGCTCGACCGCGACCGGAATGGGATCGGCGTCGCGCGGCGCCCGGCCCGGCCAGCCTGGAGCGCCGGGCTCGTCCGGCGCCAGCGGAGCGCCGGGCGGCACCGGCCAGCAGACCGGCCGGCCGGGGCCCTCGGGCCCGCCCCGGCCCGGCGCCACGCGCTTCCCCGCGCGGCCTGGTCCCTCCGGCCCGGGCGAGGCCCCGCGGCCCGGCGGACCGCGGCCGGGCGGGCCCCGTCCCAGCCCGAGCAACATGCCGCCCCGCCCGGTCGGCTCGCGCGGGCCCGGCGGTTTCGCCGGCTCGGGCGGCCCCGGCGGCCGCGGCGGTCCTGGCACCGGCACCCGGCCGGGCGGGCGCGGCGGCCCGGGCGCGGGCGGCCCGGGCGCCGGCCCGCGCGGTGGCGGCGGCGCCGGCGGACAGCGGCCCGGCGCCGGCCCGGCGACCCGTCCCGGCGGCGGCCGCGGCCGGAGCGGCACGCAGGGCGCCTTCGGCCGCCCGGGCGGGCGCCCGCAGCGCGGCAGGAAATCGAAGCGGCAGCGGCGCCAGGAGTTCGACAACATGCAGGCGCCGTCGATCGGCGGCGTGCAGATCCCGCGCGGCAGCGGGCAGGTGATCCGGCTGTCGCGGGGCGCGTCGCTGAGCGACTTCGCCGACAAGATCGGCGTGAACCCGGCCTCGCTGGTCCAGGTGCTGTTCCACCTGGGCGAGATGGTGACCGCGACGCAGTCGGTGAACGACGAGACGCTGCAGCTGCTCGGGGCCGAGCTGAACTATACGGTTCAGGTAGTCTCGCCCGAGGAGGAGGACCGCGAGCTGCTGGAGTCCTTCGACATCGAGTTCGGCGAGGACGAGGGCGGCGAGGGCGACCTGGTGGCCCGCCCGCCGGTGGTGACCGTTATGGGCCACGTCGACCACGGCAAGACCAAGCTCCTCGACGCGATCCGGCACACGAACCTCGTGGCGCACGAGGCCGGCGGGATCACCCAGCACATCGGCGCGTACCAGGTCAACACCAAGGTCGACGGCGAGGAACGGAAGATCACGTTCATCGACACCCCCGGGCACGAGGCCTTCACCGCGATGCGCGCGCGCGGCGCGGAGACGACCGACCTGGTGGTGCTCGTGGTCGCCGCGGACGACGGTGTGAAGCCGCAGACCACCGAGGCGCTCAACCACGCCCAGGCGGCCGGCGTGCCGATCGTGGTGGCGGTCAACAAGATCGACAAGGAGGGCGCCGACCCGCAGCGGGTCCGGGCCCAGCTCACCGAGTACGGCCTGGTGGCCGAGGAGTTCGGCGGCCAGTCGCTGTTCGTCGACGTCTCCGCCCGCGAGGGCACCGGCATCGACGCCCTGCTCGAGGCCATCGTGCTGACCGCCGATGCCGAGCTCGACCTGCGCGCCAATCCCGGCCAGCAGGCACAGGGCGTGGCGATCGAGGCACATCTCGACAAGGGCCGGGGTCCGGTCGCGACCGTCCTGGTACAGCGCGGCACGCTCCGCGTGGGCGACTCGATCGTCTGCGGCGAGGCGTTCGGCCGGGTGCGGGCCATGCTCGACGAGAACAACGACCCGGTCACCGACGCCCCGCCGTCCCGCCCGGTGCTGGTGCTCGGCCTCACGGCCGTGCCCGACGCGGGCGACAGCTTCCTGGTCGTCGACGACGACCGGGTGGCCAGGCAGATCGCGGAGCGGCGCGAGGCCAGAGAGCGCAGCGCGATGTTCGCCCAGCGGCGGCCGAGGGTCACCCTGGAGGACCTGGAGTCGGCGCTGAAGTCGGGTGAGCGGGAAGAGCTCCTGCTCATCATCAAGGGCGACGTGTCCGGCTCGGTCGAGGCGCTCGAGGACGCCCTGCTCCAGCTCGACGTGGGCGAGGAAGTGGCGCTGCGGGTCATCGGCCGCGGCGTCGGCGCGATCACCCAGGACGACGTCAACCTGGCCATCGCCTCCGAGGCGGTGATCATTGGCTTTAACGTCCGGCCCGCCGGCCGGGCGGGCGAGCTCGCCCAGCGCGAGGGCGTGGACATCCGCTACTACTCGGTGATCTACCAGGCCATCGAGGAGGTCGAGGCCGCGCTCAAGGGCATGCTGAAGCCCATCTTCGAGGAGGCCCAGCTCGGCACCGCGGAGGTGCGGGAGGTCTTCCGGGTGCCCAGGGTCGGCAACGTGGCCGGCTGCATCGTCCGTTCCGGCACGATCACCCGCAACAGCAGGGCCCGCCTGGTCCGCGACGGCGTCGTGATCTCGGAAAACCTGACGGTCGAGTCGCTGCGCCGGTTCAAGGACGACGTGACCGAGGTGCGCGAGGGCTTCGAGTGCGGCATCGGCGTCGGCTACAACGACATCAGGATCGGCGACGTGATCGAGACGTTCGAGATGCGGGAGAAGCCACGCGCTTGACCTAGCCGATTCCCGACAGGCCCGGGCATAGGAGCTGCGGTGTACGTGGGCGCCCTGACCCTGGACGTGATGCTCGGCGACGTGCGCTCGCTGAAGCAGAAGCGGTCAGCGGTCCGGCCGCTGATCGCTGAGGTCAACCGGCGCTTCCCCGGTGTCTCCGTGGCCGAGACCGGGGACCTGGACCTGCACCGCCGCGCCGAGATCGGCGTCGCCGTGGCGGCCTCGACGGCTGCGCGCGCGGTCGAGGTTCTCGACGCCTGCGAGCGCTTCGTCGCGGGGCGCCCCGACATCGAGCTGCTGTCCGCCCGGCAGCGGCTCTTCACGGAGGAGGACTGAGCCAGCAATGGACGCAGCCCGGGCACGCAGGCTCGGCGAGGCCATCGCGCAGATCGTGGCCGAGATGCTGGAGCGGCGGATCAAGGACCCGCGGCTCGGCTTCGTCACGGTGACCGAGGCCCGGGTCACCGGCGATCTGCGCGAGGCAACGGTGTTCTACACGGTCTACGGCTCCGCCGAGGAACGCGCGAATACGGCCGCCGCGCTGGCCAGCGCCACCGGCCTGATCCGCTCCGAGGTCGGCAGGCAGACCGGCGTGAAGCACACTCCGTCGATCACGTTCGAGCCGGACACGGTGCCCGACTCGGCCAGGAACATCGAGGAGCTCGTGGCCCGGGCGCGGGTGGCCGACGCCGCCGTCGCCGCCGCGAGGGAAGGCGCCGAGCCGGCCGGCGACCCCGACCCGTACCGGGTCCGCGCGGACCCGGACTCCGGCGACGAGGCGGCCGCGGGCTCGCGGCCAGGCAGCACGGGCCGGGACGCGCAGTCGGGCGGGTCGCGCGGTCCTCTCGGCGATTACCCGGCGGCTGGCGACGGCCGCGCGAGATACTCACGGTCGTGACAGCCGAGTGCCCGCCCCCGGTTGGTAAGAGCTCAGGATCGGACGCTGGCGCTGCGTCGGCCCGGCAGAACCGGGACCCGGGCGATGCGCCCGCGGCGGATCTCGACGCCGAGTGGGCGCGGGCGATCAAGGCACTCAACGAGGCGGCCGAGATCTGCCTGGCCTGTCACGTCAGGCCCGACGGAGACGCGCTCGGCTCGATGCTCGCGGTGGCGCACGCGCTGCGCGCCCGTGGCGCGGCCGAGCGACCTCCCGGCTCGGCCCCGGCCCGTATCGTCGCCTCATTTGGCGATCTGCCGTTCGAGATCCCCCGCATCCTCCGTTTCCTGCCAGGCGCGGAGCTGCTCAGCCCGCCAGACGCCTTCCCCGAGCGGCCGCAGGTGATGGTGACCTTCGACGCGGCCAGCGCGGACCGGCTAGGCCTCCTCGAGGCCAGCGCGTCGGCTGCGGAGGAACTGATCGTCCTCGACCATCACGCCTCCAACACCGGCTTCGGCACGGTGAACCTGATTGACCAACGCGCGGCCGCGACCGCGGTGCTCGCCTGCGACCTCATCGACAGGCTTGGCGTGAAGATCTCCAGGGACATCGCGCTCGGCCTGTACGCGGGGCTGGTCACCGACACCGGCTCGTTCCGGTACTCGGCGACGTCGCCCTGGGTGCACCGGCTGGCGGCACGGCTGCTGCAGACCGGCATCGAGCCCGGGGTGGTCGCGCATGAACTCTGGGACCGGACCCCGTTCGGGTTTCTCGGCCTGCTGTCCGCCGTGCTGGATCGAGCTCGGCTCGAACCGGCCGGCGCGGGCGGCCACGGGCTCGTGTGGACCACCGTAACCCGCGGTGACCGGCTGGCGCGCGGGCTGCCGTTCGAGGTCGTCGAATCGGTCATCGATGTGGTGCGCCGGGCCGACGAGGCCGACGTGGCGGTCGTGCTCAAGGAGGACGACGCAGGGCACTGGCAGGTATCGGCCAGGTCCAAGGGCAAGGTGGACGTCGGCCGCGCGTGCGTGGCGCTCGGCGGCGGCGGGCACTCCCTGGCGGCCGGGTTCACCGGCAGCGGCCCGGCCGCCGAGATCATGACCGCGCTGCGACAGCAGCTCGCGGGCGGGGCGGACGGAGGCCGGTGACCTCGGGAGCATCCGGGGAAAGCCGGGCGGCTGAGGGGTCCGGGAGGTCGTCCCGCCGGGTGAGCACCGGCGGCCTGGTCATCGTTGACAAGCCTCCGCGCCTGACTTCGCACGACGTCGTAGGCCGGATCCGCCGCCTGGCCGGAACCCGGCGCGTCGGGCACGCGGGCACGCTGGACCCGATGGCCACCGGGGTGCTCGTGATCGGGGTCGACAAGGCCACCAGGCTGCTCGGCCACCTCGCGCTGACCGAGAAGGAGTACTCCGCGACGATCCGGCTCGGCCAGGCCACCGACACCGACGACGCCGACGGCGAGACGGTCGCCGAAACCTCGGCCGCCGGGGTGACCGACGCCGCCCTGCACGCGGCGGCGGCCGCGCTGACCGGCGAGATCCGCCAGGTCCCGCCGGGTTTCAGCGCCGTCAAGGTGGGCGGGACGCGAGCCTACCGGCTGGCCCGCGAGGGCGCCGCCCCGCAGCTCGCGGCCCGGACCGTGACCGTCCGCGCCCTCGACATCGTCGCCGTGCGCCGGCTCGGGGACCTGCTCGACGCGGACGTCACCGTGACCTGCTCCAGCGGGACCTACATCCGGGCCCTGGCCCGCGACCTGGGCGCGGCGCTCGGGGTGGGCGGCCACCTCACTGTTCTGCGGCGGACCCGGGTCGGGCCCTACAGGATCGGCTCCGCGCACACCCTTGATCAGCTCGCGGCCTCGTTCGAGATGATCACGCTGGCCGACGCCGCGGCGGCCGCGTTCCCGCGCCGGGACCTCACGGCCGAGCAGGCCCGCCTGGTCGCGCACGGGGGCAGGCTGCCGGCGTCCGAGATGGCGGGGCCGGGCCCTGTCGCGGCGTTCGGCCCGGACGGCGCGCTGATCGCACTGCTCGCCGAGGAGGGGGGGCAGGCCAGGCCGTTCGCCGTCTTCGCCTCCTGATCGCGGGCGCGCGGCGCGCCAGGCCTGCGGCACGGCAGCCTCCCGGGCGCCCGCATCCGGCTCGCGTGGGAGGCTGGGACCGGAACCGCCGAGGGACCCGGGGAGGGATCCGCCTATGCGCCGCTGGCAGGGCCTGCACGACGTGCCGGACGGCTGGGGCCGCTCCGTGGTCACGATCGGGGTCTTCGACGGCGTGCACCGGGGGCATCAGCGTGTCGTCGGGCGGGCCGTCGAGGTGGCGGCGCGGCTCGGGCTGCCGGTGGTGGTGGTCACCTTCGACCCGCATCCCGACGAGGTGGTCCGGCCCGGATCGCATCCGCCGTTCCTGTGCACCGCGCGGCGGCGCGCCGAGCTGCTGGCCGGGCTGGGCGCCGAAGCGGTGTGCGTGCTGCCCTTCACTCAGGAGTTCTCGCGCCTGGGGCCGGACGAGTTCGTGCGGGCCGTGCTCGTGGACCGGCTGCACGCGGCCCGGGTGGTGGTGGGTGAGGACTTCAGGTTCGGCCACCGGGCCGCCGGCGACGTCGCCCTGCTCGCGCAGCTCGGCGAGAAGTACGACTTCACGGCGGAGGGGGTGCCGCTGCTGACCGACGACGGCGTGACGATCTCGTCGACCGGGATCAGGGAGCTGCTCGCGGCCGGGGACGTGGCGGCCGCCGCGCGTGACCTGGGACGCCCGCACCGGGTGGAGGGCGTGGTGGTGCGAGGTCAGCAGCGCGGCCGCGGCCTGGGGTTCCCGACCGCCAACCTGGAGACGCTGCCGCATACCGCGATTCCCGCCGACGGCGTCTACGCGGGCTGGCTGACCAGCCTCGACCCCGCGGGCCTGGAGCAGGAGCGCTGGCCGGCCGCGATCTCGGTCGGCACGAACCCGACCTTCGGCGGGCGCGAGCGCACGGTCGAGGCCTACGCGCTGGACCGCGACGACCTGGACCTGTACGGCGTCCACGTGGCCGTGGACTTCGTGGCCAGGCTCCGCGGCATGGTCAGGTTCGACTCCGTCGCGGACCTGATCGAGCAGATGCACCGCGATGCCGACGCCGCGCGGGCGGTGACCGCGCCCGGGTGAGGCGGCGACCGGGCATAGCAGGCCGGCTGACGTGGTACGGTATGTAGTCGGCCGGATTATCTGGCCTGGTCAGCTGCGCCCTCATGCGGCTGGCCACGGGAAAGCCGCCGCGTCTGGGTTGCGCGGTGCTCTCCTGCCCCGATCGGCCTTCGCAGCGCCCGCCGGGGCGCCCGACGGCTATCAAGCAAGCAGCAAAGGAGCAACGTGCCGCTCGATACCACAGTGAAGAAGGAGATCATCGCCGACTACGCGACCGCTGAGGGTGACACCGGCTCGCCGGAAGTCCAGGCCGCGCTGCTGACCCGGCGGATCAACGACCTGACCGAGCACCTCAAGGTGCACAAGCATGACCACCACAGCCGCCGCGGGTTGCTGCTGCTGGTCGGCCGGCGTCGGCGGCTGATGAACTACCTGCAAGCCGCCGACATCGAACGCTACCGCGTGCTGCGGGAAAGACTCGGCCTGCGCAGGTAGGTTGAGTAGGAAGCCGCCCGCTGGGCCGTAACCCCGGCGGGCGGATAACTGAATACGGCTCGCCGGCATGCGCCGGCGGGCGAGTAATAAAACAGACAGACAGAACAGAACGACGTCCCGCGGCCCCGGCCGAGGAGCGCCCAGAGCGCCCCACGAGGCCGGTCCTCGGTAGTGGTTCTCGGGTCAGGGTGCGCGCCAGCGCGCCCGGGCCGAGGGCTTCGATCGAAGACCGGCCGGCAGTCGGTCCGGCCAGACGGTCGGCGCGTGCTCCCAGCAGAGGCGGGAAGGCGCGGGACCTCAGCACAAGGAGGTCTCACCCGTGACTGGAATCCAGGAGGGTGTGCATACGACCGAGGTCGTCATCGACAACGGTTCATTCGGGGTCCACAGGCTCCGGTTCGAGACCGGCCGCCTGGCCCGTCTCGCCACAGGCTCGGCCGTCGTGTACCTCGACGACGAGACCATGGTGCTTTCCGCCACCACCGCGTCCAAGCACCCTAAGGAAGGACTCGACTTCTTCCCGCTGACGGTGGACGTCGAGGAGAAGATGTACGCGGCGGGCCGGATTCCCGGCTCGTTTTTCCGTAGGGAGGGCCGCCCCTCCGAGGACGCGATCCTCACCTGCCGCCTGATCGACCGGCCACTGCGGCCGACGTTCACGCACGGGCTGCGGAACGAGATCCAGATCGTCGAGACGATCATGGCCCTGCATCCCGACCACCTCTACGACGTGGTCGCGATCAACGCGGCCTCGCTCTCCACCCAGCTGGCCGGCCTGCCGTTCTCGGGGCCGGTCGGCGGCGTGCGGGTCGCCCTGATCAAGGGCCAGTGGGTCGGCTTCCCGACCTACTCGCAGCTCGAGGACGCCACCTTCGACATGGTGGTCGCCGGGCGGGTGCTCGACGACGGCGACGTCGCGATCATGATGGTGGAGGCCGAGTCCACGACCCGCACGCTGAGGCTGATCGCGGACGAGGGCAGCGGGGCGGTCCGGCCCACCGAGGAGACCGTGGCGGAGGGCCTGGAAGCGGCGAAGCCGTTCATCAAGGCGCTCTGCGAAGGTCAGCAGCGGGTGGCGGCCCATGCCGCCAAGGAGGTCGCCGAGTTCCCGATCTTCGTCGACTACGAGCAGGACGTCTACGACGCGCTGGCCGGCGAGATCTCCGACGACCTCGCCAAGGCGCTGACGATCGCCGGAAAGCAGGACCGGGAGGCGGAGACCGACCGGGTCAAGGCCCTGGCGGGCGAGCGCCTGGGCGGCCAGTTCGAGGGCCGCGAGAAGGAGATCGGCGCCGCGTTCCGGTCGCTGACCAAGAAGCTGGTCCGGGAGCGGATCATCCGCGACGGGGTCCGGATCGACGGCCGCGGCGTGACCGACATCCGGCAGCTGTCCGCCGAGGCGGGCGTGCTGCCCCGGGTGCACGGCTCGGCGCTGTTCGAGCGCGGCGAGACCCAGGTCCTCGGCGTCACCACGCTGAACATGCTCCGGATGGAGCAGTCGATCGACACGCTCAACCCGGAGCGCACCAAGCGCTACATGCACAACTACAACATGCCGCCGTACTCCACCGGGGAGACCGGCCGGGTCGGCTCGCCGAAGCGGCGCGAGATCGGGCACGGCGCGCTGGCTGAGCGCGCGCTGATCCCGGTGCTGCCGACCCGCGAGGAGTTCCCCTACGCGATCCGGCAGGTCTCCGAGGCCATCGGCTCCAACGGCTCGACCTCGATGGGCTCGGTGTGCGCGTCCTCGATGTCGCTGCTGGACGCAGGCGTCCCGCTGAAGGACATGGTGGCCGGCATCGCGATGGGCCTGATCCACGAGGCCGGGGAGTACGTGACGCTGACCGACATCCTCGGGGCCGAGGACGCGTTCGGTGACATGGACTTCAAGGTCGCCGGGACCAGGGACGTGATCACCGCGCTGCAGCTGGACACCAAGCTGGACGGCATCCCCGCCTCGGTGCTGGCGGCGGCGCTGCGGCAGGCGCGCGGGGCGCGGCTGACGATCCTCGACGTGATGCGCGCGGCGATCGACGCTCCCGCCGAGATGAGCCCGTTCGCGCCGCGGATCATCACGGTCAAGGTGCCGGTGGACAAGATCGGCGAGGTGATCGGCCCGAAGGGCAAGATGATCAACTCGATCCAGGAGGACACCGGCGCCGAGATCACCATCGAGGACGACGGCACGATCTACATCGGCGCCACCGACGGAACGTCGGCCGAGGCCGCGAGGTCGGCGATCAACGCGATCGCCAACCCGCACATCCCCGAGGTCGGGGAGCGCTTCCTCGGCACGGTGGTGAAGACGACGACGTTCGGCGCGTTCGTGTCGCTGCTCCCGGGCCGGGACGGGCTGCTGCACATCACCCAGATCCGCAAGCTGCACGGCGGCGCGCGGATCGAGAACGTGGACGATGTGGTCAAGGTGGGCGACAAGATCCAGGTCGAGATCCGCGAGGTGGACGACCGCGGCAAGCTGTCGCTCGTCCCGGTCGAGGTCGTGGAGCGCGAGGCCGCAGGCGAGGACCTCGGCGGGCACGACGACCACCGCCCGCG
>Ga0070698_100007024_pt1 | contig 12197 bp, 10 predicted proteins | sample KBSK1502metaG_FD_65477 | JGI IMG/M metagenome (GOLD analysis project Ga0070698, IMG submission 65477) | Corn, switchgrass and miscanthus rhizosphere microbial communities from Kellogg Biological Station, Michigan, USA - KBS K1-50-2 metaG | ecosystem: Host-associated > Plants > Roots >...
TGACCCTCGGACTCTTGACGACTCTCGCCTGTCGAGAGCGACCGGAGGAGACGGAGGAGCCGGTCCCGGGTTACCAGTCCGTGCAGGCCGGTCGCGACTGCGGGCCCGCCGGTGGTGCCGCCGTGACGGTGGTCTTGCGGCCGGCGGCAGCCGAATTCGATGCGACGGGGCCGCAGCTCCGGATCGTGGTCTGGAGGGGTCTGGAAGACGTGGACGGGAAAACGTTTACCTCGACGGACCGCCCCCCGACCGGTGGAGGGTTCGAGTGCGGCGGCCCGGAGAGTTGCCAGCCGCTCCTGGCTTGGCGTATCCGGTTCACCGGTGTGACCGCGGATTCGTCGGTGACCGGATTCCTGGAAGCGGCGGCGGGTGGAGCGACTCGGCGGGGAACGTTTCGCGCAGCGTGGCACTCGCGCACAGTGTACTGCATCTGACGAGATTGCTTCGCCGCAAGCGGCTCGCAATGACTACGTGAATACCTAGCGCCCGCCCTTTTTCTTTTTGACTACCTGCTTTTTCGCCTTCTTCGCCCGCTGCGCCACCGCGATCGCCTTCTCCACCCACGGCCCCAGCTTGTCGGGCTCCTCCAGTACGTCGGCGGGGACCTCGTAGTACTGCATCACCTCGCCGCCTTCGCCGAAGGGCATGAACGGGCCCATCCCCGCCTTCTCGAAATCGCCGCGGTTGCTTGCGTCGACCTTGAGATAGAGCGAGTCGTTGTCGATGAGGGCAAAGAACAGCTCGCCGGCATAGATGCCGACCCCGCCGAACATTCCGCGGCTGCGGACGCCGTTGGCCACGCGGCCCAATTGGTCCAGCACGAAGTCACGATAGGATGGGGTCACGGCCATGCCGGAAACTATCACCGGTGCCCAGAGCCGTCGAGCGCGGTGCGGCAGGAAGTCTTCCTCGCTCGGTTCCGATAACCAGGTTTTTAGCCTCTTAGCGTCTTAGCGTCCTAGCCTCTTACAACACCGCCCTCCGCTTCAATCGCTCGTACTGCTGCACCACCGCCCGCGCCGCGCCATCAGGTAGTACATCTACCACGAGCACCCCGTGCGATCGAAGATCCGCCAGCGCCTCCTCTCGTGCCTGGAGCAGCTCTTCGGCCGCGGCGCGCTGATATGCCTCGTCCAGAGTTGCCGGCCGAGCGCTGCCCAGCCGCTCCAGCGCCGGATCGCGCAGGACGACCGCGAGCGGCAAGTGCCGGGGCCGGAGCGACCCCGCCTGGGAGAGCACCGCGTCACTGGCGGTCCGGTCGATCACGTCGGTGAAGAGCACCGTAAGAGCGCGCTTTCGGTTCCGCTCGGCCAGATAGGCAAACGCCGCGGGATAGTTCGACTCCACCAGGCGACCCTCCACCCCTGCCAGCGCATCCAGCACCGACCGGAGCGCCCGCCGACCCCTGGTCGGGGGCGCGTAATGGAGCACCTCGTCGGCAAATACCAAGAGCCCGACGTTGTCGTCGTGACCCACCGCGCTGTGGGCCAGGTGAAGCACCGCATCGATTGCGGACTCCAGCCTTGCTCGGCCCTCCGTTTCCGCGGTCAGCAGCCGGCCGGCGTCCAGCACGATCATCACATGCTGGCGCCGCTCGTCTTCGTACTGCCGCGCCATCGGCTTACCCCGGCGCGCTGTGGCCTTCCAGTCGATGGTACGCGGCTCCTCCCCCGGGACCCACTCCTTGAGGCTCTCGAAGACCCGGCCCTCGCCGATCCGCCGGATGCTCCGGAAGCCCGCCTCACGCCGGCGCTGCAGCTGAGTGGGCAGGGCGCGGAGCGCGGCCGAGAGCAGACTCGGGAACACCACTACCGGCCATGGCAGATCGCGCCTCCCCTGGCGCCAGACCAGCCCCCAAGGCCCGAGTACCCGCAGGTGCAACCGTCCCGCCACGGTCTTGCCGCGCCGAACCGGGGCGTAGAGAATCTCCTCACGCGACGCCTTGCCCGGCGGGAGCACCAGCGTACGCTGTACTCCCGCGGCATTCTCCAGAAGACGCGGCGTCTCCTCCCGCACCAGCACCGTAAGCGGGCGGGCGAGCGGGTTGGTCCAGCGGTACACCACCGGCATCGGCCGCCCGACCGAGAACGCTGGCGGCGGCTCGCGGGTTACCGGAAACTGCTCCAGCCGCAATCCCCCGATGCGCCCGGCGTCAATTATCAGGGCGAGCACCCACACGAAGTCCAGGAGAAAAAGCGCCGGAGCCGCCACCGGCACCAGCAGGGACGCCGGTGCCAGGAGGCCCAGCGCCAGGGCGACCAGATACCAGCGGCGCGTCGGGAGAATCATCCCCGCGGGGCTTCCACCCGGTCGATGATGGTCCGCAACGCCACATCCGCGGTGACGCCCTCGAGCTCCAGCTCCGGCGCCACCACCACGCGGTGCCGGAGCACCGCCGGCGCCAATCCCTTCACATCATCCGGCACGACATACTCCCGCCCGTCCACCAGCGCCGACGCCTGCGCCAGCTTGAGCAGCGCGACGCTGGCGCGCGGAGACGCACCCATGGTGAGCGCCGGCGCATCCCGCGTCGCTCGCACGATCCCGGTGATGTAGGCCGTGAGGCTCGGCTCGACCCGCACTCTCCGGACTCCCTCACGAAGCTCCGCCAGCCCCGCGGCATCCAGCACTCGCGAGATCCCGAAGCTCTTCGGTTCGGCCGCCTCGAATCCGCCCAGCACCGCCTGCAGCAACGCGTCTTCCGTCGCGGAGTCGGGATAGCCGAGGGTGCTCTTGAGCATGAAGCGGTCTAATTCCGCCTCAGGCAGCGGATAGGTCCCCTCGAATTCGATCGGGTTCTGGGTCGCGAACACCGTGAAGCTGGGGGTCAGCGCGTGACGCTCGCCGTCCACCGTGACGCTCCACTCCTGCATCGCCTCGAGCAGCGCGGCCTGGGTCTTGGCGGGCGCGCGGTTGATCTCGTCCGCCAGCACCAGATCCGCGAACAGCGGCCCGGGCCGGAAGGTGAAGCTTCCCTGCCCGGTGAGCATGCTGATGCCGGTGATATCCGACGGCATCAGGTCCGGAGTGAACTGGATGCGGCGGAAGCTCAAGCCCAGCGCCTCGTTGAGAGCCCGGACCAGCAGCGTCTTGGCGGTGCCAGGCGGCCCCTCCAGCAGCACGTGCCCTCGGGCCAGCAGCGCAAGCAGCGCTTCCCGGAGCACGACTCCTTGCCCCAGCACCACCCGTTCCAGCTCGGTCAGGACTCGGCGCGCGGACTCGGAATGGGCCCGAACCTGCTCCGGACTCAGCGTCTCTGATCCTCCCACAGATCCTCCACGGCGTGCGCGGCCCGGAGCACCGCAGTGGACGGCTGTCCGGGCCTGGTGAGCGATTCCAGTTTGGTCAGTGCCTCGCGGGCGCGGGCCGAGCGAGTGGATTCTCCGAAGCGCAGTAGCCATTGGTGCCAATTGCCTCTGGCCCGGAGCGCCGGAGGCAGCAGCCGGCGACGGAGCCCCCGCACGATGGCCGCGATGGCCACGTCATGGCCCCTGGCCGAGGCAAGCGCGGTGGCCAGCGCGCGCACGTGTTCCAGCGGAGAGCGCCGGGTCCGGCTGATGGCCGGCTTCGGCAACCCGAAGCGGATCGCGCCGAAGAACAGGGCGAGAAGTCCCACCACCGCAGCCTGCCACGCGGCCCATCCCCAGGCAGAGTTCTTACTCCAGGCCAGCACCGCGCCGGCCAGTGATCCGGCCGCGCCGAACCCGTGATGATACTCCTCGAACACCACCCGGTCGTACTGGTCGCGGACCAGCGCGAGCACGAACGGCCCGGCCTCGTCGTCGCGCCGCAGCGCCCGGTTGGTGAAGAGATCGGCATCAGCCGTGAGAATCACCTGGTGGTCCACGTCGGCGCGATGCAGTCGGAGCACCGCCGGTTGCCGCGTCGCGGAGACCAGGAGCGTGTCGATGCGTTTCACCAGTGGCACCGTACACGTGGTATAGGCCACGTCCATCGCCCGGCTCGAGTCCACCACCGTGGCGCGGTTAGTGGGCCGGAACGTCGCACGCACCCAGGGCGAGCCGGGTCCGATCTCCCGGCCCGGCGGGGATACCTGCACCGAGTCGATCACTCTCCGGCGGACCTCGTAGCCGAAGCATCGCATCAGGTTGTTGGCGTTTTCGCCCGCGAGGACGAGGTCCGCCTTGCGGCCGAAAACCAGGACCGCGGAGAGCTCGGGTGGAGAAAAGCGGTAGCTCGGATCCAGCACCACCAGCGCCTGCCTGGTGCCGTCCTGAAGCGAGGGCAGCTCCCGGGGACGGAGCCGGAATCGTCGCACCGGAACGTTCAGCCGCTGGAGCGACTCGAGCAAGGCGCGCGCGCCACCCGGACCGGCCAGGAACGTGGACGGGCGGGTATCCCGGGATACCGCACTGCGGCGGGTTCGGCCCAGCATCCCCGCGATAGTACCGAGGACGACCAGCGTTACGACCGCGAGCAGTACCTCATCCCGTGGGCGCATATCGCTCCGGAACGGCCTGGGCCCGCCAGGCGGCAAAGTCGGCGGGGCCGCAGGGCCGCCGCGCGAACGCGTATCCGTAGAGCTTGCGGACCAGCTCGCCGAACTCTTCTCGCGCCCTGCCGGCCAGCCGCGCCTCCATCCCGTATTCCGCCGGGGTCTTGCCGGGATGGAACTTGAGCAGACGGAGGGCGTCGAGCGCCAGGACCAGCGCCAGGAAATCGGCCTGGATCGCTTCGGCGTAGCGACCCTGGGCCGCGAGACGGTCGGCTTCCCGGCGGAACCACGCCTGGTCCCGCCGCTGGGCCGACACCTCGGGCAGCGCCCCGCCGTTCTGCGCGCCGGCCCGAATGGTCCGAAGGAATACCCAGCCCGCGTGGGCAAACGTCGCCAGCACCAGCAGCAGCATGCCGATCAGGATCAGCCGGAAGAGCAGCGGATGGGTGTCACCCAGCTCGGTGAACCAGCGTCGCACCGCTTCGAACCAGTGCCACAGCGTCGCGAGCGGATCGGGTTTCTCGACCCAGTTGTAGTCGCGTCCGGCAAAGACGGAATCCAGCACCGCCCGCAGGGAATCGGTCGCCGCACTCCCGCCTTGGGTCACCCGGTCGCGAGCGACGAAGCGAGGACTTCGAGATCGAAGCCCTCCTTGCGCACCCTGAGATCGTAGTAGAGAACCGTCAGCACGACGTAGAAGAAGGGATAGATCAGCATGGACAGCAGCGACGACGTCACCAGCTTGGCCACACCGCCTGAGTCTCCCGCAAGGGAGCCGAGCAGGCTCCAGATGGCCTCGACCGCGAAGCTGGGCACCAGGAGCAGGATGAAGGCGCCCATCGTCGTGATCAGCACCTTCCCCCGAAACCCCTTGGTCAGCTCCCAGGAGCGGCCCATCGCGGCTGTCGCCGATCGCGGCGATTCCAGCACCGTGACGACGGTGCTCAGGATCAGGCCCGCGAAGAGGACCACCCCCGGCACGATCAGCAGGATGAATCCGAGCGCGATCAGCATCGAGCTGAGGATCGAGATCATGATCAGCCGACCCAGCAGCGCCGTGGCACGGCCGAGCGCGTTACCCGCCGAGATCTGTTGTCCGAGGTACGCGTCCGAGACGATGAAGGTGGAGGCGGCGACGCCCAGCGAGGAGAGGATGATCGCGAGCGTATAGTACGCCAGCAGCAGTGCCCAGTTCCCCAGCGCGTCCCCGGTGCTGCTCAGGTACACCATGATGAGGGCGGGCAACATCTGGCACACCACCGACACCACGAAGAGCGGGGCGAACCGCGAGCGGTACAGTCCGAACGAGATATCGAGCACTTCTCCGAGCGACAGCGGCCGGAGGGCCGGAGGGGGCATGGGCGTCTCCGCGGGCAGACCTTGGGGTATCGGACTAAGCGCCCCTATGATTACCGCGCCAGCCCCGTTCCGCCATCCCCCAGCTTCGGGCCCGCGCATGCGTGAGAAGCCCGCACTCGATTACCGCCAGCATCTCGAAGTCGAGACCCCGGAGCACGTGGTCCTCGACTACGAGATTGCCGGCTTGGGAAGCCGGACCCTGGCCGCTGCGGCGGACTGGCTCATCGTGTCGGTGCTGGGGATCGTCACCACCGTGTCGCTCGGGCTCTGGAGGGGCGCCTCCTCCACCTGGCTCGCCGCGCTTCTGGTGCTGGTACTGTTTCTGATCGTCTGGGTGTATTTCACCTGTTTCGAGGGCCTGCGGCGGGGCCAGACACCGGGAAAGCGATCGATGGGTATCCGGGTGATCCGGGACACCGGCCACGCAGTGACGTTCGGTGACGCCGCGGCGCGAAATCTCCTCCTGCCGGTCGATCTCTTCGGATTTCTGGGTCTGTTCTTGATCGCGATTCATCCCCGCGCCAAGCGGCTCGGCGACATGGTGGCGGGGACCGTCGTGGTGCGCGACCATCCCATCCTGGTTCGCGAGGCGCCGCTCCCGGTCGAGCCGTCGGAATCGCCGGGCGCCCCCGAGCTCGCCGACGCGGAGTTCCGGCTGCTCCGCGAATTCATCGGCCGGGCCCCGGAGCTGCCTCCCGAAGTTCGCGCCCGGCTGGCGCGAGGCCTGGTGCTTCGCCTGGCCGAGCGATATCCCGACCGCCCCGCCGGCGACCTCGAGTTTCTCAGCACGCTCTACCAGGACGAGCTGGGCCGGCGCCGCGGGAAGTTCGGCGCTCGCGGAGGCGCCGGGCCGGGACGGCCCAGCCGCGGTGGCGTCGTCGAGCGGCTGGTCGCGCGGAAGGCGGAGCGCTGGAATCAGTTTCAGACGATGGCCGAGCGGGTCTCCCGTGAAGGACTCGACGCGCTGGCCGCCGCCGAGCTCCCCGATTTCGCCCGGCGCTACCGGGAAGTGGCGGCCGACCTGGCCCGGGTGCGAACCTATGGCGCAGACCCGCCCATCCGGGCCCGGCTGGAACGGCTGGTGGCGGCCGGGCACGGAGCGCTCTATCGGCAGGAGCGCCGCACCTGGCCGCGGATCTGGAGTTTCATCGCGCGAGAGTGCCCGGCCGCGATCGTCGAATCCCGCCGCTACGTCACCCTGGCGTTTCTGACGTTCATGCTTCCCGCGCTGGGAGGCTACGCCCTCCTCCGCGACCGGCCCGAGCTGGCGCCCGAGCTGCTGCCCGACGTAATGCTCGAGCGTGCCGAAGCCGGCGTGGAGCGCCAGCAGAGCGGGCTGGGCTTCGTCGAGGCCGAGGCGGGAGACCGCCCGATCTTGGCATCGTCGATCATCGTCAACAACATCCGGGTGTCCTTCAGCTGCTTCGCCGGCGGGATCGTCTTCGGCGTGGGCTCGCTCGTGATGCTGGCGTACAACGGGCTTGAGATCGGCGCCTTCTCCGGTCACTTCGCCAACGCCGGCCTGCTCGGCTACCTCTGGACCTTCGTGATCGGCCATGGGGTGCTCGAGCTCTTTGCCATCTGGGTGTCGGGCGCGGCGGGGTTCATCCTGGGCCGGGCGATCATCGCGCCGGGAGACCTGCCCCGCCGCGACGCGGTGGTGCTGGCGGGGCGACAGGCGATGCGGCTGATCGGAGCGGTGATCGTGATGCTGCTGGTGGCGGGTGTGATCGAGGGATTCGTCTCCGCCAGCGAAGTACCTGTGCCGGTGCGGATCGGAGTGAGCGGCGCGAGCCTGCTGTTCCTGGTGCTGTATCTGCTGAACGGGGCTCTCAGTTCCAGAACTACGGCCCACAGATGACACCGATTTTACTCGCCAGCAGCAAATCTGTACGATCTGTGAAATCTGTGGACGACATGATGCCCGGGTGGAGCACACCAAAAAAAGACGAATTCACGAATGGACCAGGGAGCTGATCCAAACAGGGAGCAATCGGCGGGCAAATCCGTGTAATCTGTGGGCACACGTCCCGACGAGGCGATCTTCATGAAGCGGGCTTCTAGCGGGGCGCGAGCATGATCGGCTGAGCCCAGGCCTGCTTGCCGTTCGACTCCTGCACCACGGCCCGGACATAGCCCTCGTCGCCTCGAATGACATACTCCGCGGGATTCGCGGACGTCGTCTGCAACACCCGCCCGTTTTTGCCGATGAAGCAGGTGGTGTACCGGCTGGTTCCCTCCACGGCGATGGTAATGGAGTAGCGGGTGGAGGTCACCTGCACGTCGTCGAGCACCACGCCGGTCGACGCGTAGAACTCTCCCCCTTCCAGCGCGGCAAGAATCTCCCGCCCACCGAGCCTCGGCGCGCGAACCATCACCCAGCCGCGTCCCGGGCCCGCCGCGGAGGGATCTCCCGAGCGCTTGAAATGATGGGCGTCATCGGTGGCCAATCCATAGAGCAGCTTGCCCGACGAGAGCACCGCGTCCCACATGTCCTCGAGGCTCTGCGCGTCGCCGCCGCCCAGGTTGTTGACCTGCGGATGTCCGTTGTAGACCTCGAACAGCTTGTCATTCTTCACCTTGATGATGTCCGCCGCGGTAACCGCCCAGCCGAAGTTGGGATGATTCAGGTGGGGCACCCCACGGGCTTCCCGGATCGCATCGACGTTGCGCTGGATTGCCTCGGCGATCGTGCCTCCGCCCTGGGGCTGGACCAGGCTCTCGACCGCCAGACCGTTCACGTGGAGCGGCTTCCGGTCCACCCCGTCCGTAACCTCCTCGCCGGGGAGAATCAGGAATCGCTCGTCGGCGCCGAGCAGGGCGTTGAGCCCGTCCACCGAGGTGAGGAAGTTGTGGTCCGTCATCACCAGGAAGTGATACCCGTGCTCGCGATACCAGCGGGCCACTTCATCCGGCGAGGAGTCGCCGTCCGAATTGAGCGTATGGGTGTGGGTGTTGCCCTTGTACCAGCGCGGCGCGGGCGTGCTCTGCGCCGCCACCGTTTGGATGGAGAGCCCGATGCCGAGCAGAGTTAGAAGAGTCCTCACGCCGAGTCCGCCTGTCCACCCGACCGTCCGTCCGTCCGACCGACTGACCGTCTGATTCTCACTCGCAACCCATCCTTCGGCTCCGGTGGCACTCTCTGCCAATCATACTCGAGATTCTGGGACGGTAGCTCCCAGTCGTAGGATCGCACCAGCAGCGTGACGAATGCGGTGGCGAGAATGGTGGAATAGTCGAGTCCCAGGCAGCGATGCCCGGTGGGCGGCTCGGCTCCCTGGGGGATGAACGCCATGGGATGCTTGCGATGCTCGGCGCGGCCGGGTCCGAAGCGGTCCGGGTCGAATCGGGCCGGATCCTGGTAGATCATAGCGTCCCGGTTGATGAGGGAGAGCGCCAGATAGACCGTCCATCCCTCCGGGACGGTGTAGCCACCGCAGGTGAAGGTGCGCCGGGCGCTGCCGAACGCCAGGGGGACCAGCGGCGCGAATCGCTTGGCCTCGAGAATGACGGTGGTGGTGAGCCTCAGCTTGGCCAGTGCGTCCATCGTGAGTGCGCCCGCCGGCGCATGCTCCCGGATTTCCCGCGCGCATCGCTCCCGGAGCGCGGGCTGCTCCGCCAGGCGGCGCACCGCCTCGGCCATGAGCGCATAGACGATGAACCCCGCGATGATGATGTGATGTACCTCCAACGCCGCCTCGTCGTCGGTGTACACCCGGCCATCCGCTGCTTTGGCGCCGAGGATCCGCGACAAGCCGTCATCGCCCGGCCGGGCGCGCCGCTCCGCGATCACCCCCCGGATGCGCTCGAACAGACGGTCCCGCGCGGCACGGGCGCGGCCATAGGGCGTGCCGGGAATCGCCAACGGGAACGACAGCAGCCCCTTCAGCACCGCGGCGTAGTCCTGCGCAACGGCGTCGGTGGCCGGTCCCGGCACCAGGCCCATCACATTGCGGGAGATGGCGTCAATGGCCAGGCGGCGCAGCTCAGCCGTCGCGGATACCTCGACCGCTTCAGCCATGCGGGACAGGTGGGCCTCGATCAAGCGCTGCATGTCGGGGAGGTACCCGGTGATGGCGCCCAAATCGAAGGCGGTCAGCGCCATGGACTTGAGGGCCAGGTGCCGAGGCCCATCGTACATCTCCATGTTGACGCCGCCAAAGAGATCGACGAACGGATACGGGTGCGCATTTGCCCGGCTGATATTCGCCGAGTCATAGAACGCCTCGGCGCCTTCTGTGCCCGCCAGGAATACGATCCTGCGTCCGAGCACGCGCGACTTGAACACGTTGCCGTGACGGCTTTGCCTCTCCTCCAGAAAACGGAAAACGTTGCGCAGAAATACGGGAGTCTCTCCCAGCAGGGGCGGTCCCATTCGGCCCGGTGGTAGAGTCACCCTTGCCTCCCTTGATTATTCGGTGTCTTTACGGTATAATAACCGAATAAATACCGAAGACGGTGCATCATGCCCACGCAGAAAACCCCGCAGAAACCGCCGCCCCGCAATCCGATCAACGATAGCAGTATCCGGGTTTGCCCGGAGTGCGCCGGTCCGATTTCCCGTGCCTCCGGCTGCGTAACCTGCGTGCAGTGCGGCTGGGGAAAATGCGGGTAGCGAGCCGCCAGCTCGCCTTGCTTCCGGATCCGGAGCCGGCTGGGCTGCCGGTGCTCAACACCGTGACTCGGGGAACCCGCTTTCTCGAGTTGCCGGTGCGCCGGGTGCTGAACCCGCCGAGCACCACGCACATGCCGTTCTGGTCCCTCAATCCCTATGTCGGATGCGAGTTCGGCTGCTCCTATTGCTACGCCCGCCGCACCCACGAGTGGACCATGGAGCGTGCGGGCATGGATCGCGGCGCCGATTCTCCGCATCAGTCCTTCGAGCGCCAGATCCTGGTCAAGCACGCCGCACCGGAGGTGCTGCTTCGCACCCTGGAGCCGGCGCGGCTCGGGACTACGGCGCTGGTCATCGGAACGGCCACCGATCCCTATCAGCCTGCGGAGCGCAAGTTCCGCCTTACTCGGCGGCTGCTCCAGGCCCTGCTCCTTCACCGTGGGTTGCACCTGGGAATCATCACGAAATCGCCGCTCATCGTCCGGGATCTCGACGTACTCACCTCGCTCTCGGAGCGGCATGAGCTGTCGGTGGACATCTCGATTGCCTCCGCGGATTCCGTCATGCTGCGCCGGCTCGAAGCGCGCTCGCCAGCTCCACACGCCCGGCTCCGCGCGCTCGCGCGGCTGCGCGCGGCAGGCGTGCGGGCGGGGATCATGATCGCGCCGATCCTTCCCGGCATTACCGACGGCTGGGCCTCGCTGGCGCTGCTGATGGAAAAGGGGAAGGAGGCCGGGGCGTGTTGGGTGTCCGGGGGGGCGCTCCACCTCGGGCCCGCGGCGCGCAACGGCTTCCTTCCGCTGCTCCGGCGCGAGTTCCCCGAGCTGGTGGCGCGTTATGAACGCCGCTACGGGAAGAACGATCGCCCCGGCAAGGAATACGAGCGGGCGCTCGCCCGGCGCTTCAGAACTCTTCAGGAGGCGTTCGGCTTCCCCAGCACGCACCCCCGCATGGGAAAGGATCGCCTGGAACAGGCGGCAGCAGAGCCGGAAGGCTAAGCGGGCACGGCGTTTGCCCTAGGTGCCGCCGTGCCTGCCCAGGTTCCGGTCCCCGCGTCCGCTCCGGCCACCACCGATTCTTCCCGATTGGTGGTGCTGGACGCATTGCGTGCCCTGGCGGTCCTGCTGGTCATCGGGCGGCATCTCCGAATTCCTTACTCGCTGAGCCCCGGATCCGGCACCCGAATCTTCGCCGAGCTGTGGCAGCGCGGCGGGTGGATCGGTGTGGACCTCTTCTTCGTACTGAGCGGATTCCTCGTTTCGGGTCTGCTGTTCCGGGAGCACCAGCAGCATGGCCGGGTTTCCCTCGGCCGCTTCTTCGTACGTCGCGGGCTCAAGATCTATCCCGCGTTCTACGCCTTCCTCGCCGCCACGCTGGCGCTCCGCCTGGCCTGGGGCCGCTACCCGGAGTGGTCCCAGGTCCTGTCCGAGCTGTTCTTCGTGCAGAACTACGTGCACGGCGTCTGGAATCACACCTGGTCGCTCGCAGTCGAGGAACATTTCTACATCCTGCTGCCTCTGCTGCTCCTCTTCCTGCTGCGCCACTCCCGCGCCCGGCGCGATCCTTTTACGGCGCTTCCGCTGATCTGCGCGGTGCTGATGGGCGGGCTGCTGGTGCTCCGCATCCAGAATGCCATCGCCGTTCCCTACGAGCACGCCAGTCACCTGTTCCCGACCCATCTGCGCATTGATTCGCTGATGTTCGGTGTGCTACTCTCGTACTGGTTCCACTACCACCGGGACCAGTTTCGGGGATTCGTCATGCGCC
>Ga0070698_100007025_pt1 | contig 12196 bp, 10 predicted proteins | sample KBSK1502metaG_FD_65477 | JGI IMG/M metagenome (GOLD analysis project Ga0070698, IMG submission 65477) | Corn, switchgrass and miscanthus rhizosphere microbial communities from Kellogg Biological Station, Michigan, USA - KBS K1-50-2 metaG | ecosystem: Host-associated > Plants > Roots >...
TGACCACCGCGAGCACGCTGCTCCAATGAAATCAGGTCGAGAGACCACGCGTCCACTTGACTATGAACAGAGTATCTTCGACTGCGCCCCTGAGCGAGGCTCAGGGGCGCGCTCAGGATGAGTTATTTTTCTTAATGCTATCAAAAATTTACCTCACCCAGAGCTTGCGCCGTGAGCACAGCTCGCGGCGCATGTCGAAGGGCGCACGGTCGGTATGCAGCGAGCTGCGCCCGCCAAGTGTGCCTAATTTTTCGCCATTCTACCGCGCGACGCCAGACCCCAATGCGCGGCTGGATCGCGTCTCGTTGCAAAAAACTGCATTGCGCCAATCAGTTGGTCGGTGGCGGCAGGACTGGCCCACGGCTTGCACCCGAGGCAGCGTGGTAGGCGGCCGGAAACGGGACCATGCACCGCTTTGCGAGCGATAGTTCGAACGCGGCTCGGCCATTCGACGAGATGGGCGCCGGCGAGAGTTGTCGCCCGCCGTATGCGATGATCCGCCGCTGGATCGCGGAAACGCCGAAAGATGCGCTGGTGCTGAAGCGCAGGGAAGCCGAGCTGCTGTTCCGGCGGATCGGCATCACCTTCGCCGTCTATAGCGAAGGCGGCGATCCCGAGCGGCTCATCCCATTCGACATCATCCCCCGCGTGCTCGATGCCGAGGAGTGGGGACTCCTGTCGCGCGGGCTCAGGCAGCGCGTGCAGGCGCTCAATGATTTCATCCGCGACGTCTATCAGGACAGGCAGATCCTGCGCGCAGGGCTCGTGCCGCCGGAGCTGGTGCTGCACAACGACGGGTTCCGTCCGGAGATGCAGGGTTTCAAACCGCCCGCAGGCGTCTACACGCATGTCGCCGGCATCGACATCGTGCGCCTGGGACCCCGCGAGTTCTATGTGCTGGAGGACAACTGCCGCACGCCCTCGGGCGTCTCCTACATGTTGGAGAACCGGGAGGCGATGATGCGGCTCTTTCCCGATCTCCTGGCCGGCCATCGCATCGCCTCCGTGGCGCATTATCCCGAGGAGTTGTTGGATACGCTGAAATCCGTCGCGCCCGAGCACTGCGCCGGTGAGCCGCGCGTCGTGCTGCTCACGCCGGGCGCTTACAACAGCGCGTATTACGAGCATTCCTTCCTCGCCGACGAGATGGGGGTCGAGATCGTCGAGGGACCCGATCTCTTCGTCGACGACAGCATCGTCTATATGCGTACGACCGAGGGGCCGAAGCGGGTCGACGTGATCTATCGCCGGATCGACGACGACTACATCGATCCTCTGACCTTCCGGCCCGAGTCCGTGCTCGGCACCCCCGGGCTTTTCAATGCCTACCGCTCCGGCAATGTGACGCTCGCCAACGGCGTCGGCGCGGGCATCGCCGACGACAAGTCGATCTATCCCCACGTACCGGCGATGATCCGCTTCTATCTCGGCGAGGAGCCGATCCTAAACAACGTTCGCACCTTTTCCTGCGGCAAGCCGGAGGATCTTGCCTTTGTCCTCGAAAACCTGCGCGAACTCGTCGTCAAGGAAGCGCACGGCTCGGGCGGCTACGGCATGCTGGTCGGGCCGCAAGCGACGCAAGACGAACTCGACGTCTTCGCCAAGAAGCTCAAAGCGGCACCCGGCAACTATATCGCGCAGCCGACGCTTGCGCTCTCGACATGCCCGACTTTCGTTGACCAGGGCATCGCGCCGCGCCACGTCGATTTCAGGCCGTTCGTGCTGAGCGGAAAGGAAATTCGCATTGTCCCGGGTGGGCTCACCCGCGTCGCGCTGCGCGAAGGTTCGCTGGTGGTCAACTCCAGCCAAGGCGGCGGAACCAAGGATACTTGGGTTCTGGAGCGATGCTGAGCCGCACCGCAGATGGTCTCTATTGGCTCTCCCGCTACATGGAGAGAGCGGAAAATGTCGCGCGCATCGTCGTCGCCGGGCACCGCATGGCGAGCATGGCGCACTCGCTCGAGAATCCGGGCAACGAATGGTCTTCCACGCTGCTCGCCGCGGGTTGCGAACAGACTTTCTTTGCCAAGCACGAAGCGGCGACCGCGCCGCTCGTCATCGACTATCTCGTGCGCGCGCCCGACAATCCCTCGAGCATCTTTTCGTGTCTCGAAACGGCGCGGCAAAACGCACGGGCGGTGCGCACAGCGCTCACCGTCGACATGTGGGATGCGCTGAACGAGACCTGGTATCAGGCGCGTGAAGGCGAGCGCTTCGGCGCCGCGCTGGAAAACCTGCCCGCGCTGCTCGAGTGGGTGAAGGAGCGCTCGCTGCTGTTCAACGGCGCGTATACCAACACCATGCTGCGCAACGATGCGTTCTATTTCACCCGCCTCGGCACGTTCATCGAGCGCGCGGATAACACCGCGCGTATCCTGGACGTCAAATACAACGTGCTCCTGCCGCGACACGAGGGGGTGGGCGGCGCGCTCGACTATTATCACTGGCAGGCGATTCTGCGCTCTGTCTCGGCGCTGCGCAGTTATCACTGGGTCTATCAGGATAGGCTGAAGCCCTGGCTCATCGCGGAGCTGCTGATCTTGCGGCCGGAGATGCCGCGCTCGCTCATGAGCTGCTACGAACAGATCATCCGTCATCTAGGCCTGCTCAGCGACGCGTATGGCGGCAAGCGCGGCGAATGCCATCGCATCGCAGGCGAACTGCATGCCCGGCTCCGCTTCGGCCGTATCCAGGACATCTTTCAAGCGGGCCTGCACGAGTTCCTCACCGATTTCATCGACCGATCGGTGACGCTCGGCAGCGAGATCAATTCACTCTATCTGGTCTAGGAGCCTGTCTGGGGAATAGCATGCGACTTCGCGTCAATCACCAGACCTCCTACCGCTATCTCGGCCAAGTCGCCTCGGCGGCGCAGACCTTGCGGTTGACGCCCCGTTCCTATGAGGGGTTGAACGTCTTGAGCTGGAGGGTTTGGGCCGATACGCGTCATGCGCTCCCGTCATTCAGCGATGGCTTCGGCAACATCGCCCACACGCACACCGTCAATCACCCTCATGACGGCCACACCCTTTTCGTCGAGGGTGAGGTCGAGACATCGACCAGCCACGGCATCGTGCGCGGCACACTCGAGCCCTTGCCGCCGCTGTTCTTCCTTCGCCGCACCAGCCTCACCATGCCCGATCCCGCTATCGCGGCGATGGCGCGTAGCGTGGCTGCCAGCGGCTCCGTCCTGAAGCAGTTGCACGCGCTGCTCACCGCCGTCCGCGAACGGGTCGATTACCGCACCGGCACCACGGATCCGTCGACCACCGCTGCCGCGGCCCTGGCCGCCGGCGCAGGCGTTTGCCAGGACCATGCGCATATTTTCATCGCCGCAGCGCGGCTCCTGAACATCCCGGCGCGCTATATCAGCGGATATCTGTGGACGGGTTTTCAATCGGCGGAGCAGGAAGCTAGTCACGCCTGGGCCGAAGCCTTCGTACACGACCTCGGCTGGGTCGGCTTCGATCCGTCGAACCGGATCTGCCCGACCGACGCCTACATCCGCCTGGGCGTCGGCCTCGACTATTGGTCGGCGGCCCCGGTGCGCGGGGTGCGCCGCGGCGGCACGGCCGAGAGTCTCGCGGTTTCCGTGATGGTGAAGCAAGCCGGCGGCGAGCAATAAGACCAGGGGGCGCAACCCCGGAGGAAGCGGAGGCATGACCTATTGCATCGGGCTCGATCTGAAGGACGGCTTGGTACTGCTGTCGGACACGCGCACCAATGCCGGCGTCGACAACATAGCGACGTTCTCGAAGATGTACGTCTTCGAGGTACCGGGCGAGCGCACGGTGATGCTGCTCGCCGCCGGCAATCTCGCGATTACCCAAGCGACGGTGAACCTGCTTCAGGAAGGGATTGCGATCGACGACAAGGTCGATACGGTGTTGTCCGTCAAGAGCATGTTCCGCGCCGCCCAGCTTGTCGGCGAGGCGGTGCGCCGGGTGTATCGGATCGACGGACCGGCCATGCAGGCGCAGAGCGTGCAATTCGACATCTCCTTCCTTCTGGGAGGCCAGATCAAGGGCCGGACCATGCGCCTCTTTCAAATCTACGCCACCGGCAATTTCATCGAGGCAACGCCGGACACGCCCTTCCTGCAGATTGGCGAGCACAAGTACGGCAAGCCCATCCTTGATCGGGCGGCGCGTTACGACACAGACCTCTATGACGGCGTCAAGCTGGCGCTCGTATCGATGGACTCGACGCTGCGCAGCAATCTCACCGTCGGCTTGCCGGTCGACCTCGCCGTCTATCGCCGGGACGCGCTCAAGATCGAATTGCGCCGGCGGATCACCGAGGACGACGAGTATTTCCGCATGATTCGCGAACGCTGGTCGGAGGCGCTGCGCGAGGCCTACCGCGCCATCCCGCGGCCGGATTGGAACGCCTGAGCGCCACGATCCCGACGGCCGCCGGCGCCGAGCGGCAGGTCGAGGCCCGCTGTAAACGTACGGGCGAGCGTGCACAGCGCCGCATCGCTGAAAGCCGGCGCGATGAAGCTGACGCCCAACGGCAGGCCATCGTCGCGAAACCCGGCGGGAACAGCGATGGCGGCGAGGTCCAGCAGGTTGACGAAATTCGTGTAGATGCCGAGCCGGCTGTTGAGACCGATGGGATCCTCCTCCACCTCGGCAATCCTGTAGATCGTCGGCGCCGTCGGCAGGACGAGAACATCGACCTCGCGCCACAGCGGCTCGGTTGCGCGTTTCAGCTCGGCGAGACGATAGATCGCCTTGAAGAGGTCGGCCGCGCCATACTTCGCGCCGCCGGCGATGATCTCCCGCGTCACCGGCAGCAGCGATTGGGGTGCGCTTCGGAACAGGTCTTCGATCGCGGCGAGCCGTTCGGCAACCCAAGGACCGGAGTAGAGCAGCTCGGCCGCCTGGCGGAAGGGCGCGATGTCGGTGTTCACGCACCTGCCGCCGAGCGCCTGGAGCGCGTCCACGGCGCGCGCGAAGATGCCGGCGGCACCGGCATCGCCGAAGAATTCCAGATCGGCGGAGCGCGGCACGGCGAAGCGAAAGGGTCGAGCGATCGGCGGGAGGGCGGCGGGCGCGCTGCGCGCAAAGGGATCCTGCGCATCATAGGCACCGCAGACCGCGAGAACCTCTGCAGCATCCTCGACGGTGAGCGCGAAGACTGACACGCAGTCCAGCGAGCGGCAGGCGGGAACGACGCCGCGCATGCTGATGCGGCCGCGCGTCGGCTTCAATCCGACGATGTTGTTGAAGGCTGCCGGGACGCGTCCCGACCCGGCCGTGTCGGTGCCGAGCGCGAAACTCACGATGCCGCTCGACACCGCCACCGCCGAGCCGGAGCTCGAGCCTCCCGGGATGTAGCGCGCGTCGAACGGATTGCGCGCGATGCCGTAGGGCGAGCGCGTGCCGACGAGGCCGGTGGCGAACTGGTCGAGATTGGTCTTGCCGACGAGGACCGCGCCCGCCGCAACGAGGCGTGCGACCGCCGGAGCCGACTCGCCCGGCGTATAGGCGAAGTCCGGACAACCCGCGGTCGTCGGCATGCCGGCGACGTCGATGTTGTCCTTGACGGCGAAGGGAATGCCGAACAACGGCAGGCGCGCGGGCATGCCGCGGTCGCGTGCCGCCTGCTCGTCGAGAGCGGCGGCACGGGCGCGCACGTGCGCTTCGGGGATGCGCGCGATCCAGACCCCGTCATCGCCAGCCGCGGCGACGCGCGCAAGGACATTGTCAATGAGCGCCGCAGCGGAGAGTTCGCCGGCAAGCAAGGCGGTACGCAAGTGCGTGACCGCCAACGAGGCTATTTTTTCCAAGCGATGTTTCTCCCCTCGGGTGTGCGGTCCAGAGCGAGTCCGCCGTTGCAGGCGCGATGCCAACCCGGTTCAGGCCGGACGCGCCAGTTTCCTCGCAACCATGCGCACAATAGCGGCATCCCTGCTGCTTTTTGTGCCAACGGACGCGCCATGTCGGCGATTCCCCGTGTGCGCGTCGATGCTGCCATCTGGCACGCGCCTTGCGACGGCAAGCAGGACCAATTCTGACTCCGCGCCGCCGGGGCGCCGGGAAACGAGGAGGAAAATCCGATGACCTTCATGAGACCCTCGCGCCGCCTTCTGCTGCAGGGCGTCGCGGCGATCGGCACCGTTGGAACGCTTTCCGCGATCCTACCGGCCCGTCCGGCCTTCGCCAAAGAGGTCGTGGTCGGCTTCATCTATGTCGGCTCGCGCGACGACTACGGTTACAATCAAGCGCATGCGCAGGGCGCCGCTGCGCTCAAGGGTATAGCGGGCGTCAAGGTGGTCGAGGAGGAAAACGTCGCGGAGACCGACGCGGTCGAAAAGACCATGGAATCCATGATCAACCTCGATGCCGCGACGCTCCTCTTCCCGACATCCTTTGGCTATTACAATCCGCACGTGCAGAAGATTGCGGCAAAGCATGGCCAGGTCCGTTTCGAGCATTGCGGCGGCCTCTGGACGGAAAAAGATCCAAAGAACGCTGGCAGCTATTTTGGCTACATCGACGAGTGCCAATACCTCTCCGGCATCGTCGCAGGACATACGAGCAAGAGCGGCAAGCTCGGCTTTGTCGCGGCGAAGCCCATTCCGCAGGTGCTGCGCAACATCAACGCCTTCACGCTCGGCGCAAAGACCGCCAATCCGGATGCGACGACGCACGTCATCTTCACGGGCGACTGGTCCATGCCGGTGAAAGAGGCGGAGGCCACCAACAGCCTGGTCGATCAGGGAATCGACGTCGTCACATGTCATGTCGACGGGCCGAAAACCGTGGTCGAGACGGCGGCGCGCCGCGGCATTCTGGTGACGGGGTACCACACCAACCAGTCGACGCTGGCGCCGAAGGCCTATCTCACCGGAGCCGAATGGAACTGGGAAGCGCTCTATCCGAAGTTCGTCAAGATGTTCATGGCGGGCGAGAGCATCTCCAATTTCTATCGAGGCGGGCTCAAGGAGGGCCTGGTGAAGCCGTCGGCCTATGGACCCGCGGTGGGTTAGGCCGCGCGCAAGCACGCCGACGACATCAAAGCCAAGCTCATGGCCGGCGGGTTCGTGATCTTCAAAGGCCCGCTGACCGACAACCAGGGCAGGACCGTCATCGCCGCCGCAAAGCAGTACGGCCAGACCGATCCGGCGCTCGAGAGCATGGACTATCTCGTGGCGGGCGTGGTCGGCTCGACCTCGTGAACGCCGACACGGCGCAGGCGGTCGCCATCGGCGACAAGCAGCGCGGCGTCTGGGCGATCGGCGAAAAACTGAGGAGCGGCGCGGAAAGCGTTGTCCTTCCGCTCCTGGCGCTGATCGCGGCGGCAATCCTGTTCGGCATTTTCGTCGCGCTCTCGCGCGTAAATCCGTTCGAGCTCTACGCGCTCATGTATCGCGGCGCTTTCGGCACCTGGTTCTCCTGGCAGAATACGCTGACACGCGCGGCGCCGCTCATTCTGACCGCGCTTTGCACGGCCCTGCCGGCGCAACTCGGCATGGTCATCATTGGTGGCGAGGGCGCCTTCGTCATCGGCGGTCTCGCCGCAACGGCGACGGCGCTGGCGCTGCAGGGAATGGCGCCGCTCGTCGTGCAACTCGCCATGGCCGCGGTGGGCATGGCCGCGGGCGGAGGATGGATCGCGATTGCCGGCGGGCTGCGCCACTATCGCGGCGTCAACGAGACGATCTCGAGCCTGCTCCTCGTCTACATCGCCATCGCCATCCTCAATCATCTCGTCGAAGGAGCGATGCGCGACCCGGCAAGCCTCAACAAGCCATCCACCCATGCGATCGGCGCCGCCGATATGATCGGCTCGATCCCCGGCACCGACATTCATTGGGGCCTCGCCTTTGGCGTGATTGCCGCGGTGCTCGCCTATGTTCTTGTCCACCATACCGTTGTCGGTTTCGCCGCGCGCATTGCCGGCGGCAATGTCCGCGCCGCAAAGGTGATGGGTCTCGAGGTCGGCCGCCTCGTGCTGTTGATGTGTTTTTTGGGAGGCGCCGCGGCCGGGCTCGCGGGGATGGTCGAGATCGCCGCCGTGCAAGGCCGGGCGAACGCCAATCTGGCCGCGGGCTTCGGCACCAGCGGCATCCTCGTCGCCTTCCTCGCGCGGCACAACCCGCTCGCGGTCATTCCCGTCGCCATCCTGCTGGGCGGCATCGGCGCGAGCGGCGGGCTCATCCAGCGTCGCCTCGGCTTGCCGGATGCTTCGGTGCAGGTGCTGCAGGGCATCATCTTTCTGATGGTCCTGGCGAGCGATGCGCTTTATGGGCGCATCCGTCTGTTTGCGCCGAGAGCAGGCTGAGCATGGCCGATCCCGCAACAGCCGCGGCGACGGCGCTCGGTTGGTGGGGCGTACCGCTTGCCGTCGCCGCCGGCGCGGTGCGTGTCAGCACTCCCTTCCTCTATGTCAGCCTTGGCGAATGCCTGACCGAGCGCAGCGGCCGCATCAATCTTGGCCTCGAGGGCACGCTGGTCATGGGGGCGATGGCGGGGTATGGCGTCTCCTACCTCACCGGCTCGGCCTGGCTCGGCGTGCTCGCCGCGGGGCTCATCGGCGCCGTCTTCGGCGCACTCCACGCCGGGTTCTGCAGTCTGCCGGGGGTCAACGACATCGCCATCGGCATCGCCTTGATGCTGTTCGGCATCGGCCTTGCCTTCTATCTCGGCAAGCCGTTCATCGAGCCTCAGGCGCCGATCCTGCCGTCGATCGACCTCGGCTGGTGGAGCAACCTGCCGCAAGTGCGGGACGCGCTGCGCATCAACGCGCTCTTCCTCGTCGGCGTGGTGCTCGCGCCGTCTCTGGTCTGGGCACTGCGGCACACGCGGTGGGGCATGATCCTGCGCACCGCGGGCGAGAGCGCTGACGCCGCCCTGGCTCTGGGCTACTCGGTGCGGCTCATTCGCCTGCGTGCAACCATGGTCGGCGGCTTCCTTGCCGGCGTCGGCGGCTCGTTTCTGTCGCTCTATTACCCCGGGAGCTGGAACGAACGCTTGTCGAGCGGACAAGGCATAACCGCCGTGGCGCTCGTCATCTTCGCACGCTGGAACCCCATGCTCTGCTTCTGGGCGTCGATCCTGTTCGGCGGCGCGGGTGCGCTTGGGCCGGCATTGCAATCCGTGGGCATCAGCGCGGGCTACTATCTCTGGAACGCGGCGCCCTACATCCTGACGCTGCTCATCATGATCATCACCTGCTCGCCACGACGCCGCCTCACCGGCGCGCCGGCCGAGCTTTCGGTCATCAAGTAGCGGGAGGCGCCATGAGCGGATTGGGCGGTCTCAACAAATCGGCCAACGGGGTCGTCCTCGGCCTGGTCCAGCTGCAATTGCCCGTCGTGGCGACCAAGGGGGACCTGGCGCGGCAGACCCAGAAGATCTGCGCCATGGTCGCGAAGGCACGACGCAGCATGCCGTCGCTCGATCTGGTCGTCTTTCCGGAATATGCGCTGCACGGCCTCTCGATGGAGACGGGCAGCGAGATCATGTGTCGCCTGGACGGGCCGGAAGTCGCCGCCTTCGAAGCGGCTTGCCGGGAGAACCGCATCTGGGGCTGCTTCTCGATCATGGAAGCGAACCCCGACGGCAACCCCTTCAACAGCGGCATCATCATCGACGACACGGGCGCGCGCCGGCTCTATTACCGAAAACTCCATCCGTGGGTCCCGGTGGAGCCCTGGGACCCCGGCGATCTCGGCATTCCCGTCTGCGACGGGCCGAACGGATCGAAGCTCGCGCTCATCATCTGTCACGACGGCATGTTCCCGGAGGTGGCGCGCGAGGCGGCCTACAAAGGGGCGGAAATCATGCTGCGTACGGCCGGATACACCGCCCCGATCCGCCACGCCTGGCGCGTCACCAATCAGGCCAATGCCTTCAGCAATTTGATGATGACGGCGAGCGTCTGCATGTGCGGCAGCGACGGCACCTTCAACTCGATGGGCGAGGCAATGATCTGCAATTTCGATGGCACCGTCATCGCCGAGGGCGGTGGCGTGCCGGACGAAATCGTCACTGCCGAAGTGCGGCCCGATCTCGTCCGCGAGGCGCGCGAGCGATGGGGTGTCGAGAACAACATCTACCAGCTCGGCCATCGCGGCTTCGTGGCCGTCAACGGCGGTGCCGCCGATTGCCCCTACACGTATATGCGCGACCTCGTCGCCGGGCGCTATCGCCTGCCCTGGGAGGAGCGCGTCCAGATCACCGACGGCACCTCCTGCGGGTTTGCCAAGCCCAACCGCGCCTACGGAGGAGCGCGCCATGGCTGAGCGCTATGTTCCCGCCGATCCCTATCCGTGGCCGTACAACGGCAGGCTCGAGCCGGCGAACACCGCTCTCATCGTCATCGACATGCAGACGGATTTCTGCGGCATCGGCGGCTATGTCGACAAGATGGGCTACGACCTGTCGCTGACGCGCGCGCCCATCGAGCCGATCAGGCGCGTGCTCGGCGCCTTGCGCATCAAGGGGTTCCCGATCCTCCACACGCGCGAAGGCCATCGACCGGACCTCGCCGACTTGCCGGCGAACAAGCGCTGGCGCTCGCGGCGCATCGGCGCGGGGATCGGCGATCCCGGACCCTGCGGCCGCATTCTCGTGCGCGGAGAGCCCGGTTGGGAAATCATTGCCGACCTGGCGCCCCGCGCCGGCGAACCGGTCATCGACAAGCCGGGCAAAGGCTCATTCTGCGCCACGGATCTCGAATTGCTCCTGCGGCTGCGCGGCATAGAGAACCTGGTCCTCACCGGCATCACCACCGATGTCTGCGTCCACACCACGATGCGCGAGGCGAATGACCGCGGGTTCGAATGCCTGTTGCTGGAAGATTGCTGCGGCGCTACCGACAGGACCAATCACGATCACGCCGTCAAGATGATCAAAATGCAGGGCGGCGTGTTCGGCGCGGTCTCGGACTCGAAGACATTGCTCGAAGCGATCGCCTGATGCGCGCCGGCTCGGCTCATGCCGACGCGCTCGGCATCGAAGTGGTTGGAATGACCAAGCGCTTCGGCGCTTTCGCTGCACTCGAGGACGTGTCGCTCAAGGTTGCGCCGGGAAGCTTCTACGCCCTTCTGGGCGAAAACGGCGCCGGCAAGAGCACGCTCGTCAAATGCATCATGGGCTATTACCGCCCGGATCGCGGCGCGGTCATCGTCGGGGATCGCGAGCACGCCATCGACAATCCGCGCAGCGCTCACGCGCTCGGACTTGGCATGGTCTACCAGCATTTCACGCTCGTGCCGGCAATGACCGTGGCGGAAAACCTGGTTTTGGCGCGTGCCAAGCTGCCGCCCATCATCGATTGGCGGCGCGAGGGTCGCGCGCTGGAGGAATTCATCTCGCACATGCCGTTCCGCGTGCCGCTCGGCGCCCGAGTGTCCGCGCTCTCGGCCGGCGAACGGCAGAAGTGCGAAATCCTAAAGCAGCTCTATCTGCAGCGGCGCCTGCTTATCCTCGACGAGCCCACATCCGTGCTGACGCCGCAGGAAGCCGACGAAATGCTGGGGCTGCTGAGGCAAATGACCGACCGGAAAGAGCTCAGCGTGGTAATGATCACGCACAAGTTTCGCGAGGTGCTGGCGTTTGCCGACCACATCACGATTCTGCGTCGCGGCCGCGTCGCAGGCCAGGGGGCGGTCGCGGGGCTTACGGCAAACGAGATGGCACGGCTGATGATCGGAGCCGAGGAACTGACGCCCCCGCCTCAACGGGTCGGCGCGCCGGGGGCGGCGCGCCTCGACATCCGCAATCTCCGCGCATTCGACGACAGCGGCCAGCCGGCGGTGCGCGATGTCAGCCTTTCCGTCCGCGCCGGGGAAATCGTCGGCGTCATCGGCGTATCGGGGAACGGACAGCGCGAGCTGGTCGAAGTGCTCGCGGGTCAGCGTGCGGCGAACGCCGGTGAAATCCTGATCGGCGGCGAGCGCTACCGCGCGCGGCGAGAGGAGATGCGGCGCCACAAACTCTCCTGCCTGCCCGAGGAGCCGTTGCGCAACGCTTGCGTCGCGCGCATGAGCGTCGCCGAGAACCTGTCGTTCCGCGACTTCGATCGTCCGCCCTTTGCGCGCCGCGGCTGGCTGAACCGGGCGCGCATTCGCGAGGCCGCCGAGGCCAAGATCCAACGTTATCGCATCCGCACACGCTCGCCGGCGACGCCGGTCGGGATGCTGTCGGGCGGCAACGTGCAGCGCACGGTGCTGGCACGCGAG
>Ga0070698_100007026_pt1 | contig 12193 bp, 10 predicted proteins | sample KBSK1502metaG_FD_65477 | JGI IMG/M metagenome (GOLD analysis project Ga0070698, IMG submission 65477) | Corn, switchgrass and miscanthus rhizosphere microbial communities from Kellogg Biological Station, Michigan, USA - KBS K1-50-2 metaG | ecosystem: Host-associated > Plants > Roots >...
ACCACGACTAAAGACTAGCGCAAGCAATCCGTGGAAACTCGAATAGAAGGGTGAACAATCAACCCGAATTCATCTCTTGACACGACCCGGCTTCATAGAAGGCTTTATGCTGACGTCCGCTCCGCGGACTTTCGGAATTTGATATCTTGAGGGAGCTGCAATGCAAAGCAGCACGCGCTCAAAATGCAAACTGCGATACGTCAAGTTTGTTGCTGCTAGCACCAGGCCCTCGCTTAGATCAAGGTCCATAAAACTTCCAACTCGACTTGAAGTCGCGCGTCAACTTCTGGTTAGTCAAAATCGCACGCACCATTTCCACCGGCATGCGGTTCTCTTTATAGATCCAGTCGTGGAACGCTCGGTTGGTCATCTTTTTTGAATCGACCAGCTCGCGATGCAGCGAATAAAACTGGAGCCCGCCAATCAAATAAGCGATCTGGTAGAGCGGCCCGTAACTCCCATCAAACGATCGCCGCACTTCCGCTGTAGCATTATCCCGCTCGTGCCCGACGCGATCGACCAGAAAGTCGATGCACTCCTGTGGCGTCATCTTTTCCAGGTGAAAACTGAGCGAAAAAATTATCCGCGCGCAACGATGCATGCGCCAGAAAAGCATGCCGATGCGATTATCGGGCGTCTTCGGAAATTTCAGATCCCAGAAGAGCATCTCCCAGTAGAGCGCGCCGCCTTCCGTCCAAAAGGGCGTCCCGAACAGGCCGCGATACGCTTTGTAACGCGCGTTCATGTAACCCTGGAGATGGTGTCCGGGGATCAATTCATGAAAGACTGTGGCCCGCGCGAAGTGCACATTGTTCCCACGCATGCTCATCATCTTCTGTTCGTGCGACATGGTGTTGGTGGGAAAGGAAACCAGGATGGTTTCACCACCGAGAAAGAAAGGGCTGACCAGTTGCCGTTCCGGCGTCATCATTTCCATACGCCAGGTATCGCGGGCGAGCTGCGGGACGGTAATCAAATCGTGATCGTCGACGAACTTGATTGCTTCCAGAGCCAGGTCGCGAATCATCTCGGGTTGTTTGCCCGGCTCAACGTACAAATTCTTGACGTGCTCGAGCGCTTTCTTCCAGTCGTCGCCGTAACCGAGTTCGCGCGCAGCCTTCTTCATCTCGTCTTCACACCACACCATTTCCCGGCTGGCGATCCCGATCAGTTCTTCGGGCGTGTAAGGAATCATCTCCGACCGCAATTCGCTAAGGAGTGCTTCACGGCCGATAGGATCGCCGACGATGTCGCTGGCGTCTCCCGCTCGGGGAGCTACTGCGCGTTGAGGTCCCGGCCCAGGTCCTTGTCCCTGTCCGCCGCCACCAGGTCCGCCGCCGGGACCGCGATTAGTTGTTGGAGACCCTGTTCCGATTTGTGTTACTTCAGTGCGCAGGCCGACAACGCGCTCGCTCAAGAACACTGCATAGGTTGTGAGCGTTTGATCGAGGGTCTTGTAAGGCTCGTCATTCCACCAGGTGAACAGAGGATCGTAGCCGTTATAGAAGGTGTACCAGTTGCGCAGGTTGTTACGCAGATTATTCACCGCGCCTACGGCCCGGAATGCAACTGTCTTCTTGGCCTTGATCGCATCAGTGCTAGCGGTTCCCGTTCTCAATCCTGCTTCGACTAATTTGCGCGTGTCGTCAATCTGTTTCTTCAGACTCGTCAAGGTTGTCGCCGTTTTGGCTGAGTCGATTGGCTCCATGCGGCGCCGGGCTTCTTCCAGATCGATAATCGTCCTGGCGAAGGGAACCAGCGGCGCTATCTCGGCTAGTTGCTTCTCTTCGATGTCCAGTTGCCGCAGCTCGTGTTCAAGATGGTTTCTGAAGAGCAGGTAGTCGACCTTTCCTTCCTGGCTCATCGAATCGAAATTCAACTTTTGGATTCGCTCAAGCGCGTCGCCGTAGAATCTGCGAAATCGTTCCCGGCGCGCAGTCGAGCTTGCCACCGGGAAAGAACGCACAAGGCTGCCGCGATCGACCAGGTAATATTCAATGACCGGCCGCATTTCGCTTTCAGGCGCGTTCAGATCGCTCGCATCGTTAACACTGGCGCTCGCTGTCTTAGTCTTTGCAGGGGAGGTGTCTCGCGCCGGCTTTCTGCTGGTCTGTGCCGGGCTCTGAATCAGGAAACAGGCGATTAGAATGAGTGCCGAAAGCACGGCGCTCCTCGGTGCACTTCGTCCTTGAGTCATTTCATCTCCCTTGGAATCGATGTCTGAGACTGCTGCGGGCGCATATACTAACGCAAGTAGCAGGAGAACGCTCAGCAAAGTTGAAGGGCGTGGCACGGATGCGGTTCGAGTTCAGAGTTCATCCTTTAGGCTGCTAATCCGCGGCAAACTAAAGTTCGAACTCTAAACGCACCCATGCCGGTGCCCGATCCACCTTGCATCACTTGGAAAGGCTTTGTTATGATTCGACTTCGTAATTGATACGAGGATAGGCGTCAAGCTTATCTGATTCGAATTTTTGATAGGATGCTCCGGAAGACCTTCGTCATGAATCGCAGCACGACTACACGATTCACATTTTGATTGCCGAGCCTGCACTGCGGGCCGGCGACGAGGGCGCTCCTATCGAATCCGATCGTTTGGTTTTAGTAAATCTTGAATAGCAGACCGAGTCGGGTGGAGCGCCAGGTTGAGGGTGCTTTATGCGTGCCGCAAGCCTTTGGCCCCGTAGGGGTCGAATGTTTATAGCTCCAAAGGCATCCCAAGTTTTACTAGCTCCTTTAGGAGCGGTTTGTTGAGATAAGGTTTCGCTCCTAACGGAGCGAGGACAAATCTTAAGCCCGTGGCTATAAACATCTCGCTCCTAATGGAGCGAAGGCAATTGGGCGTTTTCCGACGAGAAAAGACGGCGTAACTTAAACAGCATTCGACATAGGCGGACAGCATTCGACACAAGCGAACCCTGTTCGTCATAGCGATGAGCGAGATCAACGTACAACTCAAGGACGGCGCGCCGGTACAGGTTCCCGGCTCGACGACCGTTGCGGAAGCTTTGAAGAAGCTCGACCGCGACCTGGCGAAGCAGGCCCTGGCTGCTCGGGTCAACGGCCGCGAAGTTGATCTGGCGTACACGTTGGACGCGCAGGCCAACGGCGATGCGATTAAGATCGAACCGGTGCTGCCCCAGACTCTGGAAGGGCTGGATGTGCTGCGTCATTCGACCGCGCATTTGCTCGCCGCAGCCGTGCTCGATTTGTTTCCTGGAACGAAGTTGGGAATCGGTCCCGCGCTGCTCGAAGATCCGCGCTATGGTTTCTTTTACGATGTGATCGCGCCGAGGGCTCTGACCGAAGCCGATCTCCCGGTGATCGAAAAGAAGATGCGCGAGATCGCCAGGCGCAACATGCCTTACCGGCGTGACGAAATTCCGAAGGCTGAAGCGCTGCGAATCTTTGCCGAGCGTGACGAACCTTTGAAGTGCGAGCTGATCGACGAAAAGGCCGGCGAGGTGGTCAGCGTTTACTACATCGATGGCTCGCCCTTTATCGATTTCTGTCTCGGGCCGCACGTGCCGAACACTAATCGTCTGCGCGCTTTCAAGGTTTTGTCTTTGGCCGGAGCTTATTGGAAAGGCGATGCCGGGAATCCGCAGATGCAACGCATCTATGGCACGGCCTTCTTCTCGCCGGAGGAACTCGACGCCTGGTTGAAGCAACGCGCGGAAGCCGAGAAGCGCGATCATCGGAGGTTGGGCCGCGAACTGGATCTGTTTTCGATTCAGGACCAATACGGGCAGGGCCTGGTGATGTGGCACCCGAAGGGCGGTGCGATTCGCAAGCAGATGGAAGACTATCTGCGCGAACAGCTCGAGCAGCGCGGGTATGGTTTGGTCTTCACTCCGCACATTGCGAAGCGCGAGCTTTGGCAGTTAAGCGGCCACGAAGAGAATTATGGCGACGTAATGTTCTCGCCCACGGAGTTGGAAGGAACGGAGTTCAGGCTCAAGCCCATGAACTGTCCGTTCCATATCGGCATCTACAAGTCAGACCAGCGTTCGTATCGTGATCTGCCTTTGCGATATGCCGAATTGGGCACTTGTTATCGCGCGGAACTGTCGGGCACCCTGCATGGTCTTATGCGCGTGCGCGGCTTCACCCAGGATGATGCACACATTTTCTGCACGCCCGAGACTGTGCGCGGCGAGATCATCGATTGCATCAACTTCGCATTCGCTCTGCTGGGCGCCTTCGGCTTTGATGAATTCCAGATCGAGCTTTCGGTGAGGGGAACCAATTCCGCGAAAAGGTATCTGGGTTCCGACGAGAATTGGGCGCGCGGTGAAGCGGCCCTGGTTGCGGCCCTCAACGAGCAAAATCTTCCTTATGAACGAATGGAAGACGAAGCGGCTTTCTACGGGCCGAAGATTGATATCAAGGTAAAGGACTCGATCGGCCGTCTTTGGCAACTGACTACCGTGCAGTTTGATTTTAACTTGCCGCAGCGCTTTCAACTCGAATACATCGGCGAGGACAACAAACCGCACCAGCCAATCATGATTCATCGCGCGCTGTTTGGCTCGATGGAGCGTTTCTTTGGCGTCCTGATTGAACATTATGCCGGCGCGTTTCCGATGTGGCTGGCGCCGGTCCAGGTGGCTGTGCTGCCGATCACGGATCGGATTAATGAATACGCCGAGAAGATCGCGCAGGAACTGCGCCAGACAGGGTTGCGCGTCGAAGTAAACATTCGCAACGACAAGATTGGGGCTAAGATACGCGACGCGCAGATGCAGAAGGTCCCCTTCATGCTGGTGCTCGGCGACCGTGAATTAGAGGAAGGCAAGGTCGCTGTCCGAGAGAGATTGAAGGGCGACATCGGCGCGATGTCGCTCGCTGAGTTTAAGGAAATGGCGCGGCGGTTAGTTGAAACGCGCGCTCTGACCAACGACTAGTGGCACAGACTTCAGTCTGTGATTTCAGCTTAACAGACACAGACTAAAGTCTGTGCTACTTACCGAGGAGGTGCAGCAATAGCTACAGGTTTTCGAGGCCGCGGTCGCCCTGACTTTCGCCGTGCGCCGGTCACACGCACAAACGAACGTATTCGCGTTCCCCAGGTTCGCGTAGTTGCCGAAGACGGCGAAGAATTCGGGGTCATGGACACTCGTGACGCGATTCGCGCCGCGCGCGAGAAAGGCATGGACCTGGTTGAGGTCGCGCCGAACGCCGATCCGCCGGTGTGCAAGATCATCGACTATGGAAAATTTCAATACCTGGCCAAGAAGAAGGCGAACGAAGCAAAGAAGAAGCAGGTCGTCATTACGGTCAAGGAAGTAAAGTTTCGCCCCGGCACAGACGAGCATGACTACAGCTATCGCATGAAGCACGCGCGCGAGTGGCTGACTGAAGGCGACAAAGTGAAAGCGACGATCTGGTTTCGCGGCCGCGAAATGACGCACCGCGAATTGGGCGCGCGCATTCTGGAGAAGCTCGAGCGAGATCTGGCGGACATCAGCGAAGTCGAGATGCGCCCTCGCATGGAGGGCAATCAGATGTTCACCATCTTCGGACCGAAGAGACATAAGGGCGCGAAGGCCGATCGTCCGTCCGGCAGCCCGAGCCAGGGTGGCGGCGGCGGTGAGAAGAAACCCGCGCCGGCGACGCCCGCAGCGCCAACGCCCCCAGCGGCCGCAGTATCGCCGGCGAGCGCGGCGCCGGCAACACCAGCTCCGCCAACGCCCCAGGCGGCAGTACCGGACACACCGGCGGCGCCAGTTCCTTCAGGCGAGAACGAGCCTGGATGAGCACAGTCGCGCGGTGTAAGTGTTAGAGATTGGAGATTTTGAAATTTGAGATTGCAGATCTGAAATTCGAAATCTGGAATTTGAAATCTGAGAGATTGGGAAATTGAAGGGAGCAATTATGCCAAAACTAAAAACACATAAGGGAGCGGCAAAGCGTTTCCGCGTCACAGCCACCGGGAAGATTAAACGAGGCCATTCGCACGCCCGCCATATCCTGACGAAGAAGACCAACAAACGGAAACGATATTTGGATGTTGATGTACTGGTTGCGCCCGGCGACATGGAGCGGGTTAGACGAATGTTGCCGTACGGACGAGACTAAGATTTGTGATTTTAGATTTTGGATTTGCGATTGACTGATTGGCCTCTGGTGTCTGGTCCTTAACTTTGGATAAAAAGAAAACAGAGCCCGGAATCGAACAGCCTACGATCAACGACCAAATCACAAATCCTAAATCGAAAATGTTTAGAGGAGAGTAATTATGCCGAGAGCAAAAAGAGGAAACAAGCGCCTGGAACGGCGCAAAAAGATTCTGAAGTTAGCCAAGGGCTATCGCGGTACCAAGTCAAAGCTTTATCGATCAGCTAAAGAATCAGTTGAGCGGGGTTTGAACTTTGCTTATACCGGACGCAAATTGAAGAAGCGAGATTTCCGGTCGCTGTGGATCGTGCGCATTGGCGCGGCCGCGCGGCTCAATGGATTGAACTATTCGCAATTTATGCATGGTTTGAAACTGGCTGGCATCGAACTCGATCGAAAGATTCTGGCCGACTTTGCGGCTAAACAACCCGAAGCATTCACAGCACTTGCCACACAGGCAAAGGCTGCTTTGGAAAACAAGCCAGAGGCGCGCGCAGCCGCGTAATTGCCGCAGCAGTCATTCAACCAGAGGACCGCGATATGATGACTCTAAAGCTTAACAATAAATTTTGGCTCGGGTGCTTCATGGTGTTGGTGATTGGGTTTGTGCCGGCGTTGACTCGGGCGCAAGAAGCCGCTCAGCCGGCTCAAAAAGCGCCGGCCTCGTTAAGCGGAAAGTACGAAGGTACTGCCAAAGGACCTAACGGGGACGTCCAAATAACGCTGGATCTCGCTGACGAAGCAGGGAAGTTCTCTGGCGGTGTCACAACTGCACGCGCCGCCTATAAAGTCAGCAAGGGCCAGATGGTCGAGGGTCTTTTATCTCTGGAGTTAGACGCCAATGGTTCGGCTGCGAAACTCAGCCTCAGACAAAAGGACGACAAGCTTGTCGGTGAGTTGACCGCTGACGGGAAAACCGGACCAGTCGAACTGCGGCGGGCGGTAAAAGATGAACTCTCCGGGGTTTGGGAGGCGGTGGCCGACGCAAATGGCCAGGCGTTTCCTTTCACGCTCACTCTGAAGGTCGAAGGCGAGAAGGTCACCGGCAGCAGCAGCTCACAACTGGGTGACTCAGCTATCTCGTCCGGAGTTTGGAAAGATGGGAAGCTGGCCGTGGTGCTCGAAGGTGGAAGTGGCCAGGTCGCTCTGATCGCAAGTGTCGTCGATGGAAAGCTTGTCGGTGATTACGATTTCGCCGGACAGTTGCAGGGTAAGTGGGTGGCCGCCAAGAAGAAGCCTTAGTTGGAGTTCTCTTTGCATGACTGAGATTGATAACCATCCAGGGCGGCAAGTTGACGCCGCCCGCGAAGCGTTTGGTGTAGTCCGCGAAGCGGACGACCGAAACTAGCCCAGCGATTTATCGCTGGGGAACAAGCCCTTTTAGTTAGGTGAGTCCGCAAAAGCGGACGACATCTGAGTTGGTACAGAACCGCGAGCGGTAGCGACCGGATGCGAGCACTCACCTTAAGGAAGATTGCGAATCATTCATGAGTTGAATGTTGGCATCCGGTCGTCACCGCTCCAGGTTCTGTAACCTCTGTCGCCCGTTTCACGGGCTTTTTGATTTGATTGAGGTCGAGTACCCAGCACTGAAGTGCTGGGCTATTTTCAACCGTCCGCTGCGCGGACGGCGCTCCGTTACAGAACCGCGAGCGGTAGCGAGCGGATCAAAAACGCAACTCGTGGGATTCCTTTTTGCTTGGGAATTGTGTTATTGGAAACGTTGGCCAAGTAGGTCCTTAATCCACTCGCTACCGCTCGGGGTTCTGTACCAATAGTTCCTTAGCCGTTGATTCACTATGCACGACGAACATCCCCAACAGACGCCCGCCGAGCAGCTTGATAACATTAGTGAGACGTTGCGGGTGGAGCTAAAGAGTTTTACCAATCTTGAAGCAAGGGCAAGGGCGGTGAACTCGCCTTTAGAAGCCGAACAGCAATTACAGGACTTGAGGCGTTTACGGACCAAGTCACTCGGAAAGAAGAGCAGGTTTGCAGACCTCAAAAAACTGATCGGCCGGCTTCCTGTCGAGGCACGTGCCGCTTTTGGTCAAAAAATTCAACAGGAAGAAGATGACTTTCTTAAGGCTTTCGATGAGGAGGAAGCCTCGCGCAAGACGCTTATCGAGGACGCCCGCACCGCCCGCGAAAGCATCGATGTCACCATGCCTGGACGGCGGCCGCGCCCCGGACACTTGCACCCAATCACTCTGATGCGCGAGCGGATCGAAGATATCTTCGTCTCGCTCGGTTACGCTGTTGAAGATGATCGCGAGATTGAAACCGACTTCTACAACTTTGACGCGCTCAATATTCCCGAGGGACATCCGGCCCGCGATCCGCAGGACACCTTCTACACCACTGACGGCTTCGCTTTAAGATCGCAAACTTCGACCGTGCAGATTCACGCAATGCAGAGGCGCGGCGCGCCCGTGCGCATGATTGCCCCCGGCCGGGTCTTTCGTCGCGACACTCCTGATCCGACACACAATCCCATGTTCTTTCAGGTTGAAGGGCTCTGCGTAGATCGCGGGATAACGATGGCGCATTTGAAAGGAACGCTGGCGGAGTTCGTTCATCGCCTGTTCGGCCCCGAGACGCGCACTCGCTTTCGGCCTTCTTACTTTCCCTTCACCGAACCTAGCGCGGAAGTTGATTACAGTTGCTTTAACTGCGGAGGCGAAGGCTGCCGCATCTGCAAATGGTCCGGCTGGATCGAGTTGGGTGGTTCAGGCATGGTGCATCCGAATGTTCTGCGCGCGGCCAACGTCGACCCCGAGGAGTTCACCGGTTTTGCTTTCGGCCTCGGCATCGATCGAACCTGCGCGCGCATTTATCAACTGGATGATATCCGGTTGCTGTTCGAAAACGATGTGAGGTTTCTCGATCAGTTTAGATAGATGCCTTTTGGAATCGTTGAAGTACATAGGTAATTGAATGCGACCGTGAACATGAGGTCAGTACCACCTGCGTGAGCGGGTGGGTTAAGAACTCAACCACTGATTGAACGATGAGCCCACCCGCTTACGCAGGTGGTACTGACTGCATTCCGCGAGTAATGTTGAAATGTTAATTAGCTACAACTGGCAGCGCGAACTAACCGGTACAACGCTCGACCCGCAGGAGGTGAGAGAAAGGCTGACGAATGTCGGTCTGGCTGTTGATGCGGTCGCAGAGCGTGACGGCGATCACGTGTTAGATGTTGAGGTGCCTTCCAATCGCGGCGATTGCCTGTCGCATGTTGGGATCGCTCGCGAGCTGGCAGTCATAGAAAAGTCTCAAATCTCAGGTCTCAAATCTCAGGTCTCAAATCTCAGATCTGAAATTGGTCGTACCGAAGGAAAGACCGGCGCTCTCACCGCGGTCGAAATCCTTGATCCCGATCTGTGCCCACGATATGCCGCCAGGATTGTTCGCGGTGTAAAGATTGGGCCGTCTCCCGTTTGGCTGGTGAAGCGGCTGGAAGCTCTCGGCCAACGCCCGATTAATAACGTGGCCGACATAACCAATTATGTGCTGCACGAGTTTGGCCAGCCGCTGCATGCGTTCGATCTGGCAAAACTTGGACAGAACCGGATTGTGGTCAGGCGTGCGGCAAAGGGTGAAACGATCAAGACCCTGGACGGAGTTGAACGAAAACTCGATCCGGACATGCTGGTGATTGCCGACGCCACACAACCCGTGGCCGTCGCCGGCGTGATGGGCGGCGAAGAATCCGAGATCTCGAACGCGACGCAGGATGTTCTGATCGAAAGCGCCTGGTTCAACCCTGCTTCAGTGCGCCGCACCGCCAGGCTGTTGGGACTGCATACCGAAGCCTCACATCGCTTCGAACGTGGAGTCGATCCCGAAGGCGTCCCGCGTGCACAAGACCGCTGCGTGGCTTTGATTTGCGAAATCGCCGGCGGCGCGGCGACCGAAGACGTTCTGGATGTCTATCCTGCTCCATTCGCCGCACGGACTGTCACCCTGCGACCAGAACGGGTCGCAGCCATAACCGGATTGCAGGTCTCTGGCGAAGAGATGCTGCGCATCCTTACCGCACTTGGCTTTCAACTCCGTGAAGACAGCCCGGCGAAGCTCGTGTTTGCTATTCCTTCGTGGCGTCACGACGTGGCGATTGAGGAAGACCTCGTCGAAGAAGTCGCGCGTCACACGGGTTACGATCAGATCAAAACAGAGCTTCCTCCATCCAGTCTGGCCGGCGAATATCACTCGAGCGAACGCCGCAAGCGTGCTCTGCGCAAAGCCATGTCGGCGCGCGGATTTGATGAAGGGATCAGTCTGAGCTTTACCGAGCTGACTGAGGACTTTGAATTGATTCCCGATCTCGCGGGCCAGAGAGTGACGCCTGTGGTTTTGACGAATCCGATCATTGAAGAGGCTTCGCGAATGCGACAGACGCTTTTGCCGGGGCTGCTCAATTCAATTCGCCGCAACATGAATCACGGCATTCGCGATGTTTGCCTCTTCGAAACGGGCCGGGTGTTTGGGGTCACCGAGCCAGGCCAACTGCCGCTGGAGCGAGAGGCTTTCGCCTTAACAGCAACTGGCGGCGCAATGAGGGCGAATCGCGCGCAGGCCAAACGCGAATTGGATTTCCTTGATCTAAAGGGCGCGCTCGAGTCGGCTGTGGAAGCCATGAACCTGCCGCCCCTTGATTTTGCGACGGCCGAGTTGAAACACCTGAGACCCGGACAGGCGGCGGCGATTAGCATCAAAGGCCGCGCCATAGGGTCGATGGGCCGGCTGGCTGACTCGCTCGCCTCCGTTTACAAGTTTCGCCAGCCGGTCTTTGTCGCGGAAGTTGATCTCACCACGCTGCTCGAGCTCGCAGAGTTGCCGGTGTTCTATTCGCCTTTGCCCCGCTTCCCCTCGATCGTGCGCGACGTTTCGCTGTTAGTCGATCGCACAGTGACCGTCGGCGAGCTGCTGCAAGCGGCCCGCGACGCAAAGGTCGTCAACTTCATTGGGTCTCACTTTGTGGGCACATACGAGGGTGAGGGCATTCCGGATAATAAGCGTTCCGTCACTTTGCGTTTTGAGTATCGCGCAGATGACCGCACTCTGCGTGACGAGGAAGTGGACGAAATACACCGGCCACTCGTGGAAACTCTAAAGGCAAAGTTCAACGCCGAAGTGCGGTGATAAGTTCAGAGTACCGACTTCAGTCGGGTTCTTGCTTCGAAGAGAAGACCCGACTGAAGTCGGTACTCTAAACTAATTTAGTCTTGCGCTCGCGCGTACTAAGTCGGATAATCAGCCAGATTTTTTTAGCGGCCTACGGAGACGAACGATGGTATCGAACGGACTCGAAAAATTCTCGCACCTCGAAGACAAGATTTATCGCACGATTGAGCTGACCAAAACGCTGCGGCAGGAAAAAGACGATCTGGAGCGCCAGCTTGCGACGGTCCGCAATCTTGGCGGAGACAAGCAGGAACTCGTAACTCAAATTGAACGTTTGCTGGCTGAGCGGGAAGCGATCAGAATCAAAGTCCAGAACATGCTCGACGTTGTCGCGACAGCCGATCCTGAAATAGCGGAGGCATTAGGCCGATGAGCCCAGACAAGTTTGATCTCGACCGGAACGTGGACGCTGCGGCGTCGCCAACCATCAAGGTAGAAATCTACGATCAGGCCTACACGGTCCGCTCCGACGGCGACCCGGATTACCTGAAAGAGTTGGCCGAGTATGTGGATCAGCGCATGCGCGAAATCTCTTCCGGCACGCTCACGGTTGATTCGCGAAAGGTCGCTATCCTGGCCGCCCTCTACATCGCCGATGAATTGCACCAGCTCAGAAAGCTGCACGATCAGGCGGACGAGCAACTGGCTACACGAAGCTCGGAGTGTTCTGAGATGCTTGATCGACTTTTGAAAGTTCCGCGCAGTCTGACGCGGCCGGCGGCTTCCTGAGAAGGATTGATTTTCTCCCTTCTCCCTTTGGGAGTGTATAGACCGGAGACATGGGTTACAGGTGTTCGGAGACATAGGTTACACTTTTCAGGACCCCACTAATTATCAATCGCGACGTTAATCTGTCCAATGCGGTGACGACAAAAGAATACAT
>Ga0070698_100007027_pt1 | contig 12193 bp, 7 predicted proteins | sample KBSK1502metaG_FD_65477 | JGI IMG/M metagenome (GOLD analysis project Ga0070698, IMG submission 65477) | Corn, switchgrass and miscanthus rhizosphere microbial communities from Kellogg Biological Station, Michigan, USA - KBS K1-50-2 metaG | ecosystem: Host-associated > Plants > Roots >...
TCGGGCCGCACGCCCCAGGCCTCGAGGTGGGCGCCGACGCCGAGCGACGTGACGAACGGCACGTCCGTCCTGGCGAGCACGCGGATCGTCGGATAGTCGAGATGATCGTAGTGATCGTGCGACACGACGATGAGATCCACCGGCGGCATCGAGCGCAGCGAGACCGGGATCGGCTGGAAGCGCTTCGGACCTATGAGCCCCGAGGGCGACGCGCGCGGTCCCCAGACCGGATCGCTCAGCACGCGCACGCCATCGATCTCGATCAGCACCGTGGAATGGCCGAGCCAGGTCGCGCGCAGCCCGCTTTGCGGCGGTTTCTGCCATCCCTCGAGCGGGCTCATCGACGGCAGCGGCCCGCGCGGCACGCGGCGCGAGCCGCCGCAAAGAAATTCCGTGAGCGTAGGCATCGGCGTATTCGTATCGCGCAGGCCCGGCAGGATCGGGTGCACGTTGCGGAACCGCTCGCCGGCCCAGAGCGGCGAATCCTTCATGCGCTCGAGGCGCGCGCCCTTCGATTTTCCGCCGAGCGATTTCATGGTCTGCAGGCGTCCATGTTATACGGCAGCGGTACTGACGCCATCGGAGCCTCGATGATCCTTGAATCCGCGGCCCTGGATGTAAAGCCGGGCCAGACGAACGAGTTCGAAGCCGCATTCAGCCGCGCGCAGCGCATCATCGCCGCGTCGCCGGGATATCTCTCGCACGAATTGCAGCGCTGCATCGAGCGGCCGAACCGCTACCTGCTGCTGGTGCGCTGGCGTACGCTCGCGGACCACACGGAGGGATTCAGGCAGTCCGCGCCGTACCAGGAATGGAAAGCGCTGCTGCACCATTTCTACGATCCGTTCCCGACCGTCGAGCACTATGAGGCGGTCGCTTCATGATCCCGGGTCAGCGAGGAACTCGAAAACGCGCCGCGCCATCCACTGGTTGCGACCGGGGAAGCCGGCGTGGCCGCCGTGCTGCGGGAAATCCAGCGTCAGTTGGCCGGGCACATCGCCGGGCTCCGGCAGTACCGACTCCGGGAGGAAAGGATCGTTGCGCGCGTTCAGCAGCAGCGTGGGCACTCGGATGTTCGACAGCAACCTCACAGTGGACCCCTGCGTCCAGTAGTCCAGCTCGTCACGGAACCCGTGCAGGGGCGCGGTCAGGGCGCTGTCGAACGCGGGCAGCGTCGTCGCTGCACGAACGCGGCGCTCGCTGACGCCCAGCGCCGCGTGCTCGTCTGGAAAGAGCGCCATCTTCAGCAGTGCCTTGCGGCGCAGCGGGGTCAGGTAGATGAAGAACCAGCCATAGACGCGGTTGAAGCCGCGCCCGATCGTGTTGCCGAAGGCGACCATGTCCAGTTGCGACGAAACGGCAGCGGCGCGGCGCACAACGCGATGGGCCTCGTGGTCCGGCGAGCACAGCCACTTGAGCAGCGCATTGGCGCCGAGCGAGACGCCGGCGGCATACACCGCGGGATGTCGTTCCGCAAAGCTTCTCAGTACCCAGTCGATCTCTGCGCTATCGGCAGCGTGATAGGCGCGCGCTCTTCGATTCAGCTCACCGGAGCACCCGCGGAAGTGCGGCAGCGCGAATCGCCAGCCGCCCATGGAGAGCGCGCGCGCGCCAATAGCGCGGGCGTAGTGGCTGCTGCTGCTGCCTTCGAGGCCGTGAAACAGGACCAGCAACCGCGGCGCGCTCTCCGGTCCGGCCCAGTCGACGTCGATGAAGTCGCCGTCCGGCGCGGTCCAGCGCTCCCGCCTGTCGTAGTCGACGTGCTGCCGCAAAGCGAACAGCGGCGCGACCGCCGTCTGCACGTGAGCGCCGGGAAGCCACCACGGCGCGCGGTAGGGTTCCATGATCCCCGGTTACGAGACTCCGTGCTCCGCCGCAGTTGCGATCGTGCCGGGCTTCGGTGGGGCTGCTCGCTCGATGAGCATGCGCATTGCGCTCCTGCCGGGCATGAAGAAATAGCCTCCGCCCAGCACCGAGACAAATTTCGCCAGCCCCTGGAGGCGCAGGGGTCCGCGCGGCGTCGGCACGGTCATCGTGTCGTCTTCGTTGCGGAATCCGACGACCGGATCGATCTCGTTGTTCAGCCCGTGGAAATTCGATCCGAGCAGCCAGCTCTGCTGCAGGAATTCGAACTGTCTCTCGATGTCCGCGTTGATGCACATGAACAGCAGGCCGGCTTTCAATCCATTCTGCGGCCCGTAACTGCGCCCCACGCGCAGGATGCGGTGGCGATTGGCGATCGCGACCTGCACCGCCGACCCGGGATCGAAGCTGTCGCGCGGGTTTGCACGCCGGATGTGCGCGCCCAGGGGACAGCGCAGTCCGTCCGGGTCGTCCCGGCCGAACATGAATTCGTTATCCGGCGTTGGGTTCTTCGCCGGATCCGGGTTCAGCACCAGCGAGGAACCGTCTTTCCAGCGGCCTACCATCTTCGCCGCGATCCATTCCGCCGGCGCCAGGCGATGGTCCGCTGGAACGCGCGGATCGTTCTTGTACTGGGTTGCCGCCTTCTCAAGATACTGCGTAAAGCCTTCGACGTCCTGCCCGAGCTGCCGCACCACAAGGAACGTCCCGTTGCGGCCGATGTCCTGTCCATAGCTGTGCGGCGACGGCCCGAGTTTTCCGAGGTTATCGCGGTAGCCCAGCACCAGCTCGCCTGGCTCGACGGCATGGATTGCGTTTTCCGGCTTTGACCAATCCCTCGAGCCGCGCATCACCGGCTGCGAGATCCCGTCCCGGAAACCGAATGCCTCGCGGACGTCGCGCTGATCCGTAACCGTGTTTTTCTCGGCAACCTCGCTGAGCTGAATCTCTTCCAGAGGCACGTACTTCGCGCTTGCCAGCTTTTCCTTGATTCTTGCGGCCTCCTTTTCCAGGTTGTCCGCCGTGTCGGCGTAGATCATCAAGATCGCGTCGACGTCGGTCTCGTCCGAACCCTCAAGCAATTTGCCCCACCGCCAAGTGCCCGTATCGCCATCGCCGAGCGCACGCTCCGGAGCAGCCATGCCCTGCTGAAAGGCCGTCGGGAAGGTCGCGAGCGCATTGTCATCGAGGCCCAGCCTGGTCATGCCGCCGCGAGTGAATGCGACGGCCAGCGCAGTACCGTCGGGCAGGCGCGCGCCGTAGGAGATCTGCCGCTCGATGTCGCGCAGCCAGCTGGCGTCGCGCGCCTTGCCGAGTCCGAACACCAGGCAACGCGCGAAACGCAGGCGGGGCAGCCCGCCGAATACGAGAGTGGGAATCTCCTCGGTTTCGACCGACTCGGGTTGCGCGTAGCCGAACAGCGCGAGCCACTTTGCGGCCTCGCTCCCGGTCGAGGCGCTGGCAAAGCCATGGCGGACCGCGGCGTGGGTCCGGATGTGGCTGTTGGTCAGGTGCGGATAGGCGGTGTACCAGAAGCGCGTCGGCCGTTGCTGGCGCCGCGCCCAGCGCTTGAAGCGTGCGCCGTCGCCCGCGCCGCCGGCGACCAGATTGGTGGTCTTCGGGAAGTCGAGCGTGTTGCTCCACACGCTCGTCAGGCCCTCGCGCAGGCGGGCGATGAAGTCTTCCAGGTAGCTCTGCCAGCTGCCGTCGTAGTTCGAGAGAAATACGAGCCGGTTGGTGCCGGGCAGGCGCAGCCATTGAGCAAAATGGATGCTGCCGATCTTGTCGATGAAGCCGGGCCGCGAACGGCGAGTTCCGCTTTCTCCGATGAGCCAAAGCGCGAGCCGCAGCGTCACCCGCCGCACCAGCCCGGCCTTGAGAATTGAGACGCCGGCGAGGTGATTCTGCAGCACCCCGGGCCGGTTCTCGCGCTTCAGGATCCTGCGCATCCTGTCCTGCGAAGGCTCGACGTCGAACGGCTCATCGGCTTCCTCCTGGCGCCGCAGGATCCCGTAGCCGATCAGGACGACGATGGCGGCGATCAGCAACTCGATCATCAAGCCCAGGGCCATGTGCCATAGCGCATTGTCCAGAGCGTTCCTGCCGACGAACCGGGACCACATGAACACCAGCACCGGCGGCCAAATGAGCGGCGAGAGGAAGTCCCGAAACGCCGCCTTCACCAGAGGCCACACTGAATCGGTGGCGGGCTTCGCTTCACCGAGCAGGGGTACCGGTTCCGAGAGGAAGGCCCATTTGAACGCTGCGTCGGCGAAGATGCTGCGGCGCACGCGCTCCAGTTTTTCCAGCGCGGAGTCCGGTGCGGTATCGCCCTCCAGCAACTGCCGGATCCGCTCCGCGAGCGCCGCTTCATCCTTGATGCGCCTGACCGTCATCCCGGGCGTCCCGACGAAGGCGAGCCCCGTAGTCGCGAACCAGCCGAAAGCTGCCAGCCAACCAAGGTCGACTTCCACCCGGTGCGCCTCAAGGTAGGTGCCGAGCTGCTCGCGTGCGGGAACGGCGATTCCGGTTGCGTTGAGAACGTCCAACAAGGGCCCGGCAATCGCCTCCGCCAGGTCCGCGAGGGCCGCACGCGCATGCCCGTCCGCGCAGACATGGATTACGAGGTGCGCGATGTTCTCTTCGTCGCGAGCCGGGACGACGACCATGCTCATGAAGTGAACGGATGCGCTGGCGTCGAGCGCCTGCGCGCAATCCCCCGTCACCGGATTGCCGAGCCCGTCGAGGACCTGGTTGACCTCGTCCGAGCGCGCGGCACCGAAAGGAACGACCACGGCTACGAATGCGTGGGTCAAGCGACAAACCTTACGTCGAGGTGCAGCGGAAACAAGTCATTGAACCTCGTCGTGCGCACCTGCGGATTGTCGACTGCTTGCAGAGGCTTCATCTTCAGCAGCGGCTTGAAGGTCTGCGTGAGCTGCGCCTTGGCGATATAAGCGCCGAGACACCAGTGCTGCCCGAAGCCGAACACCATGTAATCCTCATCGCGCCGGTCGGGGTCGAACACCTGCGGCCGCTCAATGCGGCGCGGGTCGAACATGGCGGATTGGATGATCGCGAGCACCTTGCTGTCGGGTGAGATCCGGATCTCGCGGGGCCCGCCGACGCCGAAGGTATAGCCGTCGGGGCAGATGCGCCACGGACCGGGATTGATGTGCCGGAAGCGCAGGGTTTCGCGCAGGCAGCGCCACAGCAGGTCATCGTCGTCGGCCTGCGCCGCGGCGCGGGCGCGCCTCATGAATTCCGGATTGCGCAGCAACGTCTCGAGGATGTTGCCGCCGGCGAGGACGTTGGTCGGGATGAACCCCATCACCATGCCGAACAATTGGGCATGGATGACTTCGTCCTCGCTCCGCGGCAGCATTTCGATCAGGCGCTGCATCGCTTTTCCGAGTTGCGGATCGTCCTTGGGAAGATTCCTGGCATGCGCGATGGAACCGCGTATGGCATTGCGCAACTCGGCGGCCGCGGATCTGGCGAGCGCTGCGCCGGAATCACTGGCGGACGGTCCGAACAGGTATGAGCTGATCGCCAGGGTCCAGTTCGCGAACATCGCCTTGTCAGGGATCTGGATGCCGTAGTAGCGCTCAACCAAATGCGTAGGAACCGCTGCGATCAGATCTTCGATCGCGTCGAACACCGGCGGGTTCTCGCCCGTCTTGCCGGCGAGTATTTCCGCTGCAATCGCGGCTGCCGGACGCGCGACGTACTCCGCCACGTCTTCACGCGGAAATGCCTGGGCAAGCTGCTGGTAGCTGAGCCGGTAAGCGCCGTCCTCGGGCATGCCCAGCACGAAGTTCCTGCCCTGCGTGACCTCGATCATCCGGCCGCCCCAGGCGACCGGAAAATCCAGGTTTTTCGACAGCACCTCGCGAACCTCGTCGTAACGCAGCACGACGACCCAGGTGATCCACGAAAGCAAGGGGATGTGCCGCAGCCATCGGAGCCACCTCAAGCAGTGTGGCCATCTGAGGACCGGCGTCAGCCAGCGCACGATGGAGATGACGCGATGAGGGTGGCGGAGCAGCCAATCGGCCAGCGCGCTCGTCCCGCTGGCCTGCTCAAGCTTCGCGCGATCGAAGGCGCCCGGGTCGGGCGCGCCGGCAACGGATCCGGCCGGCGCGGGCGCAGCACGGCCAGCGCCTGCGGCGGCGCGGGCCACGGTCGTACTCGGCTCCATGATCCCCTCGATCCCCTTGTCCACCGGAGCGCCCGTCTCCAGCGGCTCGCATACTGTACTCCTCGCGCACGAGAAATGCATCGTCCGGTCCGCGCGCCGTCCGGGCGGTACTAAGATAGCGACTGCAGTGCATCATTGGCATTCGAGAGGGCCCCGCCAATGCAGCTGGACGTCCGCAAGTGGCTAAAGGCAGGCGGCTTCGGTCAGTACGCCGAGCTGTTCGAGTCGCGCCAGATCGACGCCAGTGCCTTGCCGCTGCTGACCGACGCCCACTTGAGGGAGCTCGGGGTCCCGCTCGGCCCCCGCGTCAAGCTGCTCGCGGCGATCATGAAACTGACCGCGAGCCCGGTCGCCGCCGAACGGCGCCGGCTGACGGTCATGTTCGCCGACCTGGTCGGCTCGACGACGCTGTCGAGCGGGCTCGATCCGGAGGATCTGCGCCACCTGATCCGCTCGTACCAGCAAGCGATCGTCACCGAGGTCGCGCGCTACGACGCGCACGTCGCGCAGTACCTGGGCGACGGGGTGCTGGTCTACTTCGGCTATCCGAGGGCACACGAGGACGACCCGGAGCGCGCGGTGCGGGCTGCGCTGGCGATCCTGCGCGTCATCGCGGCGCAGCGCTCGCCCGCGGGAGTACCGCTCGCGGCGCATATCGGAATCGCCACCGGGCTGGTCGTGGTTGGCGACCTGCTCGGCGCAGGCGCTGCGAAGGAACATGCGGTCGGCGAAACACCCAACCTCGCGAAGCGGCTCCAGGAGCTTGCGGCTCCGGGCGAGGTCATGGTGAGTGCCCAGACTCGCGCCCTGATCGGCAACGTGTTCGAAGTGCGCGATCTCGGTCCGCAGACGTTCAAGGGCATGGCCACGCCCGTCGTCGCCTACTCGGTATTGTCCGAGCGCGCCGTGGAGACCCGCTTCGAAGCACATCGAGGCGCGCATCTGACGGCGATGGTCGGGCGCGATGGCGAGCTCGCGCTGCTCGCCGAGCGCTGGCAGCGCGCCGCGAAAGGCGAGGGGCAGGTCGTGCTGCTGACCGGCGAAGCTGGAATCGGCAAGTCGCGCATCATCCGCGCACTGGAGGACACGCTCGCCTCCGAACCGCACGTGCGGATCAACAACCAATGCTCTCCCTACCATTCCGACAGCGCTCTCCATCCGATGATCCAGCAGCTGCTGCGGGCCGGGAGCATAGGGCTTGCCGAAGGGGTCGAGCTCCAGCTGGATCGACTGGAAGCACTGCTCGAAGGCGCCGATCGAGCGGAGGTTGCGCTGATCGCGGCGTTGCTCGGCATCGACGGCGCGGGCCGCTATGGGGCCCTCGGGCTCACGCCGGAGCAGCAGCGCGCACGCACGTTCGACGCGCTGTTGAACCAGGTCGTTCGCGTCAGCAGGCGCGAGCCGGTCTTCTGGGTGCTCGAAGACGCGCACTGGATCGACCCCACGACGCTGGAGCTCGTCGCACTCTGCCTCGATCGGGTCGCGGACATCCCGGTGCTCGCGATCATTACTGCACGGCCGGATTTCCTGCACGATTTCGGCAAACGCAAGCACATCACCCGGATGTCGCTCGAGCGGCTTGGGCGCAACCAGATCGCGGCGATGGTGAGCAATCTGGCGCACGGCAAGTCGCTGCCGGAGGCGGTGTTGAGCGAGATCGCGACCAAGACCGACGGCGTGCCGCTGTTCGTCGAGGAGCTGACGAAGACCGTGCTGGAGTCGGGCGTCCTGCAGGAGACGGACGACGCATTTGTGCTCGACGGCCCGCTGCAGCGGCTTTCGGTTCCCGCTTCGCTGCATGACAGCATGATGGCGCGCCTGGATCGCCACCAGGCGCTGAAGGACGTCGCGCAGACCGCCGCGTGCATCGGCCGTGAATTCAGTCACGACCTGCTGGCAGCCATCTCCAGCGTGCCGGAGGCGACGTTGCGCGATGCGCTTGCGCGGCTCGAGCAAGCCGAGCTGATTTTTCGCCGCGCGCCGACCAAGGAGCAGCAGTACGTGTTCAAGCACGCGCTGGTGCGCGATGCCGCGTACGAAAGCCTGCTCAACGCGAGGCGACAGCAGATTCATACGCGGATACTGGCAGCGCTGGAGGGCGCGCCGGAGACGTCGCCTGAAATCCTCGCGCTGCACGCGGCGGAGGCGGGTCTCGTGGAAAAGGCGATCGACTACTGGCAGAAAGCCGGCGCGCTGGCGATCGCCAGGCCCGCGTACCAGGAAGCCATCTCGCATATCAATCAGGCACTGAGGCTCGCCGAGCGCATGCCGGACAGCCGAGCGTGGCAGGAACGGCGCGTTCAGCTCATGGTGCTGCTCGGGCAGGCCATGATCCCGCTGCGCGGCTATAGCCACTCGCAGACGGTAGCCGTGTTTGCCCGAGCCCAGGCGCTGGTCGGGTCCATGGGGGACGCGCCGCACAGCTTTTCGGTCTCGTACGCGATGTGGGTCGCGTACTACGTGCGCGGCGAGCACGCCAAGGCTATCGAAGTCGCGCAAAGCATGCAGGCGCGCGCGCAACGCGAACGAAGCGACAGCCGGATGCTGACCGCACTGCGCGCGCTCGGCATCAGCCAGATGATCACCGGCGAACCGGTAACCGCGCATGCGACGTTCGCGCAGGCGCAGCAGCTCGCCCAGGCCGTGCATCTGCAGTCGCGCGAGCACCGGATCGCGGTGGCACACCGCTTTGCGGCCGATCCCGAGATCGCGACCCAGTTTCATGTGGCGCTGACGCTCTGGGCGCTGGGCTATATCGATCAGGCCTGCGAACTTGCCGCCCGGACGGTCGACGCGGCGCGGTCCATGGGGCATGCGCACACGCTCGGCCACGCGCTCGCACACGGCGCTATTTTTGCGGTCGTCGTGCGGGACGTCGGCGCAGCGCTGCGCCTGAGCAGCGAGACCATCGCGTTCGCCGACGAGCACGACATGGACCTGTGGCGCGGCTACGGGTCGATCCTCAATGGCTATGCGCTGGTGCTGGCAGGGGAGACGGCGCACTCGATCCCCGTCATGGAGACCGGGTTCAGGCACTTGGCGCGAACCCAGACCGGGACCATGGTCCCGGTGCACCATGCCGTCCACGCGTATGCGCTTGCGAAGCTCGAGCGTTTCGAGGACGCCGCTCGCGAGGCGCTGTTGGTGCAGAACGAATTGAGTTCAGGCTCGGAACAATACTGGTGGCCGGAGTGCCTGCAATGGCTTGGAGACTATCGCCGGCTCGTACCGGGGGGGAGCCAAGCAGAGGTGGAGTCCGCCTACGCGGGCGCCCTATCGCATGCGCGCTCGCAGCGGGCAAAGTCCTGGGAGCTCTGCGCCGCCACCAGACTTGCGCGGTTTTGGGCGGATCAGGGAGAGCGGCAAAAGGCATTCGATCTGCTGGCGCCTCTGCACGCCGCATTTACCGAAGGGGCTCGCACCCAGGCCCTGAGCGACGCATCCGCGGTGCTCGAAATCCTTCGCTAACGCCATCTGCCGGCGCCGATGAAGCTCCTGTCCTATGTGACGAACGGCCACGCCTGCTACGGCGCGGTGGCGGGCAATGGTGTCGTCGATCTCGGCGCCCGCCTCGGCAACGACTTCCCGACGCTGCGGGACCTGATTGCGGGCGATGGGTTCGGCCGCGCGGCCGAGATCGCCGCGCGCACCGCGCCGGACGTAGCGCTCGCCGAAATCCGCTTCCTGCCGCCGGTGGCGAACGCGGAAAAAATCCTCTGCGTCGGCGTCAACTACGGCAACCGCAACGCCGAGTACAAGGACGGATCGGATCAGCCGAAATACCCGAGCCTCTTTCCGCGCTTTCCCGGCTCTCTCGCGGGACATCGCGAGGCGCTGCTCCGCCCGCCCGAGTCTCCGCAGCTCGACTACGAAGGCGAAATCGCGATCGTCATCGGCAAGGGAGGAAGGCGCATCCCGGAGGCCACGGCGGAAAGCCACATCGCCGGCCTCACGATCATGAACGAGGGCACGATCCGCGACTGGACCCGCCACGGCAAATTCAACGTCACGCAGGGCAAGAACTGGGACTCGAGCGGAGCGATCGGTCCATGGATCGTCACCGCGGACGAATTCAATGACTACGGCGAGCTGACCGTCACGACTCGTGTCAACGGAGAAGTGCGGCAGAACGATTCGACGGCGAACCTGCTGTTTCCGTTCCGCTACCTGCTGCGCTACATCTCGACCTGGACGACGCTCAAGCCCGGCGACGTGATCTCGACCGGAACGCCGGTCGGCTCCGGCGCGCGCTTCGATCCGCCGCGCTACCTGAAGCCCGGGGACACGGTCGAAGTCGAAGTGTCCGGGATCGGAACGCTCGCGAACACGGTCGCGGACGAAAAATAGGGACGGACCCCATTCTTTAAAACTGGGGTACGTCCCTGTTTATTGCTTGGTTATTTCTCGTAGACGGTCATGTTGTTGACCTTCTCGCCCTTGGCGTTCGTGCCGGTGGTGGTTCCCGTTCTCGTCTTCCCGTCCTTGGAAAACACGTGCCGACCGGTGGTAGTGACCTTGCCGTCCTTCTTGTTGACGATCTCGATCGTGTGGTCGTTGATCTTCTTCAGCGCGGCGGTGTCGCGGTTCGGATCGCCCTTGACCGGATTGTCCTTGCCGTCGAACTTGCCGCTCCACTCGTTGTGCGTCGGCTTGCCTTCTGCGTTGACTCCATCGTTGGTGAATTTAAGCCCGCCTGGCATCGCTTCGATCTTGCTGAAGTTCGGCCCCTTGGGCGCCGGGCCGGGAACGTACTTCGACTTCGCCAGGTTTACCTTCCAGTTCCCACTGAACACGTCGGCTGCAGACGCCCCGTTCACGGCGAAACAGAAGACCATCGTTGCCAAAGCAAGCATTGCGCGTTTCATGAGTGACCCCCCTTGTCTTGAACCGATTGAGTGAAATGCGCCCGGCGCTGTAAGTTGTAGTTTGAAAAAGCCGGCGCGAGAAGCAAGCTACGCCTAGGGTAGGACGCCGTCAACCAAGGGTTCTGTCTAGTCTTTCAGGCTGCCGAGCACGCGGTCGACCATCACGCCGGACAATCCCAGGTAGTTCGCCGGGTCGCACAAGGCCGCGAGCCTGTTGCGGTCGGCGTGCTTGCCGATCTCGGCATTCTCCGCGAGCAGCTCGACGAGCGGCCGGTTTTGCGCGATCGCGTCGCGGCAGATGTCGTAGACGAGATCGTGCGCGCGCTCGCGGCCGAGAAACGGTGCGAGTCCCATCATCACCGCTTCCGACACGACCAGGCCGTTCGTCAGGTCGAGATTGGCGCGCATGCGCTTTTCGTCCACTTCGAGCCCGGCGAGGATGAAGTTGGTTTGCCGCAGCGCACCCGCTGCGAGGCAGAACGCTTCCGGCAGCGCGATCCACTCGATTTCCCACGGCCCGGTCGAGCGCTCGTGGTCGGCGACCATCGCCTCGGCGAGCGCGGCCGCGTGCTGGCGCACCATCGCGGCCGCCGCGTGGATGTACAGGCATGACACCGGGTTGCGTTTCTGCGGCATCGTCGACGACGATCCGCGCCCGGGCGCGAACGGCTCGTACACTTCCGCAACCTCGGTCTGCATCAGCAGCTTCACATCCATGGCGATCTTGCCGAGCGAGCCGGCGACGAGCGCGAGGAACGCGCCGGTCTCGGCGATCGTGTCGCGCACCGTATGCCAGGCGATCACCGGCTGCGCGAGGCCGAGCTCGTGCATCAATTCTGCCTGAGTCTCCAGCGCGCCGCGCTCGAGCGAGGCGAGGGTGCCCGAAGCGCCGGCGAACTCGCCCATCAGCACGCGCGCCTTGAGCTGTGCGAGGCGCTCGCGGTGGCGCTCGATGCCGGCGAGGATCGTCGCCATCTTGTAGCCGAACGTGATCGGGGTCGCCTGCTGCAGGTTCGAGCGGCCGGCCATCGGCGTATCGCGATACTTCCGCGTCAGGGCGGCGAGCGCGCCGGAGAGCGCCTTCAGCTCTTCGTCCACGAGCGCCAGGCTCTCGCGAATCTGCAGCACCGTCGCGGTATCGGTAATGTCCTGCGTGGTCGCGCCCCAGTGGCACCACTCGCCGAGTCCGTCCTTGCAGAGCGCATTCAGCTGCGAAACGACACCGAGCACCGGGTAGCCGATCTGCTCGGTGCGCGCGCGCAGC
>Ga0070698_100007028_pt1 | contig 12191 bp, 17 predicted proteins | sample KBSK1502metaG_FD_65477 | JGI IMG/M metagenome (GOLD analysis project Ga0070698, IMG submission 65477) | Corn, switchgrass and miscanthus rhizosphere microbial communities from Kellogg Biological Station, Michigan, USA - KBS K1-50-2 metaG | ecosystem: Host-associated > Plants > Roots >...
CTGCAGGGCTGAGGCGTTGTTCGGCGGTTCCAGCGGCACGCCGCCGTTGCCCTTCACCCAGTGGCGGCCCATGTCGTCGCTATAAGACACGTCGATCTCGCCGTCCGGGTGCAGCGTCGAGCCTCCCCAGAACGCGTTGAACGGCAGCGTCGTCTGGTAGACCCGCCCCTTCGTGTCGAACGCGGCGTTCGGGTCGGTCAAGTTCGTCCAGCTCGGCGGCATCGCCTGCGTCCCGGTGGAGACGCAGTCATACCCCTGCACCTGGTTGTCGCCAGCCGGCGCGCCCCCAAGGATGCGGTAGGAGCCGAGGTAGAAGTCGTAGAACTTCGAGTAGTTCTCGAAGAAGAACTTCGAGCTGCCGACCAGATCCTCGGTGCCCGGCTTGACCGCGATCCACGACTCGGAATGGTTGGAGTCGAACGCCCCGGCCCGGCACGTGCCCGGGTTCGGGAACGTCTGCCCCGGCGGCACCGGATAACCGCCTCCGGTCGTCGGCGAGCTTGCCACCTGATTGGTGAAGGGAACGCTGGAGATCCAGCCGGAGCCGCTGACAGCGGCGGTGCCGTGGCCCGCGGCTCCGAACGCCAGCGCGGTCGGCGCGGCTGTTAGCCCGGCACCTGTCAGCACGGCAGCAACCACAATGGCGAACCGGAAGCGATACATGGTCGGCCCTTCTTCCTCCCCCCAAACCCACGACGCTACGCCCGGCGCCATCAGCACGGAAGAGCCAAAGCCGGCCCAATCGGGCTCGGCGCGGTGATCTGGCTGAAACTGCGCGGCGTGCAGCACGTCGTGGTGGCCGACAGCATCCCCGGAGGCTGGAAACGGTGCTGGCCATCGGGGCGTACGCCGTCATCGACTCCGCCCGCCAGGACGTCACCGCCCGCCTCACCGGCCTGCACGGCCAGGGCGCCAACGCACTCGGCCAGCCCCGCCCCGCTACCGGCATCTACATCCACGCTGCCGGCGCCGCCGCAGTCGTCAACGCCGCGCTGACCTCGGCCAAGTGGGGCGCCAGGCTCGTCATCGTAGCCGTGCACAAAAGCCCGAGCCGATCGACCTCGGCGCAATGCTGTGCAGCGAGATGACCATCACGCCTCCCAGGGCTACCCCACCGAGATCTTCCTGGTCACCGCGGAACTCGCCGCCCACCATTCGCGCTTCGCCCGGCTGATCAGCCACCGGATGCCCTTCTCCAGCGCCGGGCGGGCCTTCGAACTCACGCTCACCCCGGCGCGGCCGAGAAGGTGATCGTGCCGCGGCCCAGGGGCCAAGCACGACCACCAGCATCGGCGCCCGAGCGCCGGACATGGCCTATGCCTGGGGCGATGGCGGCAACTTCGTCAAGGTCACCACCGACGGCGGGCGGCGCTGGTGGTCGGCGGACTTCCCCGCGGGCGTCCTTAGTGCTAGCTGGCGAAGCGGGCACCTCCGCGTCCGGGCCCTCGGGCCCCAGACTGCCGACGGCCGATTCGAGACCTTCCTGTACGTCTCGCCCGATGACGGCCGGACCTGGAGCCTGCAGCGCAGGCTCGGCAACGTGCCGTACTGATAGCCAGCGCACCGGCAGAAACGCGGCCCGGATGCCGTCAGGGAGCCACGCAGGGAGCCACGCGGACGAACAGCGCTGCGCGGCAGCGAACGGAACCGGATCGACGTGCAAGCTCGGGCCGAGTGGCTGGACTGATCTGAACCAGTGCGGAAGGCCCTCGTGCGCCTACGGATCAGAACGCCGCAGCCACTTGTGGAAGACGATCGAGCGCCGCGTGTAGCCCATGCGCTCCTCGTAGAAAGGCACGGATACGGGGCTATGGGCATAGGTGTCCAGCCGCACGATCTCGGCACCCCGTTCGCGTCCCCACGACTCGGCCGCCTTAAGCAGCGCCGTGCCGGCGCCCCGGTGCCATATCCCGTGGTCCACGATCAGGGCGTCCACCGCGCACCAGTGGTCGTCTTATCGCGGCGGGCTCTCTACTGCCGCCTGCCACGGCAGGAATTGCCCCGCTGGCTGGCGTCCTTGTTTACCGGTATTCGGGGCAGATTCGTACATTTTACGTAAACACTCTCTTACGGTGCGTTAAATCACGGGGCCAGGGCACTGGTGCGGCGCATGCTGGCAGTGGGAGCGCCGCAGCGGGCGCACAAAGGAGAAGCCCACGATGAAGCCCTGGATCAGCTCGGCAATGAGCCCCAACGGCAACTCGTATGACCTGGTCGCCGTGTTCGCCGAGACACGCCATGGGGCGATCGCAAGCGCCCGGGCGGCGATTGAGGGCGGCGGCGGCAACAGCAAGTACCTCCCCGCTCAGTGATACGCCGCGAACCTGCTGGAGAACCACGGCACCCAGATGACCGAGATGCCATCGGCCTCGGTCGACGACGGGGAAGCCGTGCGGCCGCCCCGGTAGCGCCGGAGCGCACAGGGCGTCCTGTAGCCAAGAACCCCCGAAGGGCACCGCGGGCTGCCGCACGTGCCATCGCTGCGGCCGCCGCCACCCTTCTCGCCGCCTGCACTGTGCACTCCGCAGGTGTCCGCGGGCTCTCCACGGCTGACTGCCCGCTGCTGATCGCCCACCGGGGCTACACCGGCAATGCACACGGCACGGGACCTGTCCCGGCCAACTCGGCCGCCGCCATCGCCAATGCCGCAGGACATGGCGCCACCGTGGTGGAGTTCGACGTCCGCTGGTCGGCTGATGACATCCCGGTGATCATCCACAATGCGACCGTGAACGCAACCACACGGCGGCGCGGCAAGGTCGCCAACTACAAGGCCGTGACGCTGGAGAAGATGCGGCTCCGCTCATCCTCCGGCGTGACCAGCGCCTACCTGCCCTCGCTCGCCAGGATGCTCCGTCAGGTCGTCCGGGAACATGTGAAGGCTGTCATCCAGATCAAGACCAACGGGATCACCGCCGCGCAGGCTGCCTCACTCACTGCCGCCATCGACAGCGCCGCAGCGCAGCGAGCCGTGTCGATCCACAGCTTCTACCCCGCGTCGCTCGCCGCCCTGGCCGCCTACCCGGCGACCCTGCTAACCGAGACGCCAGTCACGGCCGCGCCTGGTGACGTCGGGGTCGATCTGCGCGGTTCGATCGTCACGCCCGCACTCGTCGCCCGGCTGCACGCCGCCGGTCTCACAGTCGGGGCGTGGACCTCGCCCGGCTCCGGCGTGCGCGACGACAAGGCCACATGGGCGCGGCTCGCCGCTGACGGCGTTGACCGGATCATCACGAACGGCACGGCAGCATATGTGAGATGGTGCGGCCGAGTCTGAGCGGGGCACGGCACGCTGGAACCGACATCGTCACCCTGGGGGGCGGAACCGTCATGCCTGAGCCTGCGCTCCCGGGTCGACGAGCGATGGTTCCGGGGTCGTGATTTCGCCCTGAATCCCCGGTCGTCAGCTACGGCCCTCGGGTTAGCTCCTTCCGGTACCGAGGAACCGGTTCATCCACCGCTGAAAGGCGTTGGGCTGACCAGCCTCCGAGGGGGTGTCATCGGCGGCGCTGGGCTGGCCGGCCTCCGAGGGGGTGTCATCGGCGGCGCTGGGCTGGCCGGCCTCCGAGGGGGTGTCATCGGCGGCGCTGGGCTGGCCGGCCTCCGAGGGGGTGTCATCGGCGGCGGCCAGGAGCCGGCGGGCCGAGGCTTCATCGGAGGGGGCAACCAGCACGCGAACGCCATCTGTCGTCTGCAGTGCCGGGTCCAGTCCTCCGGCATCGTCTGCCGACACGGCTGCTGTTAGGTCGTTATTGCGCAACATGCCGACGATCAGTTCCGCCTCTGTGCGGCTGTTAACGATCGCCACGGGCACAGTCGCGCCGTCAAGACGGGCCGGAAAGGTGAGCTCATGCTCGAGTCCGGCTTGTTCTCGTTCGAGGTACAGCGCGTACCAGCTGGGCCAGTCCGGGTCCGGGTGCCCGGTCTGCTCCTCGTGCTGGCCGTGCGCATCCGCCGCGCGCCGAAGGGCTCGCGCCAGGTCGCCCGCGGAATCAAATGTCAGTTGCATCGGGTCGTCTCCTGTCTGAGGATGTCTCCGAGCCCGCAACCACCGACCGGATCATCGGCGAAGCACTCGAGCGCTTCGGACGCCTCGACACCCTCATCAACAACGCCGGCGTCTTCATCTCCAAGCCGTTCACCGACTACACCACTGAAGACTACGCAACTGCTGTCGGCGTCAACCTCACCGGATTCTTGGCGCAGTGGCCATGCCGCCTGCTCATCCAGGCTTAAAGATCTGCCGCTCCAGCCTTACCGTCCCGGTGTCAGGTCACGGTAGCGAGCCTCGAGCAGGCAGTAAAGGCCGTAGCAGGCCAGGCCGGATGCGAGCAGGGCCAGCAGCCAGGCGCCGCCGGCGGTGCTGGCCACCGAGCGGAAGACCGCATCCAGTCCCTTCGCCTGGCTCGCGCTGGATAGTGCCGCGGCCTTAAGCACAAAGACACCGGCCAGCACGAATACGACGCAGCGCGCGAAACAGCCAAGAGCGCCAAGCGCCCTAGTGAGCATGGCCAGCGCCCGGGACATGTGCGCTGCGGTGAACCGCTCCCGGAAGTCGAGCCGGACCGACCGGCGGCCGGCCTCCACGCCGGCCGCCACGGCAAGGACCCCCGCCAGGGCCAGGGCCAGCCGGCCCCATCCGGTTCGCAGCAAGTCCGCGGTCACGTCCGTGTCCTGTCGCTGCTCTGACTGCGCGGTCAGCGCCGGGGGAGTTCCGGCCAGGAGCCGGGCCGTGCTCAGGCAGAAGGCCAGGTACAGCAGGCATCCCCACGACGACACCGCACGCTGCCGCCACCTGCCGATCGTGCCGGTCGCGCGGGACGGCCGGAACACGGCCTCGATCAGCTGGGTGAGCGCGTACGCGCCGAGCCCGGCGACGAGCAACACCAGCGGGACCCGGCCCCACGCGGGAGCGACGGCCGCCCGCACCGCCCCGGCGCTGCTCGCCGGCGCGCCGGCGCGCCCGTGAGCGGCGAGCGCCAGGCGGAAGGCAAGGTAGCCGACCAGCAGGTAGACCGTGCCGCGGCAGACCAGGCCGAGCCGGGAAACCGCGCGCAGCCACACACCGGACGCACCCCGCGCCAACGATGCCGCAGCAGCATCCAATGACGTTCCAGCGCTCCCGCCCAGCCCATCAGCGCTCTTCACCGGACGCCTCTCCTCCCTCACAGTATGCCCAGGCGGCACCGGAACCCTCCAGGGAAAGATGACGGCGAAATGCGCCGCGACCTGCTGCCATACGCGGATCCCGCTTGCGGGCGCAAATAGAGCGGCTGGTACGCGCAACTCGGTTACGGGCAGGCCCGTGCAGCCGGCCGGCCGGGCGCGATCCGAAGCGGGCGATCCGGGGGTGCCGCATCTTCTGGAGCCCGCTTCCTGCTCGCCCGCGCCGGGCCCGTCTGGCAATCCCGGTCAAACTTCCGCCGTGACTCTGCCATCGCCGTCCTCCTCTAAGGCGATGTCTCCACGGTAAGAGGGGAAACCCACGTCATCTTTTGCGCTGCTGGCAGGATGCCAGCAGCGCGCGTCTCGGCGGAGGCGCAAGCGTCGCAGGTGCATGAGACGTAGGGGCAGCGCGGAATGCGTTACTTGCTGGGCTGCGGTGCCTTGCAGGAGATCTTCGGGTTGACGCCGACGTAGTTGAGCGGGCCGGCCACAATCGTCAGGGCGATGGTGCCTGCCTTCACGCAGTTTGTGACGCGCCCATTGTAATAGTGGCGCTGGCCGGCGGCTATGGCCCCAATGATCAGCCAGATGATGAGCAGTGCAGATCCGATTCGCATTGATGCCTCCGGAGCACGGTTCCGCTGGAACCCGGTCGCAGACGCCCAGTTGCTGCCATCGGCAGGAGCCGGCTCACGGCCGGGCTGATGTCGCTGGCAGCCTGGCTGCCAGCGGGCGTTACGAACCCGGTTTGCTGCCGCCTTCCTCAGCGGTGCGCGAACTTCCTCAGCGGTGCGCGAACCAGCCTGACCGCCTGGACCGCCCGGAGCGCCCGGAGACAAGGTGGAAGGCGAACAGCAGGACGGCCGCCCCAGCGATGGCAGTCAGCCAGGTGGAGATGTTGAAGAACCCCTGCAGCGGGTGGTGGAGGTGGAACAGCCTGGTGGCCGCCCAGCCGCCGAGCAGCGCCCCGGCGATGCCGATCGCACAGGTGAGAATGAGGCCTTGTGATCTCTTGCCGGGGATCAGCATGTTGGCGAGCAGGCCCGCGCCCAGGCCGAGAATGATCCACGCGATGATGCCCATAACCGACTCCTTTAGTCAGTGACCAGATGAGGTACGCGGTAGTCGGTCATGCTGGGTAGATCGCGGTGGGAGATAAATTCTCCCGGAGGGTCTCACCGTCCTTTGCCTGCGGCGTCTTGCCGGCACCGGTCCGTGTACAAGAAAAAAATCCGGGCCCGGCTGCGCGTCCGCAAAGAGTCGCGGGTGCAGCTGCCTGGGTCCGGAGCTTCACCGCTTATCTTACACTTGCCTGACTCTCACGCATAGCGAATTCCGCAGCCAATAACGCAGCAGGGCTAGGATCACGCTCAGAGCGCGATTTCGTCGATCCGCTGGGATCAGACGGCAAGAAGGCCTGCAACGGTGCCGGCTAGCCCGCGTCTCGAGCAGGCGAGAGGGTGAGTGACGGGTGGTCAGCACCGCCATGGCTGGCATCGTGGCTGCTTTGTCCCGGCATGGTTCACGTGGCCTGGGGGCGGTGGCTGCCGGGTTGTGCGCGGAGGTGCTCGGAGTGAGCGGGGTCGCGGTGAGCGTGCCGGCCTCAAGCGGCGGTGACGTGGTGTGGCGGACCGATGGGGTCAGCGCCCGTCTCGATGATCTGCAGTTCACGCTGGGGGAGGGGCCGGGGGTGGATGCCGCAGCGTCCGGCGAGCTTGTCCTTGAGCCCGATCTGGGCGCCGTACCGGTGCAGCGGTGGCCGGTGTTCACGCCGGCTGCGCTGGAGCTGGGCGTGCGGGCGATGTTCGCGGTTCCGCTGCATATCGGCGCGATCCGGGTTGGCGTGCTGGTCGCGCAGCGGGATGTGCCGGGTTCGATGGCGGGTGGCGTGCTCACCGATCTGCTGGTCTTTGCCGGTGCCGCGACGGAAGCACTGCTGGGATCGGTCACGGGCGGTTCGGAGCCGCGGTGGCTGTCCGGCGAGGCGTCCGGATACCGGGCCGAGGTGCACCAGGCTACCGGGATGATCAGCGTCCAGCTCGGCGTAGCCCAGGCCGAGGCGCTGATCCGGCTGCGTGCCCATGCTTTCAGCCAGCGCCGCGCGGTGGCTGATGTGGCTGCCGATGTTGTGGCCCGGCGGATGAGATTCCACGAGAATAAGGACTGAGACCACCGGCCCAGGCTGCGATCCACTTGGCAGCGGCAAGGACAGGGGGTCGCTCGAACCGGATGGCTGAGAGGCGAGGCAATGGATCGGGAACGGCATCTCGCGGAAACCTTTGTCCAGCTGGCGGACACCCTGGTCGATGACTTTGACGTCATCGACTTCCTCCAGGTCCTGGCGGTCCGTTGCGTTGAGCTGCTCGATGTGGCCGCGGCCGGCATTGTCCTGGCCGACCAGAGCGGTTCGCTGCGGACGGTAGCGGCCTCCGATGAGCGGGCCCGGCTGCTGGAGCTTTTCGAGGTGCAGAACGACGAGGGGCCTTGCCGCGACTGCTACCAGTTCGGTGCGGCGGTGGTCAATGTCGACCTGGACGCCGCGCGGGAGCGCTGGCCGCAATTCGCCCCGAAGGCGATCGCCGAAGAATTCCGCTCCGCGAACGCCCTGCCGCTGAGGCTGCGCAGCCAGGTGATCGGCTCGCTCAACTTGTTCCACGCAGACGGCGGCCTGGACAACGCAGAGCTCCGCACGGCGCAGGCACTGGCAGACGCCGCCACGATCGGCATCCTGCAGCAGCGCACCATCCGCCGAGGCGAAGTCGTCGCAGGGCAGCTGCAGGCGGCGCTCACCAGCCGGATCATCATCGAGCAGGCTAAAGGCGTCCTGGCCGAACGGCTGCGGATCAGCACCGACGACGCCTTCGGCGTGCTGCGCGCGGCCGCCCGCTCCCGCAACCGGCTGCTGTCGGACCTCGCCCGCGAGGTCGCGGACGGCTCCGCCGACGCCGCGCAACTGGTGCTCCCGCCGGCCGTGGAACTCAGCGGACCAGGGTGAGCGCGTCGCGCGTGCGCGACGGGCGCGGCGGGGTCGGTCCAGCGGCAATCCAGAGATGGATCGACGCGGGCAGCTTCACCAGTTAGCGTGACATCTGGCTGGGTAAAGCCGCCAGGGACAGCCCGCGCAGGAAGGGCGTGATGCCCGATGACTACGCCGCAAGCGAGCGGAGACCACGGCGGCTCGAACAGCCCATCTGAGAGCCCGGCTCCCGGCCCGCATCCGGCTCAGCACGTGGTGAGACGTACGCGTATCGGCGGATGGTGGGTCGCCTCAGCGCTCTTCGCCCTGGTGCTGCTCCTGCTGCTGATCTTTATTCTGGAAAATGGCCAGCGGGCCAACATCGGTTTCTTCGGCGTTCACGGGCACCTGCCGCTAGGGATTGCGCTGCTTCTCGCCGCCGTCATGGGCGTGCTGCTGGTAGTGATCCCGGGAACCGGGCGCATCATTCAGTTGCGGTTGCTGGCCCGGCGGCACCGTGGGATCGATGCGAGGCGTACTGCGAGCACAGAGCCGGTCCCGACCGCACAGCCGCACTCTGGCGAGCCGGATCAGTCCTGACGTGCGCCGCCATTGCCCCGCCAGCAAGGTAATGCACCGTTAGAAGATCATCACCGTGCAGAAATGTCTAGGGCGCGTCAAGCAGCGCCTGGCGCCTGGAGGCGGCGGACGCGATGGCGACGGCAGCTGCATGCTGGCGGCGCTATGCTCCAGCGATGGCTGACGATGTCGAACTCATCATCCAGCTGCCGCGCGATAGCGTAGTGGACCGTCACCTTCGCGAGGATCCGCCGCTGAGTGTCGCCAGCGGCCGGGTGGTGATCGAGCGGCTTCCCGCGGACGCGGAGGGCAGGGTCTTGCCGCCACCGGCGGGCGAGGTGGTCTTGTCCGTCCTCTCCCCGGAGGCGCTGTCTCGCGAGGCCGATCAGGTCAGGCAGGTGATCAGGCGAGCCGCTGCCGACGGTGAGCCGCTTGTCGTCGTGGTGGAGGCTGCCGAGGAACTGCGCGAGGACGAGCTTGCAGCGATGCTGGACGCAGCCGCCCGCACGCGGCGTGTCGTGCTGCTGCGAGTGCTGGGCAGCAGCTGAGCGGGCCTGATCGCAAGCGGCCGCGTTCAGGCGGTACGGGCCCGCAAGCACCGGCTCACCTGCCGGGCCATCACCGGTCGTAGTGCGTCGGCGGGAACGGGTCTCGCTCTCCCTCGATCAGCAGCTCATCTTTGTCGAACTCGCGGCGGATCTCGGCCCGCTCCTCCTGGTACTCGCTGGTCTGGGTGACATCCCACTGCGGCGGCGCGTCGGTCGCCGGCGGCACCTCGTCCGGGTCGTAATCGTCGATCCCGGCTGCCACCCGCTCTTCTTCGGTCAGGCGGTCAAGCCGGTCGTCATCGATGTGCTGCGGAGCGCCGCCGTGCTCACGGCGGTCGCGGCGGAACTGCTCGGCCGGCTGGTCTGAGTCCTGCTGTGTCATTAAGCCTCCAGCTTGCCTGCGAAGGGCCCGTATAGGGAACATGCAACACGCTACGCCTCGGCGGCTCCGCCGCGCGGATCCGCACCAGACCGCGCTGGCGGGCGCCCTGCGGTCCGGGCCGGGCGTGCTGCTGTTCCCTGGGCTGGCGCCGGTGTGTTAACACTGGCTGATGGCGCACGAGCAGGACGGTGAGCAGGCTCCGGCACCCGTCGTGGCCAAAGGGGCCGGCCGCGGGTCTCATGACCTGCTCGGGCTGGTGCCCGGGCCGAGCGATCGCGGCGGGTCGCAGAGTGTCACCACGGTGCTGGTCGCCCTCGGCGGATGATCAGCTCCCAGGCCCGTTCAACACAAAGGATGATCAAAGTGACCGTGCGTGACATTTCCGTGCAGACTCTGCCCGGGCGAGATTGCGCCCCCGGCCCTGATCGCGCTCGGCCAGGGTCACGTCGGTGGCCCGGCGCGGGATCCGGGCCTCGGTGAGCGGGGACAGCTCCGGGCGCGCTGAACGGCTGGAGCAAGCGCGCCGCTACCTCCGTGCCGCCGACCCGGTCCTGGCCCGGCTTATCGACGGTCATCCCGGCTTCGACCCCCGCGCCTGGCTGGCTCAGCTGCCACCGATGGATCTCTATGGGGCGATAATGTTCCAGGTCGCCGGCCAGCAACTGTCTGTTCAGGCCACACGGCGCACACTGGCCCGAGTCCAGGCGCTCTTTGATGGTCACCTTCCGTCGCCAGCGCAGCTGTTGCAGGCCGAGCCCGGTGAGCTCCGCAAAGCCGGGCTGTCCTGGCGGAAGATCGGCACGCTGCGCGACCTCGCCGGCCGCGTGTCCGATGGCCGGCTGGACCTAGATGCCCTGAGCAGCCTCCCCGACGACGAGATCGCTGCGGCGCTCACCAGCATCCCGGGGATAGGGCCGTGGACCGTCCAGGGTGCTCTCATCCTCGCGCTTGACCGGGAGGACGTCGTCCTGCCCGGCGATCTTGCCCTGCGCAAGTCGATCCGGGCCGCCTACGGGCTCGATCAACTCCCCTCACCCGCCGAGGTTCTCGCTATCGCCGAGCGATGGCGGCCATACCGGAGCCTGGCGACCAGCTACCTTTTTGCCGCCGCCTTCGAGCGCAACGACGGGCCCACGCCTGTCCCGCCGTCACCGCAGGGCTGACCGGAGGTGCTGTTGATCTTGGCCCGGAACTCCCGGGGAAGGCCGCGGGCTGTCCGGTGATGTCCGGTAGGGACCTTCGGCTGTTTGCCGGGACGTTGGGCCCTTTCCGGGTGGCTGCCGATGGAGGAGCCTGGGATGAACTGCTGCGATGAGGAGATTGCGATGACAGCGCCCACCGAGACGACCACCATTCCTGAGGCCAGGCCGACGGGTCTGATCGGGCACAAGCTCGCGGGCCGGGTAGCGCTGGTCACGGGCGGCACGCGGGGCATCGGCGCGGCAATCTGCCGCAGCCTTGCGTCGCAGGGCGCCACGGTCGGCGCCGGCTACTCGCGCGACGTGGAAGCCGCGGGGCGCTTTGTGGACGATTTCCGCTCGACATTCGGCGAGCAGACGCCGGTCAGCGTTCACCGGGGCAACGTGAGTGAGCCGGACGACTGCGAGCGGGTCACCGCCGAGGTCATCGGGCAGCATGGCCGGGTCGACATCCTGGTCAACAATGCCGGGATCACGATCGACAAGACTGTCCTGAAGATGACCGCCGAGGACTGGACCAAGGTGCTGGCCGTCAATCTTTCCGGTGCGTTCTTCATGGCCAAGGCGGTGCTCCCGCACATGGTCGAACGGGGTAGCGGCCGGATCGTCAACGTCTCCTCGGTCATCGGCGAGATGGGGAACATCGGCCAGGCGAACTACGCAGCCTCGAAGTCCGGGCTGTTCGGCTTGACGAAGACCCTCGCCAGGGAGGCGGCGTTCATGCTCGAACGGGCCGGCAAGCTCGCCGACGGCGGCGCGGGGCTGACCATCAACACAGTCACGCCAGGGTTCATCGCCACCGAGATGCTCGACCACGTGCCGGAGAAGGTGCTGGACAGAATCAGAAGTCAGATTCCCCTTCGCCGGCTTGGCCTTCCCGAAGAGGTTGCGCGCGTGGTGCACTTCATTGCTGCCGACGCCTCGTCGTACATCACCGGCCAGGTCTGGGGGGTCAACGGCGGCCTTGACATGTGACTTGATGGGGGAGGAGAGAACGTGCGGGATCAGTTGCTGGCCGGCACCTGCCTTGATGGGCTGCCCGGCGGCTGTCAGTGGGCGCCTTGGTGATCGGCCTGCTCGCCGCCGACACTATCCGGCGCGCCGTTCATCATGGCGAGCATCTGGCGTCCGCCGGTGCGGAAGAAGCGCCAGAGCAGGGCCGCTGCCAGTGCCAGGAAGATGATGTTCAGCATGGTGGTGTAGTTCCAGCTGATGCGTGGCTCGAGCACCTGTGCGTTACGGGTTGCTGGGATCAGGTGGAGCACGCCGAAGATGATCTCGACGAGGTAACCTGCGGCGGCCATGGTGACGTAGAAGGTCCAGAGGATGAAGACCATCATCTTGGTGCCGTAGTACTTCCG
>Ga0070698_100007030_pt1 | contig 12189 bp, 11 predicted proteins | sample KBSK1502metaG_FD_65477 | JGI IMG/M metagenome (GOLD analysis project Ga0070698, IMG submission 65477) | Corn, switchgrass and miscanthus rhizosphere microbial communities from Kellogg Biological Station, Michigan, USA - KBS K1-50-2 metaG | ecosystem: Host-associated > Plants > Roots >...
CGTGCGCAGGCATGGCCAAACATGTCGTGCGATTCAGTCGTGAAGGTGTCGGCGAGCCTAGCCATCGGGAAGGGCGGCGTTGGGTTCGTCCTGGAGCCGAAGATACGTGATGAGAACGCGCGCGCCGGCCGCGGCGAGCGTACGGGCTGTCGACGCTCCGATGCCATGATTGGCACCCGTTACGAGCGCCACATGGGGGCTCAGGTCGAATGCAGGCGCGGTCATGCTCTGCCCTCCGGTAAACAGGTTTTGGTTTTGAGAAAAGGCACACGGATCCACGCTTCGTCACGGCCGCCCTTTTCATCTATTCTCGGCCCATGTAACATAGCCGGCCCCGCTCACAGACACCGCACAAAGCCTGGAGAGACGCCGTGAAGATCGCGACAACACTGATACTGATCGGGCTCGTCACCTCGCCCGCCTATTCCCAGGGACTTCACATGGTCCAACGCGAGACACGGAACGGACAGGTGACCACAAACAATGTCCTCCTGGACAGGACCCACATGCGCGCGGAATCGCGATCGGGGGGCGAACAGGTCGCATTCGTGTTCGACGGGTCGGCTCAGGTCGCACGGATGATCAATCTCGACAAGAAAACCTATTTCGAGATGACCCGGGCCCAGGCGCAGCAGATGGGACAACAAGCCGATAGTGCAATGGCGGCCATGCAGGAGCAGTTGAAGAACATGCCGCCGGAGCAACGTCAAATGGTCGAGCAGATGATGCGCGCCCGCGGCCTTGGCGCAGGCCCTGCGCGCGGAAACGGACCTCCGGCCGCCGAGCGAATCGAGTATCGCCGAACGGGATCCGACAAGGTCGCGCAGTTTCCGTGCACGAAGTACGAGGGTTATCGAGGTCAGGCCAAGGTGGTCGAGGTCTGCGCCGCCGAGGCGCGCGACCTCGGACTGACGCCAGCGGATTTCGAGGTGACGCGACAGTTCGTGGAGTTCATCAAGACCCTGCTGCCACAGGCCGCGGAGCAGATCGCGACGTACGGCTCCGTTGAGGAACAGGGGTTCGCGGGCTTTCCGGTGAGACGCTCGTCATTCCGGAACGGCGCGGTGGAGTCTGTCAGCGAACTCGCCGAATTGCGGCGCGAAACCATCCCGCCCGCGACGTTCGACGTTCCCGCGGGGTTCCGCCAGGAAGCGATGCCAGGGGCGCGCTGACCAGATCCTTCGTGCACTTCGAAACTTCGTGGTTCGTCACGAATCGGAATCAACCACGAAGGTCACGACGGACACGAAGAAATCAGATCCTTCGGCCTACCTGATTGCGAGCGGCGCTGTCGGCTTGGCGAAACTCGTCGCGTCGATTCTGGCATTCACTTCTACCGAACTCAGTTCAAAAACTGTTCGTCCGTCCGTCCATGTCGAGGTCCACTTGAAAGGGATCTTGATCCCTGAAACATCGCGGTAGTCTTCGTAGTCGATCTGCGTCGGAACGCGGCCCACCGGCGAATCGGAATAACGGACCAGACGCACCAGCAAGCCCGACTCTTCCTCGAAGTACAGTTTTATGGGGGACCCGTTGCCTTTCTTCCCTTGAACGATTCGGACTTCGCGGTCATCAATCAGCGTCAACGGGCCGACAACCCACCCGCGAAGGACTTGCTTGATCTGTCCGGGAAACGATAATTCCGCGTCCACACCAGCGCCTTCCAGGTTGCCGCCTGTCAGCGCCATGACCGGCGCGGGCTTGGTTTCCGTCGGCGCCGCCAGCCAACCGGAGCGCCCGTCGTACGTGGTGGTGATGTCTCCATTTGGGGAATGCAGGATCGTCGTCCGCTGATTGGGCGCCTTTGCAAAGATCTCCAGCGGGTACGTCTCAGCGTCGTCGAAACCGCGGTACGAGCCCTTCGCCACAACGCTGGTGAAACTGGTGAGCCGCGTCGTGCCGCCCACTGCCTGGATAAATTTGTCAAGAACCGTGTCGGCCGATGGTGCACCAGGAGCCTGCAGAATCTCGTAGGGATCCTCGATGATCGGATCGACGGCATACTGCGCAACCAGGCTCGGAATCGCGTTTGGGCGCCGATTCCCGTTGTGGCAGGAGTAACAGGTCAACACGCGCCGCCCTCCGAAGTGCGACGCATTGATGGTGTTGACCATCGCCATCATCCTGCGGGTCGTCCGTTTGAGCGGGCTGTCGTCCGCGTACCGGGCCCAGCTTCCCCCGCTCTCCGGGATGTGGCAATCCGTGCAGTTCAGACCGGTCGCGGCAGAAAACATGCCCATGGTGTCGAGGAACTCGTCCACCGGAATGCCTTTGAGCACCTGGACGTTCTTGAAGAACTCTTCCGACATCAGCGGCTTGTCTTGCGGGGCCTGGCTTGCCGCCAACGCTACTCCGAGCAGCCACACGCCACACAGTGCGGCGAGACCGGCACTCATTCGAGACGCGGGCATCATGCGATTGGTTCAGGCGGAGGTTATTTTGCGCTGTCTTCGATTCCCGCGGCGGGATTCGCGAACAATTTGTTATACAGCGCCGTCTCGGTCGGCGAGCACTCCATCTCGCGGATATCGAAGCTCGGGGACTGCAGACGCAAGGACAGGATCATGGCTGTCCACGGTTTCGTGTAGTACTTCGGGTCGTCAACGACGATGGTCATCTCCAGATGGTCGCGGTCTACGCGGCGATATTTCTCCTGAACCTTCATCGCGTCGCTGTGCGGACGACCGGCATTATCGAGCCATGTTCTGTCGTCGAATCCGCCGGACTCGGCAACGAAGGTGTAGTCATCGACCCAGCGGCCGACCGAGTAGCCCCACCACCGCGGTTCCTCAAACTCTTTCGGAAGCTGCCGCCCATCGGTCCAAATCGTCCGCCACTTCTTGTTGAATTCGTACAGGATGACAACGTTTTCGGGGGTCTGGAGAATCCGGCTCGTTCTGTAATTGTGAAGAACGATACGAGGGAACCCCTGCGGATCGCACCCCGGCATCGGGTCATTGGTCAGCGCCGATGGGACCATCGTTACCCCGAACGTCGGCTTGTGGGCCATGAACGCTGCCCTGCCTTCAGGCGTATACGGCAACTCATGCTCCGGCTTTCCGTCTGACGGCATCTGCTGAGCGCCGTTGGCGTTGATTCCAGCGCCGGCGCCAGCGGCGGGCTCCCACACCCCGGAAATGTCGCGGCGCGGTGCGAGCGCCGGCTTTTGACCTTTGAAGTCAAAGTCGTACTTCGCCCCGGGTTGCCGAACCTCGCCCTGACCCTGACCGAACGCCACGGGCGGCATGGCGAACAACGCGGCAATCACTCCGGCCGCACTCACGGCACACATCAACGCCATGCAACGCTTCTTCATCACAGGGCTCCTTTGGTCTCGGCGGCCAATCCGTTACGGTCGTGCGGGTGCGGGTTCGTTCCCGCCTGCGACCGCGCTCAACACGTGACCATCGGCAAACCGAACCTGGATAATGCTCCCGACCGGCTTGCCGCTCTTGACGGGACGTACGGTCACCGTGACCTCATCTCCTGCCTTGAAGCTCCGAATGCTCCACCCGCGGTTGATCATGTCAGGCGGATTACTCGCTTCCACAACCCAGCGCACAAGCTGCCCGTCGTCGGCTTTGACGTCGAACAGCAGGAAGGTGTGCGGATTGGCCCAAATCCACTGCGTAACGGTGCCTTTCAACACCACGCGCTTTGCCGGGTCGTTCTCGAACGCAGCGGCTCCATGATGTGCACCCACCGGGCGGGAAGCGATCACGAGACCCGCAACGACAGCGAAGAGCGTGACCAACGTGTTCCTCATGGAAACCTCCATACCGACCTACTTCCATGCCTCCATCGCTTTTCTCATCAGCGATCCGGCAGGCTGCTCGTTGATTTCGACCCTGATGCCGTTGGGGTCCGTAACGTTTGCCAGCCGCGAGCCGCTGTTCTCGCTGGGACGGGAATCGGCGACGGTCACGCCCGCTTGCCGAAACTGCATCACACTGGCTTGCGCGTCTTCGGAATACAGGCCGATGTGCGTCAGCCCCGCGGGTTGTTTTCCGTCGGGCGGCGCCATTTCGATGAACGTATCCCGGTTGACCTGGAGGAACGTCGTGCTTGGTTTGCCGTCGGGACTCGGGAACCGGTAGGCCTCTTTGAAGCCCATCACCTGCGTGTAGAACTTCAGCGACTCCTCGAAATTCGTGACGCGGACGCCGACATGGTTAATCCGGTGACCCGCCGCCCGGTTCTGCTGCGCGGCGATCGACTGCGTCAGGACGGTGCCGACGATGATGCCCGCCACGAAAAGCGTCACACTGCGGATCAATGTCATACAAGTCTCCTCAAAAGATAAGCTTCGCGCCCAGCTGGATCTGCCTCATCGTTCCCAGGATGGTTTCAACCTGGCCGGCGGTCGTGTTCGGGGTGCCGGTCATAACCGCCGCCCCAGACGTGTTGGCGCCCTGCGTCCATCCAAAGGCGGGGTTGCTGTAATTCCTGTGATTGAACACGTTGAACGCTTCCAGCCTCAACTCGAGCTGAACGGAATCAGCGATCCTCGTGCTCTTTTGCAATGACAGGTTGACATTCCACTGACTCGGGCCGGTAAGGCTGTTTCGTTGGGAGTTGCCCAGCTCGCCTACCGCCGGCACCCGGAAGCACGCCGCGTTGACGTACACGGGGAAGCCGTTCCTCAGTCTGTCCTTGAAGTCCTTGAAGATCGGTTGTCCGTTGCAGCCAGGCGCATCAGGCACGTAGTCTGCCCGGTTGTTGTTCGCGGTTGCACCGGGGTTGCTGCCAAGCGCCGGAATGCCGGGAATCGTGAACGGACCGCCGGAGCTGGCATAGAAGATTCCGCTCACCTGCCAGCCTTCGATCAGCCGGCTTCCCGTGAACGGCAAGGTGTACACCGCGTTGGTGGACAGGTTGTGTGTGAGCTGGAATGTGCAGGGGCCGCGGTCGTCCTCGACGTCGTAGGGATTGAGGATCATCGTCCCGCCCTCCTGGCCCCAGTTGCCGGAGCTGATGTCCGTGCACTTCGAGTAGGTATAGGACAGTTGCGCCGCAAGATTACGACTCATCCGACGATTGATCCCCGACTGGAACGCGTGATACCGCGAGTCCAGATCCGTCACGCCGGATGTGATGTTGCCGAAGTTCGGGTTCCAGCGGTTGTTCGCCAGGGCGGCGAACGTCGTACCCGTCTTCACGAGATGGGTATACGACAGCTCGCCGGTCGCCGGATTGACAAGGGGTTGGCCGTCCGGCGTCGCGAGCGTGCAGGTCGCGGTCCGGCATTCCAGGCCGTCAGCGGTCCGTACGCCTGATCCCGTCACGAACACGAGACGATCCAGGTATCCGGGGAAGTTGGCCGCCAGCGTTTGATTCTGGTTGAGGGCAATCGCGCCGGTATTGAAATACGGCGTCAGCGTCCCGCCCGCCAGCGGCGGATTCACATCCCGCTGCCCGACCATGCTCGCGCCGCCGGACCCGACATACGCCAGCACCACGACGGTGTTGGGCATGACCTCCTGCTGCAGACTCACGTTCCACTGCTGCATCCACGGCGTGGTCTGGAAAGGATTGGTCCCCCACGACGCGCTCGTGGGCGTCTCGACGAGGGTTTGAAACGGCCGTGGAAACGTGGTCAGCGCGGCGGGGTCCGTGATCGTTTTGACCGTCCACGGCTGAGTGAACCACGAGCCGTAACAGTAGTCGCGGCACTGAAGCGTCGCGTGGAAGATCCCGTATCCGGCTCGGATGGAGGTCTTTCCCGTGCCGAACGGATCCCATGCGACACCGACGCGGGGATCGAACGATCGCAGCGACGGATTCCTCAGGAAGAAGTTGCGCATGGGCGTCAGCTGTGCCGGAGGGGGCGTCGCCACGCGAGCCGCCTGGCGATCGTCCCCATTGGGACCGAATGGCACGGGCAGGAGGCCATAGGTCTGATTCGTCGCGTCGTAGGGGTTCGTCGTCGGGGCGTACCGTAAACCAAGATTCAGGCTCAGCCTGGAGGTCATCTTCCAGTCGTCCTGAACATACATCGTGAAATCCCAGGACCGCGCGGCGCGCACGTCGTTCGGGAAGAGAAGAGGGGCACCGTCCGGGAACACGCAACCTGGACTGCTGTTGGAGAAGTTACAGGGCCCGGCGTACTGCGTGGGGACGGCGCGCAGGAAATTCGACAGGTTCGCGAACGTCCAGGTGCCGCCGCCAGGGAACGTATGGATACCGTCCGTGTCGTTTTTCGTAATGCTGCCCCCGAACCGAAGGCTGTGGGCGCCTCTGTTCAGAAACAGGTCTTCGGTGATGCTGTGCCGGACCTGGGTCTTGCGGATCGGCGAGATCTGGCCGGGGCCGATCGCGTTGATGCCGGAGCCGGGGACGACCGTCCCGTCCATGACCGGCTCTCCAAACATCGTGAAGATGTCCCCCGACCAGTTCAAGGAGCCCTGGGGCAGCACACCAGGAGTCACGGTCGGGTTGATGCTCTGGCTGCGGATGTCGAAAAAGGTCTTGGTAAAGCCGTATTGAAGCGAGTTCACCACCGTGCCCGAGAACACGCGTTTCTCTCCCACGGTGAAGTACTGGTTGCGGGAATCTTCCAGCTCCGGCCACGCCGGGAAGGTGCCGTAGAAGGGCTCTGTCGTGTAGGCGTCGTCGAACAGGTACCGCGAGAACAGCGTGTCCCTTTGCGAAATGTTCCAGTCAAAACGACCGACCGTAAAGTATTCGGTCCCGGGCGACGTCGCGTTGACGAGGATCTGTGCAGTGCCATTTCCCTGGTCTTGCGGATCGCCGAATTCGGCTCTGTCGTACCCCGCTAGCTGTCCTACCGCGGGCACGTTTCCAGGTTGGTTGGGACCGAGCGGGTACAGGTCCAGGTACGGCTTCACTCGCAGGAAGTTCGCCTGATTCGGAGTGCCCATGCCGCAGCTCTGGTGTCCTGCAATCGGCCCGACGATACAACCGCCGGCGGGAACTCCGGTGGCCGGCAGCGGAATGATGCCCTGGCGCGCCAGCGCGTTGGGAACAATCCTGATCTGACTTTGCGATTCGTTCTGCCGGATGTATTCGATGTTCCCGAAGAAGAACATCTTGTTGCGCCTGAGCGGCCCGCCAAACGTGCCGCCATTCTGATGCTTCCAGAACGGCTGCTTCTGGGTGGCCGGCCACTGCACTTCGTCAAACCTGGAGTTGCGGTAGAACTCGTACAGTGAGCCATGGAAGGCGTTCGTACCCGATCGGGTCACCGAGTTCAGCACCGAGCCATTGCCGCCGTACTGTGCCCCGTATGTGTTGGTCAGGATCTGGAATTCGCCGATCGCGTCGACGCCCAGGCTGGTGCCCAGGATGCCCGTGCCCGTGCCGCGATTCTGGTAGGTCTGGATGTTGGTGCCATCCATCAGAATCTCCTGCCCGTTGGGGCGCGAGCCGGAGACAGTCCAATACTCCTGCTTGCCGGTGAACGCGTTCCGGACGGCGCCGGATCCCCTCGAGACGTTCACGCCCGGTGACAGCAGTACCAGTTCCTCGAAGTTACGCCCGTTCAGCGGCAGCTCGCGGATCTGCGTGGGATCGACTACTGTGCCCAGCGATGAAGACGTCGTATTCACCAGTGGAACTTCCCCGGTCACCGTCAGCAACTCGCTGATCTGCCCGATCGGCAATCGAAAGTCCACCACCACGTCAGCGCCTGCGCTCAGCCTGATTCCTGTGCGGACAACGGTCTGAAAACCCATCAGCTCGGTCCGCACCTCATAATCGCCGACGGGCAAGGCTGGAATCCGGAACCGGCCCTGTGTGTCGGTTGTTGTGAGCTGGATGGCGCCGGTTCCGATGTTTCTCGCCGTCACCGTGGCGCCAGGTATGACGGAACCCGTGGAGTCTGTCGCTGTCCCTAAAATGCTTCCGATCGTACCTTGTGCCGCCAGACGCGAATCCGCCGCCCCCACCAGGAGTGCGGTGCCCAAAGCGAGCGAGAAGACGAAGCGATGCGACCGGTTACCGGGCATTCGATTTCTCCTCCTCCGTTATGTCAGCGACGCTCCCGGGAATCCTTTCTGGAACCTTCCCTGGTCGGAAGGCCTCGGCACGATGACTCACTGACCCTTCGGGGAAACTGGCGCGCTGGCTATGCCGCCTAGGGTTGTTCCATTCGGAAGGACGACTTCACGAATGCGTCCGATCGGGAGGCCATTCTTGACGGGCTCCACAGAGACAGTTACTTCGTCCCCGATCTTGAAAGAGCTTTTGCGATAGCCAGCGGGGTACATGATGCTCGGCGCTTGCGTCTCGGCGACCCATTGGACGACTTTGCCGTCCTCGCCTTTCACGTCAACGGTCAGCAGACAGTGGGGATTGGAATAGACCCATTGTGCGACGGTGCCTTTCAGCACAACCGTCTTGCCGTTGTCGAACGCCGCGCTGCCGTGATGTGCGAACAGCGGAGCTGACATCAACACTCCCACAAACAACACGATGGCAAGCCTGCGTCTCATGGCGCCTCCGATTGCGAGATCCAACGGCCTACTTCTTCTGGCTCGCGACGCTGCCGAAAATCTTGTCGTAGGCATCCTGTTCGGCAGGCGAGCAGTAGTACTCCATGATGTCGGTACCCGGGTCGTGCAACCGCATCGGGAGCTTCATCGTCTGCCATGGCGCGGTATAGACCTTCGGATCGTGAATCGTCTCCGACCACTCGAGGGTGTCATAGTCCACACGCCGGAAGGTCTCGGTTACGCGCACTTGATCGCTGATGGGCCGGCCAGTCGAATCGAGCCAGACCCGGTCTTCCGGCAAGGTTCCAACGGTTTGAACTTCGAGTGTCTGATCGTCAAGCCATCTGCCGACGGAATAGCCAAAAATCCGCGGCTCTCGAAGCTCGCCGTCTATCTCCACGCCCCCATCCACCACTTTGGGGAGTTTTCGCCCGTCGGTCCAGATGACACGCCAACGGTTGTCGTAGTGATACAACATCGCGACCTTGGTCGCGTCTTGGAAGATCTGCGTCAGCCTGACGTTGTAGTGGTTGTAGCGGGGTACTCCTAACGGCTCGCAGTTATTCCTCGGATCATTGTTGTCGGCGGGGAGGACCGCGTCGACGCCCTCAGCGGCCTTATGGGAGCGGTACAGTTCCAATCCATAGGGCGTGTACGGCAGTTGATTTTCCGGCTTGCCGTTGTTTGGCTTGGCCAGAACGCCACCTGCCTGGAGTCCCCCCATATGCCCCGCTGCCGGGCCCCACATACCGGTAAGATCGCGCCGCGGAGCGGGTTTCTTATTCCGCGCGGTTACCGGCGGTTGATCCCAAGTCGGCTGAGGCCAACCGTCCGCAGACCTGCTGTGACCGTAGTTCTGAGCGAATGTGCCAACGGGAAAGGCCAGCGGCGCAATCAACAGGCCGACCGTTAAAATCAAAAAACGATTCAGCATCACGCGTCCAGTCTTGTTGAAAATCGGCCCCGAGAGTGCGCGGAACATATACCCGTGGAGAGTTGCAGTCAAGGCGCGTTAGACCGGTTGCCGTTTTGCGAACGCCATCGCTAATCGGACACACGAGCATGGGCAGACTTGCGACTGCCAGCTCGGTCGGAACGATACTCGAGTGGTATGACTTCACGGTCTACAACACGCTGGCGGCGCTGATCTTCAACCGGCTGTTCTTCCCGTCCTTTGATCCGTTGTCCGGAACGATTCTGGCGTTCTCAACCTACGCCGTGGGCTATGTCTCGAGGCCGCTCGGCGGCGTGCTCTTCGGACACATGGGTGACAAGCGCGGACGGCGCGTCGTGCTGGTCATCACCCTGATGCTCATGGGCGTCACGACGGGACTGATGGGATTGCTCCCCACGTACGCGACGGCCGGCATCGCGAGTCCAATCCTGCTCGTCATGTTGCGTTTCGTGCAGGGCGTTGCGCTGGGAGGCGAATGGGCCGGCGCCGTCCTCATATCGGTCGAACACGGTGCGCAGCATCAACGTGGGCGCAATGCCTCGTGGACGCAGGTCGGACCATCAGTCGGCACCTTGCTGGCGACTGGCGGCATTGCCTTGATCACGTATCTCGTGTCCCCGGACGAATTTCTCTTGTGGGGGTGGCGGATACCGTTTCTGGCCAGCGTTGTCCTGGTTGGGTTCGGCCTGTGGACTCGTCGCGGTGTGGCGGAAACGCCGATGTTCACCGAACTGGAAGAGAAGGGTACGAAAGCACAGACGCCGATCGGCGATGTGCTACGGCACTATTGGCGGCGCTTGCTGATAGCTGCGGGCGTGCGAGTCGGCTCGGATGTTCTGTACGCGCTCGTGGTCGTATTTACACTGACGTACGTGACGACTGTTCTCAGTCTGTCCGGGACGCTGGCGCTGACGGCGATCATAGTCGGGAGCGCTTGCAATGCGGTGTCGGTCCTCTTCTTCGGAGCCCTTTCCGATCGCGTCGGACGTCGTCCGGTGTATGCGGCCGGCACGCTGCTCGGAATGCTCTGGGCTTTCGTCTTTTTCGTCCTGCTGGATAGCAGACGGCCGGCACTCATCGTGACCGCCGTGGTCATCGGCTTGGTGATCCACGGCGCCATGTACGGGCCGCAGGCCGCGTTCGTGACGGAGCAGTTTCCGACACGTGTCCGGTACGCAGGCTCCTCACTCGCGTACACACTGGCCGGGATTGCCGGAGGGGGCTTCGCGCCGTTGATCATCGCGAGCCTGTTTCGCATCTATGGCACGAGCACCGGGGTATCGCTCTACGTGGTTGCGGCGCTGTGCATGACCGGCGTCGCGCTCCTGATGGCACGCGAAACAGCGACCTCCCCCCTGGAAGAATAGGCGATCACCGTTCCAAGCACTATGTGTCGTGTCATGGGCGTCCTCCTCACGAAGAATTCTATTTAATTGCGGGCGGCAGACCATAACCGGCAACCGGCAGGTTGGCTCGGAACCAGATCACAATGTCCGCCTCGAGATCCAGCTGCTTCGCAAACATCGACGCGGCGTGACCGGCGTCCTTGAACATTTCTACGCGGCTATCCCGGTGCGCCGAGAGCCCAACGATCTTCCTGATCGCCGCCGCGGCATCGGTATCTTCTTCGCTGGCGGCGCCGAAAATCGGAAGGGTGTCCGAGCGTTTGATGTGGGCCTCGCCCTGCGCGTCAGTCCCTCCCGACAGTAGCACGAGCGTCCGGACTTCGGGATGACGCCGGCTGGCCTGCACCGCCTGATTCACGCCGCAGCTCCCGCCCACCACCCCGAGTGCCCTGTTGATGACGGTTGGCTGCGCGCTGAGGAACTTCAACGCCGCGTCGACGTCGCCCGGCATCAGGTCCTGAATCTTCTGACGCTGCGCCCGAAAGTCGGTGAACGCCCCTGCCCGGCTCCCGCCGAAGCCGCGCCAGTCGATCGTCAGGACGTTGTAGCCGGCGACGTTCAGCATCGTCGCCAACTGATCGTAGATCCGGCGATCGGCATTGCACTGATGGAGGAGCAGGATGCCCGGCCCGCCCTTCTCGGCTGAATAGTAATTGCCCTGGAGCGCGAACCCGTCGCCCGCGGTGACGCTGACCTGCCGCTCGTCCGCGTGCGCAGCGGCCGCGAAGAACAGAATGATGATGGAGACGAGTAGGAGTGGTTTCATCGCTCGGCTTTATCGCTCGACGAGGAAACCTTTGTCGTCGGCCTCCCGATCGACCAGGAAGCCCATGTTCGGCGTGCCCATCTCCTCCCAACTCTGACCGCCAAAGTAGACCCACTTGCTCGGGTCGGGGTTGTACTTGTTGGCGGTCGAATTGTCGTAGGTGAACTGCACGCGCATCCTGGCGCCCTTCGGGATCTTCACGGAGGTCCGGTACGTGAGCTGCCAGTTGAAGTTGTACCGCGGCAGGTAGAGGAGCGTCTCTTCTTTCCCGTCCGGATACACAAGCGTGTACCGGACTGTCTTTCCACGTACATGGGCGTGCGGGCGGAACCAGACGAGCTCGACGTCCTTCAGAAAGGTTATTTCCGCGAGCGGACCCGGATGGTCGTTCGCAAAGGGAGGAATCGCCAGCGTCGCGTTCGCCTGCTTGCGCTCGACCGGCGCATTGTCTCCCTCCGGTCCATCCTGTGGCAGGAACTTCTTCGCCGGCGGCGTCTTCGTCACGGTGAAGCCGACGCGGCTCTTGTCGACGACCGCCAGCCCGGTGGCCGTGTAGTGCAGGCTCACGATCATGTCGGAACCCGCCGGCACCAGCATCCCGGCGTTCAC
>Ga0070698_100007032_pt1 | contig 12189 bp, 6 predicted proteins | sample KBSK1502metaG_FD_65477 | JGI IMG/M metagenome (GOLD analysis project Ga0070698, IMG submission 65477) | Corn, switchgrass and miscanthus rhizosphere microbial communities from Kellogg Biological Station, Michigan, USA - KBS K1-50-2 metaG | ecosystem: Host-associated > Plants > Roots >...
TGGGACGTCGTCCGCGTGGACACACGTGACGCCTTCGTGGCCGCCCTCGACGAAGGCAGCTTCAGCATCATCGTGTCGGACTATCGGCTTCCCACGTACGACGGACTGCAGGCCTTGCGGGAGGCGAGGACGCGGAGGCCGGCGGTGCCCTTCGTCTTCTTCAGCGGGAACCTCGGAGAGGAGCGTGCGATCGAAGCACTCAAGGCCGGGGCCACCGACTACGTGCTGAAGGACGGGCACGTGGGACGACTCGTTCCCGCCCTCGAGCGCGCCATGGGCGAGGCGGCGCAGCGGGTGGCCCGGATGCGGGCGGAAGAGGCGCTGAAGCAGAACGAACAGGGGTTCCACCTGCTCTTCGACAGCAACCCGCATCCGATGTGGGTCTTCGACCTGGAGAGCTTGCGGTTCCTGGAGGTCAACGCCGCGGCCATCGAGCACTACGGCTACTCCCGCGACGAGTTCCTGGCCATGCGCATCACCGACATTCGGCCGCCCGAGGAGGGTCACCTCGTCGAAGAGGTCGTGGGAACGTTCAAGGGCGGGGTGCGGCGCTTCGGTCCCTGGTTACACCGCCTCAAAGACGGCCGGATGATCCACGTCGACATCGTCGCCCACGATCTCGAGTTCCGCGGCCGTCCCGGCCGCCTCGTGGTGGCCCACGACATCTCGGGCCAGAAGGAGCTCGAGGCGCAGCTGATCCAGTCGCAGAAGATGGAGGCCATCGGCCGTCTGGCCGGAGGAATCGCCCACGACTTCAACAACCTCCTGGGCGTCATCGTCGGCTTCGGAGAGAGGCTACTGCGGCGGCTCCCGCCCGCCGAACGACGGGAGATCGGCGAGGTGCTCAAGGCCGCCGACCATGCCGCCTCGCTGACCCGGCAGCTCCTGGCCTTCAGCCGTCGCCAAGTGCTTCAACCCCGCGTCATCGATCTGAACACGGTCGTGAGGGAGCTGGGCGGGATGCTCCGCCGCATCATCGGAGAGGACATAGACCTGAACGTCGTGCTCAAGGAAGCCCTCGGCCGCGTGAGGGCCGATCCGGGGCAGATCCAGCAAGTGATCATGAACCTCGTCGTCAATGCTCGCGACGCGATGCCCAAGGGGGGCCAGCTCACCATCGAGACAGACAATGCGGAGCTGGACGACTCGTACGTCTCCACGCACTGCGAGGTCATGCCCGGCCACTACGTGATGCTGGCCGTCACGGACACGGGCACGGGAATGGACGCGGACACGCAGGCGCGCATCTTCGAACCGTTCTTTACCACCAAGGAAACGGGGAAGGGGACCGGATTGGGCCTGGCCACGGTGTTTGGCGTCGTGAAGCAGAGCGGGGGAAGCATCTGGGTCTACAGCGAGCGCTTTCGCGGAACGACGTTCAAGGTATACCTGCCCCGCGTCGACGAGATCGCGCATCAGGACGCGGCCTCCATGGAACAGCCGGCCGCGGGTGGTAGCGAGACGATCTTGCTGGTCGAGGATGCCGACGGCCTCCGGGAGCTGGCTCGCGAAACCCTCGAGGGGCACGGCTACAGGGTGGTCGAGGCTGCTTCGGGGGCGGCGGCCCTGGAGGCTCTGGAGCGAGAGAGCGAACCCATCGACCTCATCCTGACCGACCTGGTGATGGGAGGCATGAGTGGCCGAGAGCTGGCGGACAAGATCACCGCGAAGCGACCGGGCATGAGGGTGCTGTACATGTCCGGATACACCGATGATGCTCTTGGGCATCATGGGGTTCTGGACTCCGGCGTGGCCTTCGTCGAGAAGCCCTTCACGATCGACGGGCTCCTGGGAAAGGTCCGTGAGGTACTGGACTCATAAGAAGGTGTCGAAATGCGATTGCTCCTTGTCGTCGATGGTGGAATTGTTCGGAGCGCCTATTGCGCCGTGTTCTCGGCCAGACGCCTCCACTTCGACGTCGCGTCCAGCCCCGCGGACGGTCTCGCTCGAATGCGTCGGCAGGCCTACGACGTGATCATCACCGAGGAGAACATGGCCGGCATGAATGGTATCGCTTTCCTGAAGGCCGTCCGGGAGTACGACCTCAACGTCCCCATCGTGCTCATGACCGACGGCCCGACGCTGGAGACGGCGACGCAGGCCGTCGAGTATGGGGCCTGCCGATACATTTCGAAGTCGGTGGGTATGGACGTGCTCGAGGAGACGTTGCGCCGAGCCGAACGTTGGCACGCGCTCAGTGGGACGCCCGCCGACAATGACGGCCCGTCCCCGGCCGTCGCATCTTTTCCCGATGATTGCTTGTCATAGAGGACGACGCGACCATCTTCCTGACCGGCGTCGGCGAATCCACCGCTCATTGTTCGCCGAATGGCCGAGCGACACCGCGGAGAAGTCATCTTCGACACAACGCCCGGGCGCGGCACCACTGTCAACGTCAGGCTCCCCAGACCGCCAGAGGATCTCATTGAATCGCCGTCCGGCTGACCGCGCGATTGTCGTCCGGGGTCGGATCCTTCTGCCGCGCCGAGACGGACGCGACGTCGATGAGCGGATAGTCCAGGTTCAGCGAATCCACGTCGAGAACAATGGTCAGGAAGGCGATAGTGCCCGAATCGAGCGTCCCCAGCTTGCAGATCGCCTGCTGGCCCGCGCCCTGGCACTCCGGGCTCGATAGCGCCGCGTCGAAGGTCGTTTCTTGCTTCGACCAGGTATCTCCAACGACTACTCCCGTGGCGGTGCCCGGCCCCTTGTTCTGCACCATGATCGAGTACGTGACCCGGTCTCCTTGCGGGGCCACGTTCCTGGGCGACGAGGTCATGGTCAGCTGCAGGTCCGCAACCCCTTCGGTCGAGAAGAACCCGCCGTGATCGAAGAAAGTGTCTGACTGCTGGTGGCCGGTCGCCGAGTACCAGAAGACGAGATCCTGGCCGGCTAGGAGTTCACCGTCGACCAGCGTATGAAAGTCCGCCGGATGCTCCTCACCAGGCCGATCGAGCGTGACGGCGAACTCCAGGTCCTGGTTCGACCCTGGGGGAATGAGCGGCCGGCCGCCGCCGAATGCGTCGCCCGCCGGGGCGCCCCAGCGCCAGTGGATATGAACGCACTCCGGACAACCCGGCGCCGGAAGGGGGAACCCGACCGGCGCCGTGATCGGCTTGAACGACTGGTGATAGTTGTCCCAGTCTCCCGCCGCGCCGCTGGCGATGGCCTTGAAGGTTCCCTCGGTGCCGATGTCCTGGCGCCGAAGGATCGGATCGGCGATGTCGATCTTGACCCCCTTGTCGAGGTTCACCTGTATGAGCTTGATGACGTCGTTGTCCTCGAAGGTGGCGGCGAGGTTCGGGCTGACGGCATCGTCCCTGAAGAAGAGCCGCTGGGGAATGTTGATCGATTTCAGCACGTCGCCGTCGGCGGGGATGAACTGGTAGTCGATACGCGGCTTCCACCGGTTGCAGGGCAGCGACCCCGCGCTGGGGATGGGGAACGTGACCGGGCCCGCATGCCCCTGGAGCGACCCGCTCGGCTCGCATCCGCCGTCCGGCTGCTCCGAGCCGAATTCGTAGCGCTGGTGGATGATCAGACAGCTCCGGGAACCTGCCGGGATCCGGTCCACGGCGTACGTCGCCTCCACCCCGGCGGGGTCGCCGAAGAATTCCCTGAAGCCGATGAGCCGCGTTCGGCCCGTCGCCTGATCGCCGGCGGGCGTCAGCTCGCCGCGCGGGACGGAGACGTTGGCTGTCTCGAGATGGAAGTACGGCACGCTGATCTGGTCCGCCATGAAGCGGGGTCCGAGCGCGACGTTCCGCGCGACGAGCCCGTCGGCGTCGGACACGGACAGGTCGGCGGTCCAGGTGAACGCGCCGAAGGGTAGCGGGTCCGGCCTCGGCAAGGTCGCCGCGTCGCACGGGCTCCCGCTGGTGAGAATGTAGGGAGTGCCGGTCGTTCCGTCGGGCGCGACGTAGCCAGACACGATGTCCCGAGCCATCGCGACCACGTTGAAGCTGCCGGGCCATGCGTCGAACCCGCCGTGCGCCGAGCAGCTCCAGTTCGAGAGATCGGCTTCCGAAAGCCCGCTCACGACCGGGCTGGCCGGATCCAGGATGTGGATCGAGTTCGGGCAGCCGCCCTGGCCCTGCACCGTGAAGGTGCCGATGCCGCTGAGCGCCGGCACGGGTGTGCCCGGCGCGGCGAAGGCGTAGTAGCAGCTCAGCGAGGCGTAGAGTCCGGTCCGCGCGGCCTGCGCGCCCGCGTGGGCGATGGCGTTGTCCATCAGCTTCTGGGGCGCGCTCAGAGAGGCGGCGTGGAAGTCCGGATCGGTCAGCAGGACCACGACGTTGCCGTTGACAGCAGCGCCCCAGACGTCCGGGTTGGCCTCGGCGGGAGCGAGCGCGCCGATCGAGCCACAGTCGGGGTCGCCCAGGATCAGAAGGTCGTAGGCGGCAAAACCGTCCCGGGTCATCGCGGTCCAGGTGGCGGCATCGATGACCGTCACGTCGAAGCCGGCGGTCCGGGCCGACGAGGCTTCGCGGCTGCTCGCACCGCCCTCCACGGTCGTGTCCAGGATGAGCGCCTTCTTTGCCGAGGCGGCGGTCGTCGTCGAGGCCGTCGTCGCGAACAAGGCGGCCGCGAACACCAGGCGGATCGAGGAGGACGTCGGCGACCGGAGAGCTGGCATGGGAAGCTCCTTCTTCGGCATTCATCGCCACGCGCTGCGACGCGGATGAGAAACCGGCGGTGACACTACGCCCCTTGCGGGGCGAGCGTCAAGATCGAGCGGAGATCGTGTAGGGAGCAGATGATCTGTCCGCTCCCGAGAGCAAGTGATCTGACCGCCTTCGAGCGGCTGAGAGGCCCCAGGGTAGAGCTCCATGGAGGAGCGGATGGGGTACTCGGAGGCCGCGTTGGAGCGGGCAATGAAGATCCAGGACGTGATTTTGCGGGCGTTGTCGGGAGAGATTCATTGGTTTCAGGCGGCGGAGATTCTGGGCTACAGCACGCGGACGATGCGGCGTTACCGAGCGGGCTTGGAGAAATGGGGCTACGAAGGCTTGTTTGATCATCGGCGGCGAAGTCCATCGCCGCGAAGTGTGCCGTTGGCCGAGGTGAAACGGATTTTGGGACTGTACCGGGAGCGATACCGGGGATGGAATGTGCGTCATTTCCACGAGACGGCCTGCCGTGAGCACGGGGTGAGAGTGTCGTATGCGTTTGTGAAGGAGGCGCTGCAGGGTGCGGGGCTGGTGATGAAGCACAAAGCGCGTGGTCGCCACCGCCGCCGGCGTGAGCGGAGGGCGTGTTTCGGGGAGATGCTGCACATCGACGGTAGCAAGCATGCCTGGCTGTCGTTGCTGGCTGGGGAGAAACAGACGCTGATCACGGTGGTGGACGATGCCACCTCGCGACTGCTTTACGCGCAGTTGTGGCCAGAAGAGAGCACGCAGGCGGTGCTGGTCGCGGTGCGCGAGGTGGTCGACACGTATGGCATTCCGGCCAGCATCTACACGGATCGAGCGGGCTGGGCCTTCGAGACCCCGAAAGCGGGGATGGCGGTGTCGAAGACGCACCTGACGCAGGTCGGTCAGGTGCTCAAGCGCCTGGGCGTCGAGCACATCCCGTCGTATTCGCCCCAGGGACGGGGTCGATGCGAACGGATGAATGGCACTTTGCAGGGGCGGCTGGTGAACGAGCTCACCTTGGCGAGGGCGCGCTCTCTCGAGGACGCCAATAACTACATCCGGGATTGCTACCTGGCGATCCACAACAAAGCCTTCTCGGTCGAGCCTCGAGAGGCGGCTACCGCGTTTGTCGCTCCCGATGGCGCCGACCTGGACGAGATCTTCTGCCGGGAGCTGATACGGCAGGTGGGCAAGGACAACGTCGTCAGCTGCGGCAAGGTCGCGCTGCAGATCTCCAAGCAGCCGGGCCGGCGGACCTGTGCCGGACTGGCGGTGAGCGTGAAGCAGCGCCTCGACGGGAGCTGGTCCGTCAGCCGTGGCCCTCAGCTTCTCGGTCGATACGACGCGCAGGGCCGGCCTGTGGAAGCCGCCGGTCCTGTGGAAAACCGGCAACAGACCCGGTTTCCCACGAGGACCTTGGACCCCGGCAAACGGCGCCGGGGCCCACGGCTACCACAGGCCCCTCCCCCGGCGAATCTCTGACGAAAGCGGACAGATCACTTGTCAAACACGAGCGGACAGATCACTTGTCAACGACAGATCGAGCGGAGATCGAGCGGAGATCGAGCGAAGGTCGCCGTCCCTTTCGGGGCCCTGAAGGATTCTTTTGTTCTCGCTTTCGACGAGCCGGTCATCGCCCCGGCCGAAGCGGGGAACTGCCTCCGGATCAGTCACTTGACGAGGTGACCGCCGTGGGCACGGTTCCTGCCTCAGCGTGCGAGCGGATGACTCTCCCCGATGGCGCGCTGACCAGGAGAATCTGCGCCGGGCTCGTGCTGCTCGGATGGACCGTCCTGCTCCAGGTGGGACGGGGAAGGCGACGAGGGCCGTGAGGGCTCGCCTCCGAGGCGGCCTGCTCCTCGCGGCGACGCTGTCCGGCGGGGTCGCCACTGCGGGCGACGCGGCATCGTCGGTGAGCGTCGACGCGCTCCTCCGGGACCATGAGCAGCTCGCCGGTTGGCTCAGGGACCACAGCCGCGACGTCATGGCCGCGGCGGCGCGTCTCGGTCAGGCGCGGGCCGACGTGGCCCGGAGCCGCCTGCTCCCGAACCCCTCCCTGGACACGAGCCTCAGCGACCTCGCGATCGGCGAGACGAACCCTCCCGGGCTCGGCTTCGGGGACACGGCCGTCCTCGGGATCACCGTCTCGCAGACCCTCGAGATCGGCAAGCGCGGCCCGCGCGTCCGCGCGGCCCGTCTTCGCCTCGAGGCCGGCGCGGAGTCGTACCGCGACGCGTGGAGCGATGCGATCGGCCGGGCCCGGCTCGCGCTCGGCCGGGTCGTGCATCTCCGAAGCCGACAGGCGGCCCTGGAGGAGAACCTGGCCGACGCCCGGCGTGTCCTCGACCTGCAGCGCTCGCGCCTCGATCATGGGGACATCTCCGGCACCGACTACGACCGTCTGTTCGTCGATGGCCGGGTCCTCGAAGCGGAAGTCGCCCAGAACGGCGCGGAGTACCGCGGCGCCGTCGCGGCCTGCGCGGCCGCCCTGTTTGCCGCCTGTGATGCGGAGGGCGCCGACCTCGGCGCTCTCGATTCTGCGACCGAGCTGCTGAGCATCGACCCCGCCTGGGAGGAGGCGCTGGCCCTTCGCCCCGACCTCCGGGAGTTGGAGTTCGAGGAACGATCGGCACGGGAAGACGCCGTGCTGGCGGCGCGCGCCGCCATACCGGACCCTAGCCTGAGCGTCGGCTACGTGCGGGACAAGCTCACGATCTCGGGCGATCAGCCGCGCACGCTCGTTTTCGGGGTCTCCGTCCCGCTTCCGATCTTCGCCCGCGGGCAGTACGACGCCGAGCGGGCGCGTTTGCGGGCCGACGAGCTGAGGCAGACCGCCGCGGCGGCCCTAGCGCGGGCGCGGGCCGACGTGGCCGCGCTCCTGGAGCGACGCACGACCCTCGCGCGCACGCTCGCCGACCTCCGGGACCAGGCTCTGCCCCGCTCGAAGAGCGTACTGGACTCGACGCTCGCCGCCGTCACTCAGGGAGAGCTGAGCACCACGGACCTGCTGCTCGCGCGGCGCACCCACACCGAGCTGGTCCTCAAGGTGATGGACATGCAGTTCGCGGCCTTTTCGGCCGGTAACGACTTGCGCCAGTCTCTGGGCCTCGACGCCGGCTTGATCCGAAGGAACGAGGGGAAGCCATGGACGCGACGTTGATCGACGGGAAGGACGCGGGAGGACGCTCGCGGGTGCCCCGGCGGCGCTGGGCCTGGGTGATCGCGCTGGGATCGAGCGCGATCCTCGTGGGGATGGCGGCGCACTTCTCCCCGGCCGGCCCGCCGGCGGCCGTGCCGGCCGCGGGCATCGTGACGGGAGACGACGTCATCGGCCTCGCCCCCGCGGCGCGCCAGTGGCGGTTCGTGAAGCTCGGGGTCGCCGGCCAGGCCGCCGCCGGCTGGACCGACCCCGTGCCGGGACGGATCTCCATCGACGAGACGATGGCGTCGAAGCTGGGCTCTCCGCTGCCGGGTCATGTGAGCGGGGTCTTCGTCGAGCTGGGCGAGCGCGTGCGCGCCGGCGACCCGCTCTTCTCCGTCCGCAGCTCGGACATCGCCGAGCTCTGGGCCGGGAAGGAGAAGGCCGAAGTGGACCTGGAGGCCGCCCGGACCACCTTTGAGCGCGTCCACGCCACGGTGGCGAGCCGCGCCCTTCCGGCCAAGGAGGAGATCGGCGCGCATCAGCAGGTCCGGCAGGCGGAGCTCGCGCTCAAGCTCGCCGAAGCGAAGCTCGGCTCCCTCCACGTCGTCTCCCAGGGGGGCAACGAGTTCACGGTCACCTCGCCGCGGACCGGCGTCGTGGTGGAGAAGGCCGTGCTGCTCGGCCAGCAGGTGACGCCGGAAGGAGCCGCCGCGCTCATGGTGGTGGCCGACCTGAGCTCGGTGTGGGTCCTGGCGGATCTGTTCGAAGGCCAGGCCGTCGACGTCCGGGTGGGCACCGCCGCGCAGATCACGAGCCCGGCCACCCCCGACGTCACGCTCGGGGGCAAGGTCGAGATGGTCTCGTCGATCGTCGACCCCGCCCGGCACACCGTGCCGGTCCGGATCCGCCTCGCCAACGCCCAGGGACTCCTCCGGCCCAACGTGTACGCCCGCGTGCGCCTGGCGACGGCGCCGCAGAGCCCGGCGGCGGTGGAGATTGCCGCTTCGGCCATCGTCACCGACGGGGCCCGGCAATACGTCTACGTCCAGGACCCGCAGGGGCGCTTCGCGCGGCGCACCGTCGTGACGGGGCCCGCTCACGAGGGACGGGTGGTGGTCCTGGAAGGGCTGGCCCGCGGCGAGACGGTGGTGGAGGAGGGCGCGATCCTGCTCGACAACCAGCTCGCGCTCTCGAAGTAGGCATCCCACCCCAATTGATCGAGACGATCCTCCGTTACTCGCTTCGGAACCGCATCGTGCCTTTCGTCCTCGCCGCGACGATCGCCGGGGGGGGCGCCTACGCGTTCAAGAACCTCACGGTGGAGGCCTTCCCCGATCCTACCGACACGCAGGTCCAGGTCATCACGCTCTTCCCCGGCCAGCCGACGGAGGAGGTGGAGCGCCGGGTCTCGATTCCCCTCGAGCGGAACCTCAACGGCACCCCGGGGCTGTTCCGGCTGCGCAGCATCTCGCTCTTCGGCCTGTCCTTCGTGACCCTCACCTTCGATGACGGCGTCGATCCGTTGCTGGCCCGCCAGCAGGTGCTCGAGCGCGTCGGCCAGGCCGAGCTGCCCGCGGGAGTCCAGCCGGGCCTCGGGCCCCTGGCGACGCCCATCGGAGAGGTCTACCGGTACACCGTGGCGGGCCCGGGTGCGGATCCCATGACCCTGCGCACGGTGCAGGACTGGACGATCCGGCCCCGTCTGTTGCAGGTGCCGGGAGTGGCCGACGTCGTCTCCTATGGCGGGCTCATCAAGGAGATCCACGTCGAGCCGGACCCCGCGCGCATGGCCGCGCTCCGGATCGGGCTCTCCGACATCTTCGCCGCCCTGAAGAAGGCGAGCGGCAACGCCACCGGCGGCTACGTCGAGAGGGGCGCGGAGACGTTCGTGATCCGCAGCCTGGGCGTGTTCGAGCAGGTCGCGGACATCGAGCAGGTACGGGTCGGTGTCCACGAAGGCGTGCCGGTGACGGTCAAGCACGTGGCGTCGGTGCGCGTGGGCTACGCCCCCCGCCAGGGGGTGGTGACGCGGGACGCGGACGAGGACGCCGTCGAGGGCATCGTGCTCATGCGCCGCGGCGCGAACCCGTCCGTCCTGCTGGCCGCTCTGCGGGAGCGCGTGGCCGACCTCAACCGCCGGATCCTGCCCGCGGGCATCGCCGTCAGCCCCTTCTACGACCGCACGGACCTCGTCAACACGACCCTGAAGACGGTCTTCCGGAACCTCGCCGAGGGCGCGACGCTGGTCGTGATCGTCTTGTTCCTGTTCATGCTCTCCGTGCGCGCCTCGCTGATCGTCGCCGCGGTGATCCCTCTCTCGCTGCTCGGGTCCTTCCTGTATCTCCACGCCCGAGGCATGTCCGCGAACCTGCTCTCGATGGGCGCGGTCGACTTCGGGATCATCGTCGACGGCGCCGTGATCCTCGTCGAGCACCTCTTCCGCAGGGTCGAGGGCCGCGGCCACGCCGAGGACCTCGTGACGCGCATCCTCGACGCGGCCCGCGAGGTGACGGGCCCGACGTTCCTGTCGCTCCTGATCATCATCGCCGCCTACATACCGATCTTTTCGATGCAGCGGGTGGAGGGCCGGATCTTCGGCCCGATGGCGCACACCGTGGTCAGCGCCCTGCTCGGCGCCCTCCTCATGAGCTTCACGCTGGTGCCGGTGCTGTCCTTTCTCGCGCTGCGCCGGGTCCGGGGAACGCTCCCCGACTCTCCCGCCCTGGCGGCCGCGCGCCGCGCCTACGAGCCGACGCTGGCGTTCGCCCTCGCCAACCCCGGCCCGGTGCTGACCCTCGCGGTGGGCTCGCTGGTCGCCGCGCTCGTCCTGTTGCCGCGCCTCGGCTCCGAGTTCCTCCCCGAGCTGAACGAAGGCGCGCTCTACGTGACCTTCACTCTTCCCGTGAACATCTCGCTGACCACGGGCCGGCGGCTCGCTCCCCGCATCAAGGAGTGCCTGGCGCGCACGCCGGAGGTGACCGAGCTGCTCAGCCAGCTCGGCCGGCCGGAGGACGGCACCGATCCGACTCTTCCCAACAACTTCGAGATCTTCGTGAAGCTCAAGCCCATGGCGGAGTGGCGGCGCGGGACTCACACCCTGAGCGACCTCGTGGCGGAGATGGAGAAGAACCTCGAGGAGGTACCCGGGATCGAGTACAACTTCTCCCAGCCGATCCGCGACAACGTGAACGAGAACATCTCGGGACAGTTCGGCCAGATCGCGGTCAAGATCTACGGCGAGGACCTCGACCGGCTCCAGCGGGCGGCCCAGGCGACCCAGGACGCGATCGCCCGCGTTCCCGGCGCCGCGGACCTGGGCATCGTGAAGTCCGGCGAGATGCCGCAGCTCGCCGTCCGCCTCGACCGGCCGGCCCTGGCCCGCTACGACCTCGACCTGGCGGACGTGCAAGACTACGTCGAGACGGCCATGGCCGGACACGCGGCCTCGGAGCTGTGGGAAGGGGAGAGGCGGTTCGACGTCACGGTTCGGCTTCCCCCGGCCACGCGGGAAGACGTCGGGTCGATCCGCAACATCCTGCTGCCCCTGAAGGACGGAGCGCTGGTTCCCATCTCCGCGGTGGCCGACGTGCAGCTGGGAACCGGCCGGGCGGCCATCACCCGGGAGAGCGGCCGACGCTACGTCGGCGTCCGCATGAACGTCCGCAACCGGGACATGGGCTCTTTCGTGAGGGAGGCCCGTGACCGGGTGGCGGCGGCCGTGCGGCTCCCGCCCGGCTACGAGATCACCTGGGGCGGCGAGTTCGAGAACCAGGAGCGGGCGATGGCCCGCCTGAAGCTCGTGATTCCGCTGGCGCTCCTGATCACCTTCATGCTCCTCTTCTCGCAGTTCGGCTCCGTGTCGGACTGCCTCATGATCCTGCTCAACGTGCCCTTCGCCCTGATCGGCGGCGTGCTGGGGCTGGCCGTCGCCCGCATGCCGCTGTCGGTGTCGGCGGCCGTTGGGTTCATCGCGCTGCTGGGTCAGGCCGTGCTGAACGGCGTGCTCCTGATCTCGGCCATCAAGGGCCGGATCGAAGCGGGTGAACCGCTCGCCGAAGCGGTGTCCGGCGGCGCGCGGGACCGGCTGCGCGCGGTGCTGATGACCGGCCTGCTCGCGGCGCTCGGGCTCCTTCCCGCGGCGTTGTCCCACCAGATCGGGAGCGAGACACAGCGGCCGATCGCCGTGGTCGTGGTGTGGGGAACGATGTCCGCGGCCGTGTTGACGCTCGTGGTGCTCCCGGTGACCTACTACTGGTCTCGCCGGCTCCGGGAGCGCTTCCCCCGGGGGCGCGTACCGGCGCTCGGCGTCCCCGCGACCTGATGGGGGTTCCCGGCGACATCGCAGCACCGCGTACCCCCGCCAGGGCCGCCACGCCTCGGCGCGCGCCTCGAGCGCGCACGGCGTGAGCG
>Ga0070698_100007033_pt1 | contig 12189 bp, 12 predicted proteins | sample KBSK1502metaG_FD_65477 | JGI IMG/M metagenome (GOLD analysis project Ga0070698, IMG submission 65477) | Corn, switchgrass and miscanthus rhizosphere microbial communities from Kellogg Biological Station, Michigan, USA - KBS K1-50-2 metaG | ecosystem: Host-associated > Plants > Roots >...
TGAAGGCAACGTTCAACGAGGGAATCTCCCATCGCTGCCTGGCGCGCGTACCTTGCATGGCCACCTGGTAGGGCTTGAGCAGGTTATCCGGCGAGTTGTGAGGGCGGTGCTCGTCCTGGATCCCCTTGAAAACCGCGAACTCGCGCCGGGGTCCCAGGTGAACCTCGTATTGGCCGAGGCCGTTGACCACATGGTCGTACACGCGCTCTGCGTAGCCGCTCGAGCCCGGCTCCTGGCACGACTGCCAGTTACCTTCGAGGATGTTGCGCGGGTTGCCCGGCAAGGAGACGAACTGAGCCGCTGCGGATCTCGGGGTAAGGAGGATGACCAGGGTGAAAAGACCGCTTATGAGCCAGGGTGCCCTGGCGAATGACGGACGCACATGGCTCCTTTCGGAGGCGACCAGGGAGGGGTCACCCGCAGAATAACACCAATAGTCGAGCGACGTAACCCACATTTAACAGCTTCGATACGACAGCGAAACCTCCGACCGCTACCGTGGTCTGTAGTGAAAGGCGCCACGACGGAGGTCACGGGCAGTAGACGGAGGTCGCGGCCAAACCACATAGGCTGGCGCTGTCTTCTGTCGTCAAGATCTTTCCGTGTCCTCCGTGGTGGCGCTTCTCACGTGTAACTCCATGCCCAAGCACCGGGTCCTCATCGTTGAAGACGAGCACGACATCGCCGGCTTGATCAAGCACACGCTGGAGCGAGGCGGTGAGGCCGAGGCGGAGATCGTCGGCAGCGGCGACGCCGCGCTGAAGGCAGTGGCCGCCCGGCCGCCCGATCTGATCATTCTCGACCTGAACCTTCCAGTGCTGAGTGGAATGGAAGTGTGCCGCATCCTACGGAGCAGGGCGGATGCACAACATGTTCCGATCATCATGCTGACCGCCAAGACTGGAGAACAGGATCGGGTGAACGGCCTGGAGCTCGGCGCCGACGACTACGTCACCAAGCCGTTCAGCCTGCGCGAGCTCACCGCGCGCGTGCGCGCTGTCCTCCGCCGCACGACGAAGCCGCAAGAGCGGCCCGCCATGGCATATAGCGGGACCCAGCTGAGCGCCGACTTCGACGCTGTCTCGGTTGCCGTGGAAGGGCAGCCGGTGCGGCTGACGCGCCGCGAGTTCGAGCTGCTGCGGTACCTTGTTCAAAACAAGAACCGCGTCGTCTCGCGCGACCGGCTGCTCGAGCGCGTATGGGGCTACGATCGACTGGTGGAGACGCGGTCGGTTGACGTCCATGTGGGGCGGCTGCGAGGCAAGCTCGGCGAAGCCGGACGTCAGATTGAAACCGTGGTCGGCCTCGGGTATAGGTTTATCGACTAGCGGTCAGCTTTCAGCTGACGAAGACACGAACGATCTGACGTCGCCTTGAATCCCTGAGATTGGCAATCAAGTCTGATGAGACTTCAGACTTGAGACTTCAGACTTTCCATGTCCTCCCGGTGCCACCCGCGTTCCGTCAGTTCCATCGCTTCCCGCTCGAACAACGCCATTGCGCGCTCGACGCGATGCCAGTCCCGGTAGTGATCGAGGCGCCGCAGGGTGCGGTCCTCTTCGAGCTTCACCTCCCAGCCAGCGGACCCCGCGCAGATCGAATAGTGGCGAACGTGATCGGCGTAACGCAGGCTTAGAGCGAACATGACAACCTCTCCACGGCGGCCGAAACTCGCTTGCCATTGTGCGCAAGCGAACGTTGAATCTTGCCCGTACATGCGCCCCGTCCGGTGTAAATTCTTTGCAACGCTCAGGTAGCCAGCTCGGCCGCGATTAGGTGCAATGCCCTTTTGGGAAGGACGCATCATGGAACAAGCACAAAACTACAAGAACCACACGCGCATCGTCCCCATCTTTCACATTGGCGTGCTCGGGATCTTCACCGTCAACTGTCTGTGGACCGCTTACCGGCTGTTAGGAGGCGCCACGAGCCAGGCTGTGATGGACCTACTAGTGGCCATCGCGCTGCTCTCGTTTGCGCTCTCCGTGCGTTTGATGATCCTCCGGGTACAGGACCGCGTGATTCGCCTCGAGATGAGGCTGCGACTTCACGAGGTCCTGTCGCCCGATCTCCATGGGAAGATTCCGGCGCTGACGACGCGTCAGCTCATCGCGTTGCGCTTCGGCAGCGATGCAGAGCTGCCTGCGCTGGTGCGCGAAGTGCTCGCCGGCACGTTAGCGACATCCAAAGACATCAAGCTGCGGATCAAGGACTGGCAAGGGGACTATCTCAGAGCATAGGTTCACAGGGTTCGCACGGTTCACAAGGTTCTCGAGGTTCAAGGTTGCGTTTGGACCCTTGTGAACCCCGTGAACCTTGTGAACCGCGTGAACCTATCTCTTAATCATCCTGAGAACCCTCGGCGTCAGGAACCAGCGGAGAGTGCCGGGGCCGCCCGCAGGCAGCGTCTCGACGTCGATGCGGCAGACGGCGCCTTTCTTGAACTCGAAGGGGTGACGCGAGCCGGCCAGCCTGGCTGCGAGCTCGCCGATTCCAGGCTCGTGCCCCACCAGCGCGATGCGCTTCCGGCGCGCCTGCTTTTCGAGATCGGCGAGGACTGCTTGCACGCTGCCTCCCGGCGCCAGCGCGTCGGCGGTCACAATCGGCGGGCGGGGGTCGAACGCGCCGGCGACGATGTCGGCGGTTTGTTTGGTACGGACCAACGGGCTGGTCAGCACGACGTCGAATGAGACCCCGAGCGCCGCGAGGCCGCGCGCACTTTTTCGCAGACGGATCATGCCATCCTCGCTGAGGGGCCGTTTGGCGTCGTCGGGCCAGGCATCGCCCTGTTCTTCAGCAACGCCGTGACGAATCAGATATAGCTCGTAGGGGCCAGGCATTCGTTCATCTCGCGCAAACCTGAATTCTGAAACCTGAACTCTTCAGACGTCTGACTTCAGATTTCAGATATCGGTGTTATCCAGCTCGTCGCGCCGCCTCGGCCCGATCCGAGCGGGTGGTCAGCCGATCGCACAGGGCGATGAGGACCGCGCGATCACGGACGTAACGGGCGTGCAGGGCGCGGCAGTTGTTCTCGAGGGACGTCACCAGCGCGTCGAGCTCGCGCCATACCTTGATGTCGGACGGAGCGAGAGCGGCCTGCTCCCGTCGCACGTACGTGATCAGCACATGACGATCGTGCAGCCGTCCGAGCAATTCCTGGCTGCGCTTCAGCCTGCGCAGATCGGCATTCTCCTTCGAGCCTGTGGCTTCGACCCAGAGCTCGACGCCGTACCGCAGCTTTTTGAGGGCGATGCGGACCGCATGGAGCCGCTCGGGGAGATACACGGCGCCCGCTTCGTCGATGGCGGCGCGGAGCGCGGAGGCCCGCCTCGCGACTCTCGCCTCCAACGCCCACTGCCAGCCGCGCGTGCTCGGCCGTGTATCCGCCTTTTCCAGGATTTTCGCGGCACTATCCAGCTTGCGGCTTACGCGTCGCAGCTCAGCCGCCGCGGTTTTTCCAGCCACCTGGTCCTGCGCGGCGCCACGCGCCACCCGGACGGCGTCCGCCACGCGGTTCAGAGCGCGCTCGCCGCCCCGGCGAGATTCATGCAACTCGTCAATCAGAGGTAGAAGGACGTCCAGCTCGCGGACCGGGCCCAGGCGACGCGTGACTTTGCGCAGCCCGCGCTCGAGCTTGCGGGTCGTGTCCTGGTCGAGCTGCAGCATCGGCAACAGCTCACGGAGCCGGCGCGAGGCGACCCGCGTGCGATGAATCGCGCGCACGTCCCCTTCTTCGACGCCGGGTAACATCCGTGTAAACCGGTCGATGCGGGCTTTCAGGAGATCGTAACGTCGAGTGGACACCGGCATGATATGAGAACGAAGCCTTGATTATACTGGCCGACTCGACGCAAGCTCAACTGTGATGCGCCTCGCCGCCATCGATATCGGAACGAATTCCGTGCACATGATCGTCGTACGTGTGCGCGCTGATTTCTCCTTCGAGGTGGTCGACCGGGAAAAAGAAATGATCCGCCTCGGGGCCGGCGGCCTGGATGGCCGGGCGCTCACGCCGGAAGCGATGCATGCGGCACTCCAAGTTCTGTCGAAGTTCAGACGTCTGGCCGAATCGCATCGCGTCGATAAAACGGTGGCGGTCGCGACGAGCGCCGTGCGCGAGGCGGAGAACGGCGGTGAATTCCTCCGGGCAATTCTTCAGCAGACCTCCATACGAGCGCGCGTGATTTCCGGCACCGAGGAAGCGAGGCTGATCCACCTGGCCGCCGCCTACGGTACAGCCGTACGCGGCGAGATTGCCGTCGCCGTCGATATCGGCGGCGGCAGCGTCGAGATTACCCGCGGCGCGGGACCGATCATGGATCAAGGGCGCAGCTTCAAGCTCGGCGTGATCCGCCTGACGGAGCGGTTCGTGAAGAGCGATCCGATCATCCCGCGGGACGAACGCAAGCTCGCGCGGCACATCGACGGCGAGCTGGGCGAATACCTCGACGCGCTCGCGAAAGCTGGATTTGACCGCGTCATCGGCACTTCCGGCACGGTCTTGAGCCTGGGAGCGGTCGTCGCAGCCGAGCGCGGGCGCTCGGCTGACACGCCGCTGCGCAATCTTCGCGTCTCCGCCAAGCAGTTGCGCCGCGTGCGCAAGACGCTCGCCGCGCTCGATCTCGAAAAGCGTCTTCGCGTCCCCGGCCTCGAGCCCCGGCGCGCGGATCTTGCGGTGGCCGGCGCGATCCTGCTCGACGAGATCCTCCGCCGGCTCGGCGCCACCGAGATCACGCTTTGCGACCTGTCGCTGCGCGAAGGGCTGGTGCTCGATTACATCGCACGACACCGCAAGGAGATCGCGCAGGCCGACCGCTATCCTGACGTGCGCCGGCGCAGCGTGATCGAGCTGGCCGAACGATGCAACTACTGGCCCGACCATGCCCACCACGTCGCGCGCCTGGCGCTTGCGCTGTTCAATCAGACCCGGGCCATACACGGGATGACGGACCGCGAGCGGGAATGGCTCGAGTATTCGGCCCTTCTGCACGACGTCGGCGTCCACATCAGCTACGAAGGGCACCACAAACATTCGTATTACCTGATCCGGAACGGCGATCTGCGCGGGTTCGAGCCCGACGAGATCGAGACAATCGCGCTCCTCACGCGCTATCATCGGCGACAGACGCCCAAGCGGCGTCACGCGGGGTACGAGGAGCTGCCGCCAAAGCGGCGCAAAATCGTCCGCACGCTCGCCGCGATTTTGCGCCTTGCGGAAAGCCTCGATCGCAGTCATTCTCAAACGATCACAGACCTCGAGCTGCACAACCGCGGCGAAGATGCCTTACTGCAGCTGCGGACATCGGGCGATGCCGAGCTCGAGCTGTGGGCGGCGATGCGTCACGCTGAGCCATTCGAGCGGACGATCGGAAGGCCGCTGCGGATGGAAGTGAGTAAACAGACAGATGTTGAACAATCTGACGAAACCCCACGAGTACCCCGGGAAACTCTTCGTGGTCGAAGGCATCGACGGATCGGGGAAGACGACGCAACTCGGGCTCCTGGCAAAATGGTTGAGCGCCGAGGGGCACCGCGTGTTCGTCACCGAATGGAACTCGTCCGCCCTCGTGAAGGCGGCGACCAAGACCGGGAAGAAGAAAAACGCCCTCACCCCGATGACGTTCAGCCTGCTGCACGCCACCGACTTCGCTGACCGGCTGCTCTACAAGATCATTCCGCCGCTCAAGGCCGGCATGATCGTGCTCGCGGATCGTTACACGTACACGGCCTTCGCCAGGGACGTGACGCGTGGGGTCGATCGGCAGTGGGTGCGGGAGCTGTACAGCTTCGCCGTCCGGCCGGACCTGGCGCTGTATTTCCGCGTGCCCATCGAGGTTTCTCTCGACCGCCTCATGGCACGCCGCGTGAAGCTCAAGTTTTACGAGGCCGGAATGGACCTGGGCTGGAGCGCGAACCCGACGGAAAGCTTCCGTCTGTTTCAAGGCAAGGTCCTCGACGAATACGATCGACTCGTGGGTGAGTTCGACCTGAACGTCGTCGATGCCCACGCCAGCATCACCGAGCAACAGCGACTCGTGCGGAGACTGATCGCGCCGCATGTCGAGGAGAAGGAAGAAATGGAGACTGTCGATGAGCAGCCAGCCTGACGTCCCAGAGGAAGGGGCCAACGGCGGCATTCAGGCCGGCCGGTATTACGGTCGCGGCATTCCCTACCTGCCGATCGACGGGTACCCGGGCAAACTGATCGCCATCGAAGGCACCGACGGCGTCGGACGCAGCACGCAGATCCAGCTGCTCCGCGAGTGGCTGGAAGTGAAAGGCTACGGCGTCATCGAGACCGGCTGGACGCGTTCGCCGCTCATGCAGCCGACAATCGAGCTCGCGAAGTCGAGCAACACCCTCAACAAGCTCACCTTCGTCCTGCTTTACGCCACCGATTTCGCCGACCGATTGGAGAAGGAGATCATTCCGGCGCTCAAAGCCGGCTTCGTCGTCCTCTCCGACCGCTACATCTTCACGGCGCTGGCCCGCGCGGGCGTCCGCGGCGTCGATCGGCAGTGGCTGCGTAACCTGTACGGGTTCGCCATCGCCCCTCACCTGGTCTTCTATCTCAAACTGGACGTCGAGACGCTGATTGGCCGCGTTCTCGAAGCCCGCGGCATGGATTTCTGGGAGTCGGGGATGGATCTCAAGCACGGGGACGACATCTACGACAGCTTCCGCGCCTACCAGAACAAGCTGCTGCGCGAATACGGCTCGATGGCCGACGAGTTCCATTTCAGGAGCCTCGACGCGCGCCGCTCGGTCGAGCACATCCAGATCGAGCTGAGGAAGCAGGTGGCGGCGTTCCTCGAACCGACCGAAAAACCGGAACCGGTGGCCGCTCGATAAACATTGAGAAACCTGAAATCTGAAACCTGAAATCTGGACCCGCAAGGAGGTCCAGACTTTACACTTCAGACTTCAGACTTCAGGTTTTAGGTTTTCTAGAGGCAGCCCTTCCTGCCTTATTTGATAAAGAGCATCTCGCGATACGTGGCGAGAGGCCACGTGTCGTGCGGGACGAGGCCTTCAAGCGCATCAGCCGTGTCGCGCAAGGCACCCATCGCGGGGATGACGGCATCCCGATAGTGCTTCGCGTGCTTGTCGGACGAACCATTGCTCTCGTGAGCCAGAACCTTCTCGAGCTTGTCTGTGCGCCGCTTGAGCTCGTCGGTCAGCGTCGTCACCTGGTCGAGGGCCTTCTTCCCTTCCACCGACTTGCCGCCCGCCGCCTTCACCGCCGATACGCTCTTCGCCACCCGCGTCTGGTAGTCGAAGGCCGCCGGCAGAATGTACCGGTTGGCCATCAGCACCATGAGCTGCCCCTCGACGTTCACGGTCTTGTTATACGTTTCGACCATCACCTCGTAGCGCGCCTGCAGCTCGCGGCCGTTGAGCACCTTGTATTTCTCGAAGATCGCCACGACGTCCTTCGCAATCAGGTTCGGGAGCGCCTCGACCGTGTTCTTCTGGTTCAGCAGCCCCCGCTTGCCCGCTTCCTTCTCCCACTCCTTGGAGTAATTGTTGCCGTTGAAGATGATCCGCTTGTGCTCCTTGATCACCTTCGGCAGCAGGGCGCCGACCGCCTGATCGAGCGATTTGCCGCCTTTGATCGCCTTTTCGAGCTCGGTGGCCATGAAGTCGAGCGATTCGGTCACCGCCACGTTCAGCGCGATGTTCGGATAGGCGATGCTCTGGTTCGACGACACCGCCCGGAACTCGAACTTGTTACCCGTGAACGCGAACGGGCTCGTCCGGTTGCGATCGCCGGTGTCGCGTGGCAGCTTCGGCAGCACCATCACGCCGGTGTCGAGGATGCCGCCCTGCTTGCTGGACTTGGCGCCGCCTTTTTCGATCTGATCGAAGACGTCCGTCAGCATGTCCCCGAGGAACACCGACAGAATGGCGGGCGGCGCTTCGTTCGCCCCCAGCCGATGGTCGTTCCCCGCGCTTGCGATGCTCGCCCGCAGCAGTCCCTGCCACGTGTCCACCGCCCGCAACACCGCCACGCAGAACACCAGGAATTGCAGGTTGTCGTGCGGGTTCGCCCCGGGACTCAGCAGGTTGTGCCCTTCGTCGTCGCTCATCGACCAGTTCAGATGCTTCCCCGAGCCGTTCACCCCCGCGAACGGCTTCTCGTGCAGCAGGCATTCCAGCCCGTATTTCGGCGCCGTCCGCCGCATCGTCTCCATCGTCATCATCTGATGGTCGGTCGCCAGGTTCGCGTTCTCGAACACCGGCGCGATCTCATACTGGCTCGGCGCCACCTCGTTGTGCCGCGTCTTCACCGGCACGCCCACCTTGTACAGTTCCGTCTCCACGTCCGACATGAACGCCATCGCCCGGTCCGCGATCGCGCCGAAATACTGATCCTCGAGCTCCTGCCCCTTCGGCGGTTTGGCCCCGAACAGCGTGCGCCCCGCGTTGATCAGATCCGGCCGCGACAGATAGAACATCCGGTCAATCAGGAAGTATTCCTGCTCCGGCCCGCACGTCGTCACCACCCGTTCGGCCGTCGACCCGAAGAGCTTCAGCACCCGGACCGCCTGCTTCGACAGCGCTTCCATCGAGCGCAGCAGCGGCGTCTTCTTGTCGAGCGTCTCCCCCGTCCAGCTCACGAACGCGGTCGGAATCACCAGCGTGACCGCCCCGCCCGTTTTCAGCAGCCACGGCGGGCTCGTCGGATCCCAGGCGGTGTAGCCGCGCGCTTCGAACGTGGAGCGCATCCCCCCCGAGGGGAAGCTCGACGCGTCCGGCTCGCCACGCACCAGTTCCTTGCCCGAGAACTCCGCGACGGCTTTGCCATCCTCGGTCGGATTCAGGAACGAGTCGTGCTTTTCGGCGGTGATGCCCGTCAGCGGCTGGAACCAGTGCGTGTAATGCGTCGCCCCGTGCTCGACCGCCCACTCCTTCAGCGCCGACGCCACCGCATCCGCCACCGACGGATCCAGCAACTGTCCCTGCAGAATCGTCCGGCGCAACGCGTGATACACCGGCGTCGGCAACCGTTTCTGCTGCGCCGCGTCGCTGAACACGAGACTGCCAAAGCCGTCGCCCACGCGCGTGGTGTTCGGCTCCTGGCCCTTGGACATCGAGAAATCTCGAATCGTCTGAATCGCTTCGGCTAATACTGCGGAACCCATGCTCTTCTCCTTGTTGGACGGAAGGCTGCGTTCGACGACCGCAATCCCCCCGGAAATACTCGCTCCACTGCTCTTCCGGTTCTCCCGTACGGCGCTAACTGCTTGTCATCGGGACAAACATTCCTGGCCGCAACAGACACCCCGACGAAGAGAACAATCCTTTGCCGTAGCTAGCAAAATCAACGCCGCGCCCACTCGCGCCCATTTCATCGCGACGGCGAATTTTGCTGGGAAAACCGGCAGGCGGCGCCGATCCAGGCGGTGCAGAGAGACCGAGGGTGTGCGACAGTCTTGTCACCTTGCTGCTTTTCTCAGACAAGTTTGTAGGCCTCACACGAGATCGCAACGGGGGTGCATCTGGCGACCCGGGCCGGGGACTGATGCGGTCAGACCGGATGCACAACGTTGTCGTGACTGGGCCAACCGCTACACAAATGTAGGCCGCGGTTTAGGTTGCTGGCTGATCCGAATCGTCCAGATCTGGCTCTCGGGTTATCGGGTTGCTCAATAGGCCAATCGCCAGATAACCAATTGACCAGATAACCAGATCTCTGGTTCTTGTGAGGATTTGCCCCTCAAGCCGAGGTCTGGTGGTCCCGCGCCAGGTGTTGCAGCGATTTAACATCGGCGAAACGTTGCCTCCGCCGGGCCTTTGATAGGCTGGTGAAATGCCGCTTGACGCTCGAGCTGTGGCGCCGTCAGAGCAGGCGGCGGCGCCGCCTGTCGCTCTCACGCCGCCCCCCGCGAAAATCGATGTCAAGGGCATGAACTTTTATTACGGTACCAACCGGGCGCTCGAGGCCATCAACCTCAAGGTCTTTCCGAACCAGGTGACGGCCTTCATCGGGCCGTCCGGCTGCGGCAAGTCCACGTTCCTGCGTTCGCTGAACCGGATGAACGACATCATCCCGGACACGCGCGTGGAGGGGTCGATTCAGGTCGACGGCCAGGACATCTACGCGCCGTCGGTTGACGTCGTCGATTTGCGGCGGCGCATCGGGATGGTCTTCCAGAAGTCCAACCCGTTCCCGAAGTCGATCTTCGACAACGTCGCGTACGGGCTGCGGATCAACGGCATGGCCGGCTCGCGCGACGAGCTGCGGGCCCGGGTCGAAGCGAGCCTGAAGGCGGCGGCGCTCTGGGACGAAGTGCGGGAGCGGATGTACACTTCCGCATTGTCGCTCTCGGGTGGCCAGCAGCAGCGCTTGTGCATCGCGCGGGCGCTGGCGGTGGAGCCCGAGATCTTGTTGATGGACGAGCCGGCCTCGGCGCTGGACCCCATCGCCACGCAGCGCATCGAAGAGCTGATCTATCAGCTCAAGACCCGGTACACGATCGTGATCGTGACGCACAACATGCAGCAGGCCGCGCGGGTCTCGGACATCACCGCGTTCTTCTGGCTCGGTAAGCTCATTGAATGCGGCAGGACCGACAAGATTTTCACGGCTCCGTCCGAGAAGCTGACCGAGGACTACGTCACAGGAAGGTTCGGATAGGACCACCACGATGGAAAAGGTTGTCCGGCATTTTCAGGAGGAGCTGGAGCAGCTCAAGCGGCGGCTGCTCGAGATGGGCGGGCTTGCCGAGGAGAATGTCCGCCTTGCCGTGAAAGGCCTCGTCGATCGCGATCACGCGCTGATCGACCGCGTCCTGCTCGGCGATGAGCCGCTCAATGCGCTGCACATCGAGATCGACAACCGGGCCTTCACGCTGCTGGCGCTGTATCAGCCGATGGCGGCCGATCTTCGGACGATCGTCGCCGCCCTCAAGATCAACACCGATCTCGAGCGGGTCGGCGACCTGGCGGTCAACATCGCCGAGGCGGCGCGGCGTTATGCGTCACACTTGCCGGTGAAGAAGCTGATCGACATCCCGCGAATGGCCTCGATCGCCCAGACGATGCTTCGGGACGCGCTCGATGCGTTCGTGCGCCGCGATGTGGATCTCGCCCAGCAGGTGCTGAACGAAGACGACAAGCTGGACGCGCTCAAGACGCAGATCTTCCGCGAGCTGCTCACCTACATGCTGCAGGACACGTCGACGATCGAGCCGGCGCTCGATCTGATTCTCGTGTCCCGCCACCTCGAGCGCATCGGCGACCACGCCACGAACATCGCCGAGGACGTCATCTTCATCGTCTCGGCCCGCGACGTGCGCCATCACGCCCGCGAGGGCGCGTAGGAAACTTGAAACTGAGAACTGAAAAGTTAAAAGGACTGAGCGCTCCAGCCCGCGGCGAAGCGTCTCAGTCCTTCTACGTTCTCCGCTTTCAGTTTTTGCTTTCTAGACGAGTTTCGCGCTCAGCGTGATCTTCGCGTTCAGCAGCTTGGAAATCGGACAGCCGGCCTTCGCCTTTTCGACCGCGTCATCAAACGCGGCTTTGTTCGCGTTCGGGATCTTGACCGTCGTGTCCAGGTGAGACGACGTCACCGAAAATCCCGCGTCCCCCTTGTCGAGGCTCACGGTGGCCTTCGTGTCGATGCTCTCCGCCGTCATCCCCGCCATTCCCAGAATCATCGACAGCGCCATGGAAAAGCAGGCAGCGTGGGCCGCGGCCACCAGCTCCTCTGGATTGGTGCCCTTTTCGTCCTCGAACCGCATCTTGAAGTTATAGGGGGTGTTGGACAGGATGCCGCTTTCCGTTGAGACCGTTCCTGTCCCGTCCTGCAACCCGCCTTTCCACACGGCACTCGCGCTACGCTTCATAAGCTTCTTTTCCTTTCGGTTGAGTCCTACAGCTGGTGAATGGTGAATTGGCGAATCAGTGGTTCGAGCGTGGACAACTCCGCGGATCGGTGCGTTCACTTTTGGTCGAAATCACTGTACCAAATTGAGAACTCACCAACTCGCCAAATGGCCGATTCACCCACAGAGCGTCAGACGCCAGCCACCGCCGGATCGTCCTTTACCGGAGCCGGCACAGGCGCGCGCGTCACCGCAGCCGTGGCCGCGACTGGCGGACTCGGCCGCGCGTCGGCGGGCTTGTGGGCGGCTGCGGGTTTCGGTATGCGCTCCTTGAGCAATTCTTCCGCGCGTGCAA
>Ga0070698_100007034_pt1 | contig 12188 bp, 13 predicted proteins | sample KBSK1502metaG_FD_65477 | JGI IMG/M metagenome (GOLD analysis project Ga0070698, IMG submission 65477) | Corn, switchgrass and miscanthus rhizosphere microbial communities from Kellogg Biological Station, Michigan, USA - KBS K1-50-2 metaG | ecosystem: Host-associated > Plants > Roots >...
CCGGTGTTCCGCTGGGCCGCAATGCGCTCATCACCATTCGCGGCCGCAATAGCGGCCTGCCGCGCACCACGCCCGTTGCGATCATCGAGCTCTGGGGCAGGCGCTGGGTCTGGGCACCTTGGGGCGAGGTCAACTGGGTGCGCAATTTGCGCGCTGCGGGCCGCCGCGCCACGATCGCTTTGCGCCGCCGGAGCGAAGAAGTCCGCGCGACCGAGCTCGATGAGACGCATCGAGTTGCCTTCTTTCGCGACGTTCTCGGTCAGCTTGCGCGACGCACATCTTTCGGTGTCCAGTTCATTCGGATCGCCGATGGTGTCGACCTCAATGATCCTGTCGAAGTGGCCAAGGGTCGCCGTGTGTTCGAGATCCACGCAATCTGATGTCGTGCGCACCCTTGACCATTCACATTACCGTAGAGTAACGTTTACTATCTAGTAATACGTCGGGGTGCTCACATGCCGGAGATCGTCCGCTCTATCGAGATCGCAGCCCCACCCAGCGCAGTGTGGCGGTGCATGGCCACCCCAGAGGGGCTACGTCGCTGGCTCAGCCCCAGCCTGGAGATCGACCTGCGGGTCGGGGGGTCGTACCGCCTTCTCGGCCCCGACGAGGAGACCTGGATCAGCGGGACGGTGCTGGAGCTCGTGCCGGAAGGCGGTCTCATCCTGTCCTGGCTCGAGGAGGGCGGCGACTGGGTGTATCCGGCCCGCCTCGTCATCACCCTAGCGCCGGCGCCCAACGGGACCAAGGTCACCCTACGCCATGACGGTTTCGCCGGGATTGGCAAGCCGAGTTGGCCTGACACCGTGCGGACCTATGAGCGCGGTGCGGACCGCCACCGGCTACTCGATCGGCTGGCCGAACTGGTCATGGCGGCGGTCATTGGGTAGGTCCAGTGACGACGTGTTCCGGGTGCTGGCCGACCCCACGCGCCGGCGCATTCTCGATTTGCTCGCCGACCACGGTCCTCTGACTGTCGGCCAACTCGCCGCGGAGTTCCCCGACCTGGTGAGCTCGGGCATTTCCAAGCACCTGATGGGGTTACGAGCCGCGGGGATCGTGAGCGCGACGGACCAGGGGCGGCAGCGGCTGTACCGCATCGAGGCCGATACGTTGTCCGACGCCCTCGCTCCGTGGCTCGCGCGATACGAACCGTACTGGTCGGCCGCCCTAACGCGGCTCCGCCGCCTCGCGGAAGCGGAGCCGCCACACCCAACAGTCGATCGCGCACAAGCCGCTCCGCGCCGAGTTCGTTCGTCGTCGACACGCGCAGCGCTAGGCGTACCAGAAGACGATTGGGGTGCAGATCGTGGCTGAAACTGCAGCGTTCGGGCGCGCTGGTTCTTGCTCGAGCCGCTGGCCGATCTGGGCGAGAAGCGCTTCTATCGCATCAACTCGAGCGCCAACTACGGTCCGCTCAACAGCGTCGCTCGCTACCGCATCAACACCGATCTCATTACCCGCAATTGGGATGATCTACTGCGCGTGGCCGGCTCGCTCAAGCTCGGCTTTGTGAGCGCCCACGACCTCATGCGCACCTTTCAGGGCAGCGGTCGGAACTCAACCCTGGCGCGGGCGTTGGGCGAGTACGGGCGCATCGGCAAGACACTCCACTTGCTCGACCTCGCCGACGACGAGCTCTATCGGCGCAGCCTGCTGATCCAGGTCAACAAGGGTGAACGTCGCCATGGCTTGGCGCGCACCGTGTTCCACGGCCGCGGTGGCGAGCTACGCCAGGCGTATCGCGAAGGCCAGGAGGACCAGCTCGGTGCGCTCGGGCTGGTGCTAAATGCGATCGTCTTGTGGAACACGCGCTACATGGGCCTAGCGCTGGACGAGCTTCGTGCAGCCGGCAAAGTGATTCAACCTGAAGACGTCGAGCGGCTCTCGCCGCTCGTTCACCACCACAGCACCAAGTTCGGCGCCACCTTCGCAGCCGTGCTGCGCCGCCGACGGGTACGCGCCGGCGACAAATGGCATGTGGACGAGGTTGCGCTGAAGATCTGCGGCAAGCGCCATTGGCTGTGGCGAGCCGTTGATCAACACGGAGTCGTGCTGGACATCCTGGTTCAGGAGCGGCGCGATCAAGCAGCTGCCGAGCGCTTCCTGCGTCGAGTGCTTGACGGCGAGGGCGGCGCAAAGCCGCGGGTGGTGATCACGGACAAGCTCGCAAGCTACCCGCCAGCCATTCGACAGGTGCTGCCGCACGCCGAGCATCGGCGCCACAAACGGTTGAACAATCGGGCTGAAAACTCGCACCTGCCAACGCGCCAGCGCCAACCGCCTGCAGCGCTTCAAATCCGCCGAGCACGCGCAACGTTTCTTGGGCCCGCTCAGCGCCGTGTCCAACCAGTTCCGCCCACGTCGACACCGACTGACCGCCTCCGCCTACAGACAGATCCGCACCCACGCGCACAGCGCTTGGCAGGACGCCACTCAAGCTCGCGTTTGGCAGTAAGACAGCTCCAATCCGGGAGGACTCGCGCCGGTGGCCACGTCCAGTCTTCCTGGTGCCAAACAAGTGACAACACCGTCTCAAGAGTTTCGACTGCGCCAAGCGCTTGTTCCTCGCGTTGGACGCAATTCAGTTGATCGAGCATGGCTTCGTCGCAGTGCCGTGTACCCGTGTGCCACACACTGGCGGACGAAGCTCTGCGCGTGCCCGCAACAGTGTTGACGTTGTCACTAGGCTTGGACAAGGCGTATAGAACAGGCCACGAAAGGGCGAAAGACACCGGTCCCCGCTCACCCGCACTGACCGACCCCACGCCAATGTCGCAGAACCCTTAAGGCGACATCGGCACGCATTCCGCCAGCCAGAGAGAGAGCCGCGGAGCGGCGTTGGCAATCTGGCGCACGACTTCTTCGAGCTTGGCCTCACGAGCGGACCGCGGCCGGGCGATACGGCGGTGGTGCTCGCCAGCCTGGACGAGCACGTTGGCCAGGACCCGCTGGGACCGACGCACTGTCCCTGACCCTCACCGAGAGCTGACTACTGGCGCACTCCCACGGGAGTGCGCCAATCTTCCGTGTTTAGTCGGGCTCGGCGCGGACGACGAAGCCCACGCCGTGTACTGCGCCCACCAGAGTGCGAGCGCCCGCCTGGTTTAGCTTGTGCTGGAGCCGATGCATTGTGACACGCACCACATCGGACCCGACGGCCTGCTTGCGGCTCCAGACGGACTCCATGAGGGTCCGCGTTGACACCACCGTCCCAGCGTGGGCGAGCAAGTACTCCAGGACACGGAACTCGGTGGGCGTGAGCCGCACTGGTCGGCCGGCATAGGTGACCCAACTCCGCATCGAGTCGAGCGTCAGGTCACCCGCCTGTAGCAGAGCCGGTGAGATCGAAAGTGGATCCGTCGTGGGCTGCATAGCAGCGCGGCGCAAGCGCGCGCGGATGCGAGCGAGCAGTTCGGGGAACGAGAATGGCTTGATCAGGTAGTCATCGGCGCCCAAGTCCAGACCTCGTATCACGTCCTCCTCCCTGCGGAGGTTCCCCAGCACGATCACCTGGGTCTGGCTGTGACGACACACAGTCTGGAGTACCTCCAGCCCGGCCGGGGTGCCAATGTCCAGGCCAAGCACCACAAGGTCCGGGTGGCCACTCTTGAACAGGTCGATCCCGGCCACCGCGTCACACGCAGTGAGGGTCGACACACCTGCGCGCCCCAAACTAAACGCGAGCAAGTCGCACGACTGGGGATCGGGGTCGACCACCAGAACTCTCGGACGGGGCACGGCCGAGAACCTGGCGGTCGAGTGTTACAGAGGTGTTGAGCAGCGGTTAAGCCTGGGTGCGAATCGCAGGTTTCGGTTCGAAAGAATGTCCGCCGGGGTTAGGATCCTTGTCAGTGCGATGGCTCTGCGATTCTTGAGTCGATGTCTATTGACGTTTGCCAGTGGTGTAACTTTGACTTTAAGAATTGTTTGTCGTAGGCGGCTGGGCGATCTCGATGCGGGCGAGCTCGGCCGCCAAGGCCGGCGTTTGGAGAACGCGTTCGACGCTGACCCGAGGGCTGGCGAAATTGGCGACCCGAACGTAAGGCGGCAGCATCGCCGTGCGCGGTGTGCCGGACCGCGCGATCGCTTGCCGATCGTCGCGTGTATCGGGTTCCTGGACCGATCGGCCCGGTATTGTCTCGGCCGCTGCGACTGCGCGTGGGCGTTCTGCTGGCCGTCTTCGGTGTCGCGGCGGCTGCGGGCGTGGCCGTCGTCCTCGGCGTCTTGGACCCGGGACCCCAGATCAGCGCGTTTGTGCCTGCGTTCGCCCAGCCCAGCAACCCACACGAGGCCGCAGCACCGCAGGTTGAGGTAGTCAGTCAACCGGCGGGCGCGACCATTCCGCTCGGTCAGCGCGAACTGGGCCGCACGCCAGCAACCGTTTCGGTGCTACGAGGGGCGATTCTCACGCTCCGCCGCGCAGGATTCCTGGATACCTTCGCGCGGTGGCGGCATCCAGTCTCGACGTCACTTTGTGGCGCGCAGACTGAGGTGCACGTCATTCGACCACCGGTTCCTGGCGCAGCGATCTCCGCCGCGGACTTCCTCCCGGACGGTCGCGTGGCGCTTGCGGTTCAGGTGCCGCCGACCGGGGAACGGCAACCGTGGGCATACGACCCCGATGGTGTCCGCACGAATCGACTAGGCGGCTCTGGGGTGCCGGGCACGCTGCCGAATGCGGTGGCGATCGCACCGGCCGGTCTGCATACCGCAGCCATCGTACACTTGGATGGACTGGATGGGGCCGCCGCCGATCACCTGTCGTTCGACGGCCCTGACGTCGTCCAAGAGCCTCTTTCGTCGTTGCAGCCGGATAAGAGCGAGCGTCTATTGGACGTGAGTTGGTCACCGACGACGAAGGGGGTTGTGCTGTTGAGCCAGCGCTCCATTGGGAGCGGGAAGCGCTTCCGACTCAGGTTTGTCTCGACTGCGGGCGAGGTACGCGATCTCACCGAATTCCCAGTACAACCCGTCGTCGGCAGCTGGGTGTGGGCCAGCGACGGGCGCGCCGTGGGGTTTCTGGTCCAAGCAAGGACGTCCGCGCTGGTGACGCTGGACATCACGACGGGTGAAGTTCGCTATCTCGACGATCTGCGCGGTGATGCCTTGCCATCGAGCGGCGGGATCGCGCCAGCGACATGGCAGACCACCGGCTGGTTGCTCTACGCGGCACCTTGTCGAGGGCGGCCCCGGGCAGTTCATCAGGCCAAGGCCCGCCGAGCGCGGCATCCTGGTTGATCAGAGCACGATCTACCGCTGGGTCCAGCAGTTCCTGCCGCTGTTCGACGAGACCTACGCTCGCATCCGCGGCCACTGGCACTACATTTATCGCGCCATGGACGGCTGTGGCCAGATCGTCGATGCCTACGAATGGCAGCTCGGTTCCCAGCCGCCACCATTGCCGGCGTTGCTACCCCCACTCCGTTGCAAGAGTCCCACGTGACTGCGCTAGCTAAAAGTCAGCTTCGCCCGCGACCAGCAGTGGGTTCGGTACGCGGCGGCGCAGGCCGTTCTTGCGGCCCGGTGGGGGCAATGCGCTGAGAAGGCTGGCTCGTTGCGGGTGGCGGATTGCCACGCGAAGCCGCGCGGCTTTCGCTTGCCGCGATTCCGTGCGGCTCGCCGCTAGGGGACTCGACGGCCGGAACCAGCGGACTGGAGTCCGGCACTTCGACCACCGTATCTGTGTCCGCGACGACGGGAGTGGCCTCGGCTCGGTGTTCCACACCCGGCCCACGTGGAGCGACGGTAGCGGAATCGTAAGATTTGCCCGCGGCGCGCTCGCCGGCGTCGGCTGGGCGCGCCGTTTTGACCTCGGCGGTGGCGCGGCCCTCGGCGACGTCGACTTTTCTTTGCCCGGAGGTGGCGGTGGCGACAGGCGCGACGGCACCGGCCGGCACTGGAGCCTCAACTCGGGAGCGACCCAAACTCCGCTCGGTTGCTGCCAGGGCGCGTTCCAGGCCCTGTCGGGCTGGGGCTGGAGCCGTCTGCAGCAGCTCGCTCAGTCGCACTTCATTCGTCCGCAGGTTTGATTGCACCGCTTCGGAAAAGGGCGATGTACCCGCGGCGTTCAGTCGGGCGACGGTCTCGTCGTACCGAGCGGCTGCCAGCGCGGCGTCGGCGTCACGACCTTGCTCGAGCAGGCGCGCGGTTTCGTCCAGACGGGTGTCGGCCTGATGCAGCAGGATGTCCTGACGCGCCGAGTCAGTTGTGGCAAGCTGGACCGCGACCGCCTCGGTGGCCTGTTTGACCGGGTAGAGCGCATCCCCCGGGAGTGCACCTGCCGAGGCGCTGGCCGCGACGGCGCCAGCCACGCCCAGCGCGGTCAGACCCGCGGCGAAGCGGGTCGTCCAGAGCCGAACGCGATCCATTACCGTCCGATGTATCGGTTGCACCTGGCCAGCGGCCCGAGCGGAACGCGCCATCTGGACCAGTAGGCGTTGGCGGGCACCGGCGCCGAAGTCCGGGCTTGGCACAACGTCAGCCGCGGATGCTTCGAGAGTTTCGGCGAGCCTGACGAGGACCCCTACCTCATCATCCACCAACACGGTCGCGGAGTCGCGGTCGCCAAGCGCCCGCTCCAGGGCTTCGGCAAGGGATGGCTCGTGCTTGGGTGAGGTCATACTGCCAGACTTTCGCCCTGCCGCTCGAGCTCGCGCCGCAGGCTCTGCAATGCGCGGAGCTGCAGCGCGCGGATGGTCCCTTCGCGCTTATCCATCATCTGGGCGATGCGCGCTGTGTCGAAGCCGTCGAGGAACTTGAGCGTGATCACTTGCTGTTGCTCGGGGGTCAGCCGTTTGATCGCACTGGCCAGCAGGTCCGCGTCGATCCACTGCGACATCGCCTGCGCGGCGCTCGCGCTTTCGAGCTCGATCGGATTGTCGCCATCGTCGAGCGAGTGACCGGGTGTCGCTCGGCGGCGCCAGTCGACGACCACGTTATGGGCCACCGTGTACAGCCAGGCCAGAAATGGCTTGCCCTGCCAGCGGAAGCGTTCGATCGTGGTCCATGCCTGCAGAAACACTTGCTCGGTGAGATCCTCGGCGTCGGTCCGATTGGCGGTTCGGTAGTACATATAGCGGTACACCCGGTCCAGATGCAGGTCGTACAACTCGGCGAAGGCCGCCTGATCGCGCGCCACAGCTCGGCCGACGAGCGCGACAATCCGCGGATCGTCCGCTGTGGAAGGGTCTGCCGAGCTCACGCGCGAGTTTAGGAACCGATGTGCCTTGCGCTGAACGATTAACAGACTGTTTCGCCATGCGATTGGTACTCGCGGGCGTGCTGATCACCAGCGGAAGACCGAATAGCAGGATGCTTGCCAACCATCCGTGCTACTCGGGCTCCCTCGCCGGTGCCTATCAGGAAGGCACTACTACGACACCGGTCGCGGTGCCGTTCTTGCTAACGACGGTGACTTTCGTCCCGACTTTCAGGTCGGCCACGGTCTTGCCCTCCGGGCGGATCTTCGTGTCTGAGGTAACCGTCACGATCTGCGACGCGGTCCCGTTGGCCGGAGTGAGGGTGAGGGTCGTGCCATTGCTGGCGCTCGCCACAGCCGAGATCGTTCCGACCAGGTGAGTCGCATGCGCGGCCGCGCCCTTCGCCGGCAGCAGGTGGACCCGCCGGGCGATGAAGCTCGAGCCGTCGGCATTGGTATGGCCCTGGACTACGACGCGATCGCCGTCCTTCAGGTCGCTGGCCTTGGCCACGTCGAACGAACGCGCATGACCCTGCGCGCGGCCGCGGCCCCTGGGGGTGGCGCCGGCGAAGGTGACGTTTACGTCCCCATACCGCTCAGTCGTGACCGTGAAAGTCGTGGCGCCCGACGCAGGCGTCCCCTTCACCACGCCGTGGATCTGGTGCGTGTGTGGCCCAATTTTGTCCGACGACTGTGCAGTGGTCGTCGGCTGGTCAGCCGCCAGTACGGGCGCGGCCAGAGACGAAGTCGCCAGGAGCACGGCAAAGCCGCCGCCAATGAAAGCCGCACGAGCGCGGCCGCCGAAACTCAAACCCATGTGTCGCATGCTGAAATTCATTCTCCTCGTGTAACGAAAATGGTGGTGTTGGCCTGATTGCCCTGATCGTCGGAGGCGACGACCTCGATCTCGTTGGCCCCTTCGTCGAGCGCGGTCACGCCGACGAAGCCGCCCTGGTCGTCGGTATCGACCAGATCGCCATCGATACTGACGACGGCCCCTGGAAGCGTCACGCCCTGGATCGTGAACTGTGCCGTTTCCAGCGGCACCTCGACGTCCTGCTCGACCGGGTTGACGATGGTCAGAAACAGCTTCGACGAGACGCTCGGCTGATTCACCGCGGGCGCAGCTCCTGGCGTGTCCACGGGTATGGCGTCGTCCATGGGAGATGTGCCATCGTCCGCCTGAGCCAGGGCGACCGCGGTCATCGAGACTGCCAGCGCCATGGCCACAAGCGCGGATCCGATCCGAAAACGCATTCTTTCTACCTTTGAGCTGAGAATTACTCCCGCTCCAACGCAGAATTGGCCGATTCGTTATGGGTGGGACGGATCGATTCTGAAACTCGCCCAGACGATCAGCGGGCGCTGAAACCGCGCAGCGCGTTGAACATGCTGGGGCAAAGTGCCCCACGACGTGGGCATCATCGGATCTATGACACTCCGTTCGCGTCGATCAGCTATCCCCCGCTGAGCACGATCGCCTGCGCTGTCAGCCGGTAAGGCCGGTTGAGTAGGCTGGCGACGGCCGCGGTGTCGATCGTCTGGGCGTGGCGAGAGTCGGTCGCCGAGCACGTGGCCGCCGGCCGGGCGGTAGTGGCGCCGCTGCCGGCGTGCCCGAGGTGTCGTCGGCCGCTCGGGAGGTGGAGCGGCTACTGGCAGTGGGTGCGCTATCCGAAGGATGAGCGTCGCATCTGGATTCCACGCACACCTTGTCGGCCATGTGATCGAGCCATGCGCTGTTGCCGGATTTCTGGTCATTCGGCGGCTGGATGAGGTCGCCACCATCGGCGAGGTGCTGGCTTTGCGGGCGACGGCTGGCGTGGAACTCCGCGCGTGGCGCGTCGGTTTGATCGGCCGCGTGCCACGCTGCGCGGCTGGTGGGATCGCTTTCGAGCGCGCTCACCGACGTTGCTGGCCGAGGTGGTGGAGGTCGCTATTGGACTGGACCCCGCACCGCTGGAAGTGCGGCTGAGCGGCGAGGCAGCCGTGTTCGAGGCGCTTGAGCAAGCGTTCAGTCACGCTCGTCGGCGGTTCGGAGAGGAGCGCGTCGGCGACGTCTGGCGATTCTGGAGCTGTATCAGCGGCGGGCGGACCCTGGCGACCAACACGAGTGCGCCCTAGCCACACCGGTCGGGCTGGAGTTGGATGGCGCCATCCCCTTTGACGCGAGCTAGGAGGTGCGCATGGGCGCCGATACACCCATTGATGCTGCCGCAGCAGCGGCGCTCTTTCGCTACAAACTCATTGCCGTTATCCCGAATTCGGGATGTGAAGTTGTCATGGATATGATGGAGTTGTTCTCTCTAGAGGCGCTTGTCAATCACACACTGTGCCGAATAGCCTATCGGCACTCCGTTATGCACATGCAGCGAGGACTTCGCGGCCAGTTCAGCAGCCTCTACAGGACCACCACCCTGCGGCTCAAGCCGGACTTCCCCTACCCACCTGGCGGGCCGCGCTACGAGCGGCTGGTCTTCGATGCGAACGACCAACTCATCGCGCCACTCAACGAGTGGTACCAGGTCTTATCTGGAGTGGTCTTTCGGGATTGTCGTTCAACACACCCTCAGAGGGCAGATTGGCCACCAAGGCGACGCGCTCGCCGTTCTCGGGGTTCACACGATGCACGCGCCCGCTGGGCAGGTTCGCGCCCCCGTGGTTACCCTCGGGTCCGCCGCCGAAATCGTCGGCGTACAGGAACCCGTTGTGGAAGCCCAAGCCGTCGATGTTCGTGCCGAAGTTGCCGAACTCTGGGTGCGGGCCACCGTTGAAGCCGGCCTTGCTTGGGCCGCCGCTGACCGTACGGATCTTGTCGCACTTGCCGGATTTATTCGAGCCGACCTCGAAAATACCGGTGGTGTTTTCTTCGGTCACGATCGGCCCAGCGGCCGGATTGAGGTTCTGTGGCCCGGTGACGGTATTGTTGAAGCCCTCCGGCGACGTCGCGACGTACAGCCCGCCGCCCGGGATCTCAGCGTCGCCAAAGGTCATGACTGCCACGTTGCCCGGCAACAGATACGGCGCCTGCGGTGGCTGAGCGTACGGGCCGCGTGGATCCTGACCGCGGCCGAAGCAGGCAACGCTGACCTTGAACTGGTCCGGGAATTCGAGGGCGAGGTTGGCCGGGTCGGCCTTCAGGCCTATCTGCGGGTACAGCTTCGTACGCGCCGTGGTCGCCTCAGCGGCGGTCAGCGGTGCAGGGTGGAAGGCAGGTAAATAACCCGCGGCGCCTTTGTAGCCGTCCTGGTAAACATTGGAATTGTCGTCGTTCGACGTAGAGGCGCCCGGATCGGAGCCGATAACGGCGAGTGCGGTGGTCAAAGGGCCGAGCATCCCGACCGCGACCACGATCGAGGCAACCAGAATCGGCCGACGCGGTCGATGAGTCCTGTACACGAACCTCTCCTCTTCCCATCGTGGGGAAAACGCGCATCCCCCGGCTGTCGCAGCGCCGAAGGCCCTACGTCAGCGACATCCTGTCTGCTCAGCGGGCCCTTGATCACCCACCCTTCCGTAGCACGTTTTCCTACCGCCGACCCGTGCCTGAGGCAGGTCCTACGTGCCAGCGTTCGCCCGCGACGAGCCACCCACCATTGTCTCGGGTTGGTAACGGTTTGTAAACGCCGCCTGAGCTTTGTCACACCGGCCTGACGCTGAGTGGACCGGCAGAAATAATGGTTCCAATTCCAATCTTCGCACTCATGAGGTCTGATCCGGGGTAGCGGGACCAATCCGCAAGATGTGAAACCTTGTTCTTACCGGTCCACCAAGCGGCGGTGCGAGGGAAATGATCGCCGCTGGCGAGCATGCCGCCGAAGCCTGAAGCTCAGCATGGCAATGTGAATGAAGGCCTCGCTGCTAGCGAGCATGTGGAACTCCTGCTGAAGCTGGCAAGGTCACCTGTGGCGAGCATGCGCAGCATCCGGCGCCTCGCCCTGATCCGCGCAAACGGCGGTCGGGCCGACGCGATCATCACGCGATTCAGCAGTAACGTGCAGGATGGCGTTCATATCCTTGCTTCCCTTCGCCACCTCCTCGATCGCTTCCGTCGGGAACACGAGAAGCTCAACGTGGCGCGCCTGGGCCTGCCGTTTGACGTCCTCCATGACCTGCAGAGCGCCGTGAGCTCCCGTACCGACCACCAGCCGCCGGCAGTGCCAGGGAATGTCCTCCGCAGCGGAAAGCGGCGTGTGGCCGTGGCTCACTCTCCAGTTTAGCCTAGCTCTCGCAGTCTTCCAGCGGGTTGCATGACAAGTCCGCACCTCTTCGACCGAACCGAGCGCGATAATGCCAAGGGGGCCGTTTGGTTGCGGGTCATGGTTCAGCGGGATCGCTCACTCCGAGCGGCGCGGCCAGCGTTATTGGGCTCGCTGAGTCCGATCCAGACGCGGCGTAACGCGCGTTCGTGTCGGCTCGCCAGCACGAGCACGTCGAGTGCCACCACACAGCCTGCGAGGAGGGGTTCGAATTCTGGGCCTTGGCGTGACGCAGTCACCAAGCTCGGACGCCGAGTCGATCGGCTGACTTCTACGCAAGTCATGCTGGTAAGCCCCATCTTCATGCCCGTGCGGCGGACTGTCAGCCATAAGTTGCTCGCCGACCGAGCAGACGAGGAGGCCATCGAGTATGAGCAACTGCTCCAGACCGCGGCCAGCAGCGCGCCCGGGAGTGCGTCGACGTCAGGCGGAGAGACCACCCGCGGCAGCGTGCGCGGAGTGCGGATCAGGGGCACACCCCGCCGACCTCGGCTGCCCGGTTGGCGAGCGGCCAACCCGCGCGGCACGGGGTTCATGCGTAGCGACGTATCCCCGCGTACTACCAGGTAGTCGTACAGACCGCGGACCGAGGACATGCGCCGAGCGATCGTGCGTGCGGCCAACCCGGCTTCACCATCGGCCAAGCGCACTACCGCTGACCCGTGACGTGGACTCCGCTGATTGGTGAGAAAACGCAACACATCCGGTGTTCTCACCTCGGCGGGCGGCTT
>Ga0070698_100007035_pt1 | contig 12187 bp, 12 predicted proteins | sample KBSK1502metaG_FD_65477 | JGI IMG/M metagenome (GOLD analysis project Ga0070698, IMG submission 65477) | Corn, switchgrass and miscanthus rhizosphere microbial communities from Kellogg Biological Station, Michigan, USA - KBS K1-50-2 metaG | ecosystem: Host-associated > Plants > Roots >...
GGATGCATATACCATTCCCGCAGCAGCAGAATCAATTGCTCCTTGGCAAAATGTGAGTCGATGTGAGCCAGTGGGATCATATGGAATCCAAGATCCCACGCAGCGAACCAGGGATACTCCCACTTGTCCGGCATCGAGATTACGTCGCGGCTATAAACATGAGTCCAATTTTTGTTGCGGCCGTGCAGCCGACTGGCAGGGGGCGTTGGACCTGCCGGGTCGCCGGCGACCCAATCCGCAACGACGTAGTGGTAGAATTGCTTACTCCAGAGCAGCCCAGCAGCGGCTTGGCGTACCACGCCCCACTCGGCCTCGCTAAACTTCACTCTGGAGACAGACTCGTAATACTCGTCGGCCTCGCGGATGCGCGCCGCGAACACCGCGTCAGAGTCCGGCGCCTCCGCGGGGCACTCATGCTCGTCAAAGAGCCGCAGAGAGATGGTTTGCGCGGAGTGCGCGGGGATGTGTAACACGTAGTGTAACGCTGCCTTGGTCCCGCTCTTTGCTGGATTGATGGCGCCGTTTCTGCCGTGGATTATGTAATCGTGGAACGCGTCCTTAAAGAACGCGTTTTCGGGTCTGAGGCTATACAGGCGCCGCGTGTTGGTGCTGTTCTCAGTAAAGAGCTCAATTGGGCGCCGGCCATCCGTCGCCGTGCTGCTATCGAGCAGATAGTGGCCGAGGGACTCATGACGTAGCGAGAGGCGGTCTTCCGGTCCCAGTGTGATGCTCGGCTTGGTCGAGCTCCCCTCTTCGGTCGCTCCCCACGACCACGTGTTGCGAAACCAGACGGTCGGCAGCAGGTGAAGCGTCGCTGTTTCAGCGCTCCGATTGGCTGCAGTTATCCGGATTAGGATATCGTTCGGCCCATTCTTTGCATACTCGACCGTGATATCGAAATAGCGATTGTCGTCGAAAACGCCGGTATCCAAAATCTCGAACTCCGGATCGCCTTTGCCGCGCCGCCGATTTTCTTCCGGCCCAGTCAGGCCGAACAGGCGCTCCTTCAGGATCGGATCCTTACCATTCCACAGTGCCAGCGCAAAGCAGAGACGACATTCGCGGTCAGTGAAGCCCAGCAGGCCATCTTCACCCCAGCGGTAGGCTCGGCTTCGAGCATGATCATGCGGAAAGTAATCCCAACAATTGCCATCTGCAGAGTAGTCCTCGCGTACCGTTGCCCACTGCCGCTCCGAAAGGTAAGGTCCCCAGCGTTTCCAGTTCGCCTCGCGTTTCGCGTCGGCTGCAAGACGCGCTTTCTCGCCGTTGCTTTTCATACTTCAGCTCTTCATTCGTTTATTGATTAAATTCCGACAAAGGTACGAAAAGCGACACAGAACTAGGCAACGGGGCGATCCTTGGAGGGTTTCAGTCCGTGCTTTTTAGCCAGTTCTGAAGATTGTCCTCGGACCGGCATGGCTTAAGGGCTGAGCAGCAGCGATTAGTAGGACGCACGCGCCGGTCGATTGGTCTAGGCAGCCAGCATCAATTTGCGCAAGATGCCTGTGCAGATCACGTCGAGGAAGCGTGCCGCGGCGCCTCGCCGTCCACCAAGCGGCCTCCGAATCCAGTCATCTCCATGAAACACGTCACCTTCCTCACCACCGTTGCTTTAGCTCTGAGTGCTACTACTTTGCTGCCTAGCTCCGGCCGGGCTGCCAGCGCAGCTCAGATAGACCAGAACGCGAAGGCGGCCCTGAACAGTCTCTATGGGACCAATCCGACAGCGCGGGTCGTCGGCAAAAAGGCAAAGGCCATTCTCGTCTTTCCCCAGATTATAAAAGGAGGCTTCATGGTCGGCGCGCAGCATGGTGATGGCGCCCTCATGGTCAATGGCAAAACGGTCGGCTACTACAACACGGTCGCCGCCTCCTATGGCTTTCAAGCCGGTCTGCAGAAATTCGGTTATGTCATGTTCTTCATAACCGACTCATCGCTAGCGTATCTGCATAAGAGTGGCGGGTTTGAGGTCGGCTCGGCACCGAGCCTCGTCGTGGTCGATACAGGGATAGCAAAGTCGCTCTCGAGCACGACGCTGAAGAAGGGCATCTATGTGTTCTTCTTCAATCAGAAAGGTTTGATGGGCGGACTGGGACTGCAGGGAACCAAAATCACTGAGTACACGCCCAGCGCGTAGGTGTTTTGACATTCAATCTCCGTTCGAGCACGATGACGAGCATTCACAAATCGGCGTAGCCGCTCTATTTGGTTGAAAGGATTACCCATCGAAACAGAGAAGATAAACCCAGAGCCTCCCGCTGAACAACCGGTTAATATAGGCGAACACTGACGAGGAAATGCTGGCTCGATCCACTGCCGGCGGGTCCAAGAAATTCTTTCGCCAACATGTCGCGGTTTAATCAACCTCATTCATGATTCATTACCTTCGAGGGTCGATTCGAATAGTCTGCGCAGCGATGTGGTTGCTCGCCTTCGTGATACTCTGTCTCGTAACCATTTGGGCAGCGGCGGCGCTGTATTTTGACCTCCCGGCAACGAATCTGAGTCTACCTGCTGCTATTTTTTACCTGGTCGTTGTAATCGGCGTCTTATTTTGCTTCAAGTTCAGGTGGGTGTCTTTGGCGATTTGCTTCGCCTCGTTCGCCGGTGTTGTTCTTTGGTGGTGGTCAATCCAACCATCGAACAATCGCGACTGGCAACCTGAAGTTGCCGAAACCGCCTGGACAGAAAGAGACGGTGATAAGATCACCATTCACAATCTTCGAAACTTTGATTACGAACCGGGGAAACCTGCCACGCCCAGATGGGAGACAAAAGTCGTGGACCTAAGCCAACTACGGGGAGCGGATCTTTATATAAACTTCTGGGGCTCAACCCTGATCTGCCATCCGATTGTAAGTTTCCAATTTGGCCCCAACGATCACGTTGCGATTTCGGTCGAGACGAGGATGGCCCAAGGCCAAACCTATTCCACTGTTCGCGGTTTCTTTAAGCAGTTCGAACTGATCTATATTGTTGCCGATGAACGAGACGTGATTCGCGTCCGGACTAACTACCGTCACGAGCAGCTTTACCTTTATCGGACCAGCGTTAAACGGGACCGAGCCCGTAGGTTGTTCCTCAATTACCTGGAAACCGTTAATGCTATGCATACGCGACCGCAATTTTACAACGCTTTGACCGATAATTGCACAACCAACGTACGGATGCACACCGCAGCGACGACTACAAAACCGGCTCCCTGGGATTGGAGGATGTTGTTGAACGGAACCGTAGACCAGTTGGTGTACGAAAACGGAGGTTTCGCCAGTCATCTGCCATTTACTGAGCTCAAAGAGATGTCGCTCATCGACGCAAAAGCCCAAGCCGCAGACCAAGCGTCGAATTTTTCGGCATTGATTCGGGCTGGTTTGCCCGGCTTTGACCAGTGATCACGCAGGAGAACAGCGACAGATTTTAGTCGGCGGAGCCTCGAAGTCTTGAAACCGAATTGGGCGATTGGCCATCATCAAAGTTAGAAAATCGCATGCTCCCGTCGCCATCAAAAAACAGCCCGTTCTCTTTCTTTGGTAGTTCATGGCCCTAAAGACCAGCACAGGAAACTCTGGTTATGCGTGAGTTAATGAAAGGCTGGCTGGGCGAGAAGACGACAGCTTTTGGGATCTGGTTGAAACTGGACCAACGCGTTTTCAAGCGAGTCCATAACATCATCTTGCCGGCCCGAAATGGCACAACACAAATTGATCACGTTCTCATCTCGATTTATGGGTTGTTTGTGAGCGTGTATTCCCGTCGGCGTACAACCCGTTAGCGCGCACAACAACAAAAACCACCAGCCTTCTGACATCTCCGAGGCTACCAGCCGACCTGTTCTATCCAAAAATGCTGACCCACAGAAGACCTTAGACAACCTCTTTGACGTGCACCGATGCCGGTTCACGGAACACACGCGTCTCACTGTCGACATCAAGCTGCCCGAGCTTACCCATGACATCTTTATCGATTTCTGTCCGCTGCTGCCTTATCAGTTCGACCTGATCATCCAGGTGGTCTCGGGCCTTCGCACGCAGGGCGGCGCGAGCTGGCATGTCGGTGGAGCGAACCGCACTATCATCAAGCTTGCATAGCAACTGCTGATCAACCCCACCGTGAACCTTGCGGATCAACCCATAGGTTCTGTAGCCCGGCTCGATCAGGTCTACGACCTCGTCGAGGGCAACATTGGCTCGGAGGTACGCGCGAAGATTTCAGCCATTCCGAAGGAGCTTGAACACCCACCGCCGCAGCCGGTCGCGAAGGTCATTTGCCTGCTCGTCTCGATCGCGAACTGTCGGTTCGTGTTCGAAAAGAATTGAGGAGCAATGCGCGAAAATGACAAAACCGGTGGGACCCGAACTTCATTCAAAGGCAACTCGATCCCCCCACGGCGAAGGACCGCACCGTGCCGATCGCGAGCAGCAGCCAGCCCAGCGCTAGCCCAAGTGTGCGGAGGATGGAGCGGAGCAAGGCCATCATTTGCTTAGGGAGCAGCAGTTGAGTGATCGCTTGAACGCGCATTGAGCATGAGAATGCGGCGGACTTCCTGAATGGCCTGCGGGTTCTGGTGTGCGGGGTGAGCGGAGGGCACGATTAGCTCGGACTTCGCGCCATCCATGTGCGAACTCCAATACGGCACGACACCGTCGCTGGAATTTGGCGCATCGCCTTTGCCTCGGTCCCCCATGATGGTGTGATAGGGGATGCCGGGTGTAATCGGGATCGTGTTGATCGCTTTCACGAAGCGGTTGTTTGGCGCGAGGGTGTCCACGCTATTGGGGATGCGTTTGAGCTTCAGGTCGCCCGACTGAAAGGTGGTGATTTTAATGATGGAATTGCCCGCGCTGAGCAGCGTAGGAGGTGCTTTTACAAGGCTCGACCCGATCCGGCCAACCCAGTTGCTCGCGAGATCACTGCCGCGCAATGGCGCGGAAATGAAGATCACGCGCCCGATCTCCGGGCGGTGCCGGAAGATGAGGGCCTCGGTAAAGATCTCCCTGGCTTCGGGAGAGAGCGGCACCTGCTCCGGTGGCTTTTTGAATAGCTGCATCCAAAGCTTGTCCCCGGTGTCGGTGATGAGGAGCCGGCTGATGCAGCCTCCCATGCTGTGGCCGATGACAACCATCGGCTTGCGCAGCGGGAAACGTTTTTCGACGGCGTCAAGTTCACGCCGCAGAATCGAAGCGGAGTAGGGATACGGGTAGCCGCTTGGGTAGCTGTAAAACCAGAACTGGTAATTGCGCCGGATGTTCTCATCGCCACGCAAGCTGTTGAGCATCGACGTCCACGTCGCGGGCGAATCCATCAGCCCATGGATGACGAGCACGACGGTTTTGTTCGGGTCGTAGGGCTGAAGCCGTGCGATGCGTGCGGTCTGGGCGTATTTGGCCGGATTAAGCATGCGCGCGAGTTCGAGTTTTTTCGGGTTGGTGCGCGCAAGCATCACCGCGAGCGGCACGGTGAAATCTGCCGCGAGCGGGTAGGTATGCCCGTCCACTTGGATGGTTTCTTCCGCGAGAGGATCCTGGAAGGAGAGCACACAACGGCGGCCTTCGAAGCGCGCGATGGCGGTGACGCCGTAGTAAGTGCGCGGCAAAGAGAAATTGGCCCGGGCATCCTGGTTTTCCTCACGTCCGACGGCTACGACCGGAGCTCCAAGCCCATCGCGCGTGGTGCGCTCAGTCACGTAGGTGCCGTGGATGTCGAACTGATCCGCCGGCGTAAAACTGTAGAGCGCGGGATTCCACTGCGGGCGAGGGTCGGGCTTGTGCGTGAGCACAAAATCGCCGACTCGCAGCGGCTGCGTCCACGGATCGAGCTTCTCGTCGCGGATGGTGGCGATGATGCGCGCGACGGCAAAGTGGTAGTCGTTGCGTGCATTCTCGTCGCGCGGGTTGCGCTCGAATTGGCGCAAGGCCATCTCTGCCGCGCTCATGTATTTATCAAGCGCCGCGAGCGGGTTGCTTCGATCAAGTTGGAGCGCTTTCGCGATCGCCGCCTCTGCATTCGCCAGTCTGCCGACTGCGCTAGCGATCGGGTGAAAGCGAGGGCGCCTTTCGCTCACCTTCGAATACGTTGCGCAGCCGACGAGCGCACATGCAATGATGATGGCGAGAGCGAAGTTCGGAAATCTGGTGAGTGTGAAATGTTCCTTCATAGCGCTAAAAAGGGGAAATCAAGAGTTAGTTCACGCCGGGTAGTCGGTAACAGCTCTCATGTTTTGCCCGGCAACCCAGGCGCGTCGCGCCCACGTTAGGCTGTCGCCTCTCTATCTGCGCGGTGGTGTTATCCTAGTAATTTTGGATTCTTGCAAGCCGAGTCCGGCCATCAGCCCTTTTTGGTCAAAGAAAAAAGCGTAAACGTCTTTCTGAAGCGATGTTGTCGTCAGTGACTTATCCCATTCGGGCGTCAGCTAAGACGATGCCGGGACCCGTGCCGAGCTCCTAACCGCCGCTCTTTTTAAGATACGCCAGCGATGAATCAGTCATAAAGAAGAGTGCATATCCGAATTTCTGGACGCCGACCTGTAAACCGTAGGAGGCAGCGATCGTGTTGTAGTAGCCGAGCGTTCTGCCGCCGATGTCCGGCGGAAGCACGTAAGACCAAAGTCCAATGTTCGGTCGCGATAGAAGCTGGCATTCTCTACGCAAACAGAACAATTGATTCCAAAACGGGCCCGGGAAGAATCTCGTTGTGCGCCTCTACGGTCCGGGAGTCTTTGGGAAGGCACACCCGCAAAAAAAGATCCTGCCGATAGTCGAGCGCGAATTCAACGCTAAACCGGGGACCATTTACCAACAGACCGACCTTTTGCGCATCCGACCCACTCTATATCGCAACAATCGCTGGCAACTCTGCTCTTTGTCCGAAAAGAACGAGCGCCGACCGATTTCGCACCAGTGAAGCATAACGAGAAGAAATCGATCGCCAAACTCTTGAGCGATATCCTTCGTCACCGGGATAAACATCTCAATTTGCTTCTGCTGGCTAGTTCGACTGTTTATTCACTGGCGGCCATAAGTCCAATCCCTTGAATTTGAGCCACGACACCAATTCCTCCCGATAAGAAAAGCCAATTTTTCAGGACGTTTTGCGCACGTTCCACATCTCTTCGCACGGCCAGTTCCGGGCCCACTCGAGCGTGACGAAGGGATAACGCGAGGTTGCTCTCACGGCGGGCCGTCCCTCGATCAGATCTTCGACCTCTCGATCTTCTTCGTACTGACTAGTCCGACGGCCTGTTCAGCACACCATAGTTCCAACCCCCTGGATTTGAGTCAGGATACCAAGTGCTCTTTGTCACCGACCTATAAGGCGAACAGTGGCACATTGTTTGGTATTGCCTTGGCGTTCTGGAGCTTGAAGAAATTGAAACCTTCCACCAAGGCTTGGTCTTGGATGTGAATAGGAAAGAGCGAGTCACTGGCGGGGAAACCGAATGTGGGCGGAGGCAAGCCACTATCCGATGCCGTGGTACAAAAGGATTTGATTGCACCGTCGTCGAGCACGTCGAATAGGTAGGCGTAGATCTGCACCCTGCAGGGCTCGAACCTGCAACCTACGGTTCCGAAGACCGTCGCTCTATCCAGTTGAGCTAAGGGTGCGTTCAAAAATTAAAGTTCTCACGGCCACCATATGATCCGGGTATTGATCCGAAGTCATATACACTATCCAATTGAGCTACGGGTGCCTCGCGAAGACCGGAAACTAGCGCTGGGGTAGAGCAAGTCAAGAGCGCGGCATGCCCCGACAAGCCAATAGCCGGTCTTCGCATGACAAACGACAAATGACAGATGACAGACTGTTGAGGTGATGAGGGCGCGCGCTTACGTGACGACCGTCGAGGGTACGATGCAGGGACAGATGGTTGCCTCGAAAGCTCTGACCCATCGCTGGCGACCTGGTCACGCCTAAACGTTCGATTCTGCTGAAAAAATCCTGTCAATCGCCGATCGCTCATTTCCAGGTTGAGGACCTCCGCGTGTGAGGCTCTCGTCGGTCCCTGCGCCCTGTCAAATCGGGGTTGCCTTTTCCAGGCTCTTTGCGATTAACTTTGCTCGCTCATTTCAACTATTCGCTCGTTTGTCCGGGCACGATCCCGTCCAAATTCCAAGGTTTATGATCATCACAGACAATGAATTCATCGATATCCCAACGCCAACCGGGCCAATGCGCACCTACGTTTTGTATCCGGTCGCTGAAGGCCGTTACCCAGGGATCGTCTTGTTCTCCGAAATCTTTCAGGTGACCGGACCGATTCGGCGTACTGCTGCTTTGCTGGCCGGACACGGATTCGTGGTCGTCGTCCCGGAAATATTTCATGAGCTCGAGGAACCGGGCACTGTGCTTCCATACGACCAGGTGGGGGCGGATCGGGGCAACGCAGACAAAATCAACAAAGAACTCTCCAGCTACGATGCCGACGCAAAGGCAGCACTGAGCTCTTTGAAATCGCATCCTAAATGTACCGGCAAGGTCGGCTCTATGGGTTTCTGCATCGGTGGACACCTTGCCTTCCGATCAGCAACTAACCCCGAAGTGCTCGCAGCCACCTGCTGTTACCCGACCGACATCCACAAGCGGAGTCTGGGCAAAGGCTTGAACGACGACACGCTCGATCGAATCCCCGAGATCAGGGGCGAACTCTTGGTCGTGTTTGGCCGGCAAGATCCGCACGTTCCCCGCGAAGGCCGGGCAACGATTTACAATGCATTGGCCGACGCTGGAACAAATTTCAGCTGGCACGAATTCAACGGCGCCCATGCATTCATGCGGGACGAAGGCGCTCGATACGATGCGGCCGCCGCACGGACGGTCTACGCAATGGCGCTGGATCTGTTCCGGCGCAAGCTTAGCGAAGGCGACCTCTCGCAAATTCAAGGCTCCACCGAGACGCGCCATTAGGCGCACCGCGTGTGGCGCCCCGCTCCTGGCCAGGATACGTGTCAGGCGACGACAACTCTGGTCACGTTCTTCGCACCACACCACCTGCGCCGGCCGCGCTTCTTGTTCCAATCAGGACCAAGAACTTCGGTGCAAACCTCATTTGGCATTTCTCCCAATGAATCACGTTCGGCTTGGGTAATAGGGCGGATTTCAGACGCGCGGTTCGCCACTGAATCGCGAGAAGGCGTGTCGCTCCACTGGGTATGACGAAGAACGGGAACCTGTTCACATTAAAGCGCCAACCGCCAAACGCCAAACGCAGAGCGTGAGCCAGAATCTGTCATCTGTCATTTGTCATTTGTCATGGTCGCCCCGGCTGGCAATGCTCGGAGTACTCCGAGCATTGCCAGCCGGGGCGACCATGGTATACTCCCCGCTTCGTTTGCCAAAACCGCCTTATGCCAATTAGTCGAATCTGTTTGTTCACTGGATTATTCGCCTTTGCATCCTCTGCCATCGCCCAAGAGGCCAGTCCGTCGCCTTCTGCTCCTACCAAGCCGTTCGTGGTGGATCAAACCGGCGCGGAAAAGGAGCTGAAGAAAGAAAAGGCGGAAAAGAATGTGACACCGACACCGACCCCTGATCTTCGGTTTCCCAGTAATCCAATCGCGCCTTCGACCCCGGGTCCGCAGGCAAATGCTTCTTCTAATGAGCCAGCGGTACCTCGAGCTGAACCGGTCTCCGCTCAGGAGGTGCTCACTCGACTCCAGATTTTTCTGGATCAACGGTCGTTTGGTCCGGGCAAAATTGATGGGCGCTGGGGCGAGTTCACGGCGAAAGCCTTGGTCCGTTATCAACTAGCCAACAGTGAATCGCCGACCGGACAGATCGATCCCGCCATGCAACAGGCGTTATCGAAGATTTTTCCGATCTACACGGATTACACGCTCGCGCCAGAGGATCTGGAAAAAGTGGGTGATGTTCCGTCGAAACCCTCGGAACAAGCAAAGAAGAAAGCGATGCTTTATCGTTCCGTCGGCGAATTTCTAGGTGAACGCTTTCATGCGGACCCGGATTTCATCGCGAAACTGAACAAGGACAAGAAGATTGATTCGCTCAAGGTCGGGGACACAGTCCGGGTTCCGAATGTCCCGGAATTTAAAATCGAAGATCTGAAAGAGGTTGACCATATCCCGGCCCACCCGGAGTTCAGCAAGCGGGTGATCAAAATTGATACGCGTTACCGGATGCTCGATGTGTATGACGGCGATAAGATCGTTTGCTCGTATCCAATTACTCCGGGATCAACGAAGTTGCCGGCACCGATCGGCGTTTGGAAGATAGTTGGTATTGCTACTCTTCCTTGGTTCCGTTGGGATGAAGCAATGCTCGAGCATGGTTATCGGAGCGATAATTACTTCAATATTCCGCCCGGGCCGCGAAATCCGGTGGGGATTCTTTGGATGGGCCTCAACAAACGCGGAATCGGGATTCATGGGACCAACAGCCCGAATACGATTGGGCGGGCGGCTAGCCACGGCTGTATTCGCTTGGCTAATTGGGATGCTGCTCGGGTGGTCAATCAGGTAACGGAAGGTATGACGGTGCAGATCTACTAGCGGCTTGCGCCGCTAGTAGAATAGCCGATAGCAAATAGCCGATAGCCGATGAATGGGAGTGGCATCCGGCGTCTGGATGGGGAATATTATTCCAGGAGGGTGATCTTATTCTGCGAGGATCATTGAATTATGAGAATTGCTCTTTCGTTAGTGGGTGCTCTCGCTCTTTTTCCGACATTGACGGTGGCGGGGCCCCGTGATGCTGCTCGGGTGCAACACCATCGGGTGCATTTCGTGAGGGGCGTCCGCTGGGCGCATTCTGCGTACAGAGGATATTATTGGTTCAATGGCGCGAATTGGGTGGCGTCTCCATTGGCTTTCCCCTACGGAGGATTAGGCCTGAACAGCGATTTTGTGTATCAAGGACAAGAGGTTTACGATGACGTCTATCCCTACGGAATACCGACGTCCAATCCCGACGTCGTGATTAGTCCGTTTGCGTTGAACAATCTGGTCGACGTCAGCGGAATACCGTCCGGCGCTAGGGTGAGAGATCCGGTCTCTGAAGAGATTTTTCTCAGACCGTAGGGCGGCGTGTCGGCCTAACGGCGTATCTGCTATCTGCGATTTGCTTTCTGCTATTTCATTCGAGCCTCAGGCGAGAATGAAGCCCTGCAGGTCGCTGGGCAGCGGCGTTTCGTAGAGGTGCTCACGGTCGCGGAACGGAAACCGTAACTTTGTCGCATGGAGTGCGTGCCGGTCGAGCAGCAGCTTTTCTTGGAGCTTCGGAGTCCAACCGGTTTCGATGAATTCCAAGTAGCAGTTTTCATCAGGCCCATAGATTTTGTCGCCGACGAGCGGAAAACCAAGAGAAGCTAAATGAACACGGATTTGGTGAGTCCGGCCCGTGATCGGTTGGCAATTGATCAGAGCAAAACGGCCCCAGCGGTTTTCGAAGCGTTGAACAACCTCAAATTTGGTTCTGGCTGGATTGCCGGCGGGATGAATAGCCTGTTTTAACCAGATTTTGGTGGGAGTCTGTTCACCTTGACGGAGGAGCGGTTGATCAACCGCAAATTTATCAGATTCCGGCCATCCGTAGGTGATCGCCGCATAAAACTTTTCAATTCGATGCCGACTGACTAAACGGCCAAGCTCGCGGGCTGCCGAGGCGTTCTTTGCGACCAGGACTAATCCGCTCGTTTCGCGGTCTAGCCGATTGATCAATGAGACTTGTCCGCCGTTTTTGATTTCAAAGGCGAGAAGTTCGCACAACTCCGACCAGAGCGTCTGTGGGCCACCCGGTTTCGTCGGGTGAATCAGGAGATGCGGTGGTTTGTCGAGAACCAGAAAATCGGTCTCTTCATGGATAATTCGCGAAGCAAGGGATCGCTTTGCGTTTGGCGTTTGGCGTTCGGCGTTTGGCGTTCCCACGTCGCTAAAGCTATGTCGGACAAGTTGACGTTGCGAGTGTGATCGGAGAGAAGGGTGGGGGCGAAAGGGGGCGCCCGGGAAAGGGCGTGTAGGTGTTTGTCTTCGGTAGGGATGCGCTCCCGACTTCGCAAGGCCTACGGCGCGCCCCAGCACTCAGGTTCGTCAACGCCGTCAGACCAGCCGCGACGTTGGCTTTGCGAAGTCGGGAGCCGGCCCCTACCGTTCTCGGCGTTTCTTTGCTATTTGCTATCTGCTATTTGCTATTGCATTTCACCTTGTGATCGAATTGAGAGCGGTAACTCGAACCTATC
>Ga0070698_100007036_pt1 | contig 12186 bp, 14 predicted proteins | sample KBSK1502metaG_FD_65477 | JGI IMG/M metagenome (GOLD analysis project Ga0070698, IMG submission 65477) | Corn, switchgrass and miscanthus rhizosphere microbial communities from Kellogg Biological Station, Michigan, USA - KBS K1-50-2 metaG | ecosystem: Host-associated > Plants > Roots >...
CGGCTGATGGGTGAGGCGCTCTCGCAGGCGCAGCGGGTGGCGGCCGAGCACGATGCCCTCTCGGCGCTGCTGGCCGGGGGAGTCGACCGTCCCGGCATGGACCTGGCCGCCCTGGGCCGGATGTTCACCCGGCTCACCGAGGCGCACGCACTGCGGATGGCCGAGCTGGGCCTCGAGGCCTAGGTGTGAGGCCTAGCCGACCTTCTTGCGGCCCGTGACACCAGCGGCCACGACCACGAGGACTGCTGCGGCGGCGATCTGCCACAGGTGACGCCACCAGTCGATGCCCTTGGTGGTGTTCCAGGCGCCGTAGTCGGAGTTGCCCTTGACGTTCCCGGCGACCCCGAAGAGCTGGTAGTAGATCAGGCTGCCCACAAAGGCACCCAGGATGCCGCAGATGATCACCAGCCACGCAGGCACCTTGTCGCGGTCACCCGGGGCCACGAGCTTGCCGAGATAGCCGATGATCGTGCCGCCAACGAGAATCTCGATGATGTTCCAGATCATGACGCGTCCTTTCTGAGAACCCGTGAGGTCGTAGGCGTCCCGAAACGCCCAACGACTGCACTATGCCAAGACCGGGTGACCGACGTCAGCAGGCAAAGCGCCCAGCGCCTTGCGCGTGTCGGACGGTCGCGTCCGCTGTGCGGTCAGCTCAGGAAGCCGAGCTTGCCGCTGACGCCGCCGCCGATCTCGACGTACGCGAGCTTGCCGGCGGGCACGATGATCCGGCGGCCCTTGACGTCGGTCAGGCTCAGGACGCCTTCGCCGGACACTGCGGCCGCGACCGCCTTCTCGATGTCCTCGGCGGAGTCGGCCGACTCGACGACGAGCTCGCGGGGCGCGTGCTGGATGCCGATCTTGATTTCCATGGTTCTCCTACCAGCGTGCGTGGGGGCGTGAGTGGGTCAGTGTTCGTCGGTGAGCGGGTAGCCCCGGATGCCTCGCCACGCCAGGCCCGCGATCAGCGCGGCCGCGTCGTTCTGCTCGATGCCGCCACCCTCAGTCAGCCAGAACCTCGCGCTGACCTGGGCCATTCCCACGAGGGAGACCGCGAGCAGGCGGGAGGCGGGATCGGGCAGGCCGGTGTCATCGTGGATCACGGCAGCGATCGCGGTGGCGCACTCGGTCGTGACCCGCTCGACGTGCTCGCGCACCTGCGGCTCGTTGGTCAGGTCGGACTCGAAGACCAGCCGGAAGGCGCCCGACTCCGCCGCGACGTAGTCGTAGAAGACCTTCATGGCCGCCTCGACGCGCTGCTTGTTGTCGTGGGTGGCCTCGAGGGCCTGCTGGCAGTTGTCGATGATCGCGTCGCAGCTGCTGTCGAGCAGCGCGAGGTAGAGGTCGAGCTTGCCCGGGAAGTGCTGGTAGAGCACCGGCTTGGAGACTCCGGCCCGCTCGGCGATCTCGTCCATCGCGGCGGCGTGATAGCCGTTGGCCACGAAGACCTCGAGAGCCGATTCGAGCAGTTGCGCCCGTCGGGCTCGGCGCGGCATCCGGCCGCCACGGGGCCGCTGTTCAGCGTCGTACGACCCTGCTGTCACGCTCGCTCCTTGTGTTCGTAAGGCGAGATCGCAGCCTACCTGTCGGTGCGCAAGGGAAGATGGAGGGACCGGGGAGCGTTCAACCTCGGACATCAGTGCAGTCCACCGAGGAGAAGTCGTGTCCTATCCCGCGCTCGTGGAGCCGGCCGCCCAGCTGACCATCGACGAGGTACGCCGCTACAGCCGGCACCTGATCATCCCCGACGTCGGGATGGCCGGGCAGAAGCGACTCAAGAACGCCAAGGTCCTGGTCATCGGCGCCGGTGGCCTCGGCTCGCCCGCCTTGATGTACCTCGCGGCCGCCGGCGTCGGCACGCTCGGCATCGCGGAGTTCGACGAGGTCGACGAGTCCAACCTGCAGCGCCAGATCATCCACGGCCAGTCCGACATCGGCCGGCCCAAGGCCGAGTCCGCCCGTGACTCGGTCGCGGAGATCAACCCGCTCGTGAACGTGATCGTGCACAACGTGCGCCTCGACAACGACAACGTCCTGGAGATCTTCAAGGACTACGACCTGATCGTCGACGGCACCGACAACTTCGCGACCCGCTACATGGTCAACGACGCTGCGTACTTCCTGAACAAGCCGTACGTCTGGGGCTCGATCTACCGCTTCGACGGTCAGGCGTCGGTGTTCTGGCCGACCGCGGTCAAGGAGGACGGCAGCGACGCCGAGGCGCCGTGCTACCGCTGCCTCTACCCCGAGCCGCCCCCGCCGGGCATGGTCCCGAGCTGCGCTGAAGGCGGCGTCCTGGGCGTGCTCTGCGCGAGCATCGGCTCGATCCAGGTCAACGAGGCGATCAAGCTGCTGACCGGCATCGGCGACCCGCTGGTCGGCAAGCTGATGATCTATGACGCGCTCGAGATGGAGTACCGCAAGCTGCGCGTCCGCAAGGACCCCAACTGCGCGCTGTGCGGCGAGAACGCCACCGTCACCGGGCTGATCGACTACGAGAGCTTCTGTGGCGCGATCTCCGAGGAAGCCTCCGAGGCCGCCGTCGGCTCGACGATCTCCGTCACCACGCTGGAGACGATGATCAAGGAGCGGGCCGAAGGCGCCCGCGACTTCGTCCTGGTCGACGTCCGCGAGCCCGTCGAGTACGACATCAACAAGATCCCCGACTCCGTGCTGATCCCCAAGGGCGAGTTCCTCAACGGCTCTGCCCTGGAGAAGCTGCCGGCCGACAAGCAGGTGGTCATCTACTGCAAGACCGGTGTCCGGTCGGCGGAGTGCCTGGCCATCGTGAAGGGCGCCGGCTACTCCGACGCGGTCCACGTGGGCGGCGGGGTCGTCGCCTGGGTCAACCAGATCGACCCGTCGCAGCCGACGTACTGATTGTCCCGAAAACTCCCGTGTGAGCGGAATCTCCTTTCAGGAAAGGGGATTCCGCTCACACGTTCGGTACGGTGTGCCCACAGCGCGACCGGGGGGTTGCGTGCTTTCAACGGGGGATTCACATGTTTGCTTCTGCGCGCCTTCGCGCCCTCATCGGTTCCGGCGTGGCCGGCCTCGGTGTCTTCACGCTGGGCTCCGGCCTGGCCCTGACCGCCGGCGCCACGTCGGCCGACGCCTCCGGCGTCCTGAAGGACTACGTCTGCAAGTACGTCGGCACCCCGGGAGCCGACGAGCGCCTGCAGACCGGCAACAACCCGATCTGGGTAGCCACCAGCTTCGCGCAGGGGTCGTTCTTCAACGACGCCCACGGTCGATCCTTCGTGCTGATCGCCGACACCCTGCGCCTGAGCCCGGAGCCGACGGCGACCGACTGCCCGACGCCCAACGGCGGTCCCACCGACCCGACGGACACGATCGACCCGACGGTCACGATCGACCCGACGGTCACGATCGACCCGACGGTCACGACCGACCCGACGGTCACGACCGACCCGACGGGTGTCATCGACCCCGTTCCGGGGGATGTCATCACCACCACGCCGACCGCAGACACCGACCCGAGCGAGACGGCGGACACCACGACCGCGACTCCCGTCGTCGGCGAGGACAACGGCGGTGCCACGCCGGCGGCCGCCGGCGTCCCGACCGCTGTCGACGCCGGTCTGGTGGGCACGGGCACCAGCCACGGCGACCTGGGTCGCCTCCTGAGCCTGCTGGGCGCACTGCTGGCCGTGGCCGGCGCGCTGATCGGCTTCACCGGCCGTCCTCGTGGCGCGCACCAGTTCTGAGCGACGCACGCCGATCGATCTTCGCCGAGCCACCATCCGGTGGCTCGGCGGTTCGGTCGTGATGGCCGCACTGGCCGCGGCCGGGTTCGGGCTGGCCGCTGACTGGTCAGGGCGAGTCCCGGCCACTCCACCGGCCGCGAGCCCGGTGGGGGCGCAGCTGGCGCGCGTCGATGGCCCGCCGCTCCCCTCGGAGGTCCCACCAGCGATCGGCGTCGTCCCGCTCGGGATCAGCATCCCCGCGCTCGCGCTGGACGTGCCCGTCGTACCTGCCAGCACGGTCGACGGTGTCCTCGTGCCGCCGTCCGACCCGCAGCAGCTCGGCTGGTGGCGCGACGGCGCGCGGGTCGGTTCCTCGCAGGGTCGGGTCCTGCTCACCGGACACACGGTCCACACGGGCGGAGGCGCCCTCGACCACCTCGGCGACCTCTCCGTCGGCGACCGGCTGGTGGTCTCCACCGTCGACGGGCCGGTTGCCTACGCCGTGGAGTCGGTGGGCCACTACCCCAAGCAGACCCTGGCTTCGTCGGCTGCCGCCACGTTCAGCCAGACCGGTCCACCCCGGCTGGTGCTTGTCACCTGCGAACGCTGGAACGGCAGGTCGTACGACGGAAACACCGTCGTCGTGGCGCGACCGGTGGCGTACTGATGCGTCCAGACTGGAACTGGGGATGATGACCTCATCGGGTCGCTTCGCATGACCTGATCGGGCCATGACTCCGTAACCCTTCCGTGCCACTCTCGTTGGAATTCGCGTCCAGATCGTCCCGGATCCAGCGGACGGTCGCGAATCCCCTGAAGGAACCCACCGATGCGTGTCCTCTCCTCGAAGTCGATCTCGGGCCTGCTCGCGCTCGGCTGCAGCGCACTGCTCGGCGCGGCCCTGCTGGCCGGCCCGGCTGACGCTCTCGCGCTGCCCACGCTTCGCACCGCCTGGGCGCCCGCAGCCACCGCCGCGATCCGCCCCGGCACGATGATGTACACCCAGGGCGCCCAGTGCACCGCCAATTTCGTGTTCACCGACTCGGCCGCCAACGTCTACGTCGGCTATGCGGCGCACTGCGCCGGCCTCGGCTCGGCCACCGACACCAACGGCTGCACCGCTCCCACGCTCCCGGTGGGCACGCCGGTCACGTTCAACCAGGGTGGCAACCCGATCAGCGAGGGCACGGTGGTCGGCTCCGGCACCCTGGCCTACTCCTCGTGGGTGACCATGCAGGCCAAGCACACCACCGACGCCAACACCTGCGCCTACAACGACCTCGCGCTGGTCAAGGTCAACCCGGCCGACCTCGCCAAGGTCAACCCCTCGGTTCCCTTCTGGGGCGGACCGGTGGGCCTCGACACCAACGGCACCGCCGCCGGCGACCGGCTCTACACCTACGGCAACTCGAGCCTGCGTGCCGGCATCGAGCAGCTCTCGCCGCACACGGGCATCAGCCTGGGCGACGACGCCGCCGACGGTGGCTGGTCGCACCCGCTCTACACCGTGCTGCCCGGCATTCCCGGCGACTCCGGCTCGGGCTTCCTGAGTGCCGACGGCAGCGCGGTCGGCGTACTCTCCACGCTCGGCCTGGCGCCGCTGCCGCTGTCGAACAACATCGGCGACCTCGCGCACGAGCTCGCCTGGGCCCAGGCCAACTCGGGCAACGCCGGCCTGACCCTGGTCAACGGCACCGAGCCGTTCAACCCCATCCTGTGAGATCGTGCCGGTTGACGCAGACCGGCATCTGAGAAACGCCCCCACCGGGCATAGCCGGGCGGGGGCGTTCTCGTTGGGCAGGCATGAAGCGAATGGCTGCCCTCCTCGTGCTGGCCCTGGCCGTCGTGGTGCCCGCGGCCCCTGCTGCCGAAACGGCATCGCCGTGGGCGCCGGCAGCCACCGCCAAGATCCACCCGGGCGTGCAGATGTACACCCAGGGCGCCCAGTGCACCGCGAACTTCATCTACACCGACTCGCTCAACCGCGTGTACGTCGGATACGCCGCGCACTGCGCCGGCCTCGGAGAAGCGACCGACACCAACGGCTGCAGCACCACGTCGGTGCCACTCGGCACTACCGTCCGGTTCGCCGAGGGCGGCACTGCCTTCAGCGCCGGCACCACGCTGGGCTACGGCAAGCTCGTCTACTCGTCGTGGATCACGATGCGCATGCTGGGTGAGAAGCGCGCTGACGTGTGCGCCTACAACGACCTGGCGCTGGTGCGGCTCAACGCCACCGCGGCCAGGTCGGTCAACCCGTCGGTGCCGTTCTGGGGAGGACCCGTCGGGGTCGACACCGACGGCACCGCGGCCGGCTCCCGGATCTACAGCTATGGCGACTCCTCGCTGCGAGCCGGCATCTCCGTCCTCGGCCCCAAGCTCGGGATCTCGCTCGGCAGTTCGGCCCAGGACTGGACGACCGATGTCTTCACCGCCACGCCCGGCGTCCCCGGTGACTCCGGGAGCGGCATGCTGGACGGCCAGGGCAAGGCCATCGGCGTGCTGTCCACGTTGGCGCTGGCGCCGCTGCCGGGCAGCAACGGCGTCGGCGACCTGTCCCGCGAGTTGCGCTACGCCCGGGCACACTCCGGCATCGACGGACTCCGCCTGGTCCCCGGCACGGAGAAGTTCAGCCCGATCCTGTGACCCACCAGTCCGCGGCACTAGCCTGCGACTCATGGCAGGCAGCTCGCCCTCGGACGGCTCGGACCGCACCCGGTCCGGTCTGACCGCTGTCGTCGGCGTGGCCGGCGTGGTGCTGGTCGTCGTGCTGCTCGCCCTGGCCGCCGGGCAGCGGCCCGGTCGCGTGTTCGAGGGCAACGGCGTACCCGAAGGCCCTCGGGCGATGCAGACCCAAACGACTCCGACGGCCTCGACCGACTCGTTCGGGCGGCCGGACCAGACCGACCGGGCCGGCCACCGCTCGGTCTTCTACCTCGTCGTGCCGCTGATCGTGGGCGGCGTTGCCCTCTGGCTCGTCTGGTTCCTGATCCGGGTGCTCGTCGCGCTCTTCCGGCGCTGGGAGATCCACCGTCGCCCGCCACCGCCACCCGAGATCGCCTTCGACGTCCTCGAACACCCCGAGGTGCTCGCGGAGGACGTGGTGGCCGAGGCCGAGCGCTACCGCGCGCTGCTGACGGGTGGCAGCCCGCGCAACGGCATCGTGGCCTGTTGGCACGAGTTCGAACGCGCCGCCGAGCGCCGCGGCCTGGCACGCCAGCCGTGGCAGACCTCGGCCGAGTTCACGATGCAGATCCTCGACCTGCTGCTGAACGGCGCCGGCGACGGGGGAGCGGTGGGTCGCCTCGCGGGGCACTACCGGGAGGCCAGGTTCTCCGACCACGAGGTGACCGAGGCTGATCGCGACGAGGCACGCCGCGACCTCGATGCGATCCTGGCCGTGCTGGCCACTCGGCGGGCAGGGGCCTCCTCATGAGACTGCGCACGCTTGCCTGGGTCGTGGCGACGTACATCGCCGTCCTGGTCGTGACCCGGGTCCTCGAGCTCGAGCCCGACCCGCTGCTGCTCGCCCTCACCGTCGGACTCGTGGGCGGGTTCCTCGGCCTCACCCTGGTCGGGCTGCGCAACGAGTCGGCGTTCTGGGACGTCGACGCGACGACGGTGAGCGCCCAGTCCGGCCACGACGCGAGGTTCGCGGCCACGTTGCGGGTGGTCGACGGCCACCTGCACGCGCGCGAGCCCGACGGCATCCTGCGCGACCGGCTCTCGGCGCTCGCCGACCGCACCCTGACCCTGCGCCACGGGATCGGCCTGGACGACCCCCGAGCCGCCGACCTGCTCGGGCCTGCGGCGATGGCCGTGCTGCGCGGCCCTGTGCGCCGCCTGGGCATACCCGAGATCGATGCCACCCTGACCCGGATAGAGGAACTGTGATGACCCGTACCGACATCAGCGAGGCCGCCGGTCTGGCGAATGCCGTCCTCGACCGGGTCGAGACCGCGGTGGTGGGAAAGCGCGGTCCGCTCACGCTGGTCCTGGCCGCGATCCTGGCCAAGGGACACGTGCTGCTGGAGGACTTCCCGGGCCTGGGCAAGACGCTGGCGGCCCGCTCGTTCGCACAGGCGCTGGGCCTCGACTTCGCCCGCGCCCAGTTCACTCCCGACCTGCTGCCGGCCGACCTGACCGGTTCGTTCATCTACAACCAGAAGGTCGGCGAGTTCGAGTTCCGGCGCGGGCCGATCTTCACGGGGCTGCTGCTCGCGGACGAGATCAACCGCACGCCGCCCAAGACCCAGTCGGCGCTGCTGGAGGCGATGCAGGAGCACCAGGTCACCGTCGAGGGCGAGACCTTCCCGCTGCCGGCGCCGTTCCTGGTGCTGGCCACTGCCAACCCGATCGAGTACGAAGGCACCTTCCCGCTGCCCGAGGCACAGCTCGACCGGTTCCTGCTGCGGGTCAGCTTCGGCTATCCGCACCGCAACGAGGAGTACGACGTACTTGCGCGGCGGCTGGCCCGCCAGCAGGAGGAGATCGTGCTCGACCCGGTCACCGACCGGACCGGTGTGCTGGCCCTGCAGGCCGCGGTCGAGACGGTGCGGGTCGACGAGAGCGTCGGCCGCTACTGCGTCGACCTCGCGACCGCGACCCGTGAGCACCGGGAAGCGTTGACCGGGGCCTCGCCGCGTGGATCGCTCGGCCTGGTGCTCACCGCGCGGGCCTGGGCGCTGCTCCGCGGCAGGGACTACGTCGTCCCCGAGGACGTCAAGGCGGTGGCCCGCGCGGTGCTCGCCCACCGGATCACGATCAAGCCGGAGCTCTGGATGACGTCCGCGTCGGGCCGCACGGTGGTCGACGCCGTGCTGACCGAGGTGCCGACGCCGACCACCCTGGAGTCGACGCGATGAACTCCTGGCGGCCGACTCCGGGTCTGCTGCGAGCGGTGTTCGTGGCCGGATTCGGTGCGATCGCCGCACTGGCGGTGGGGTCGCCGGCGGTCGTGGTCCTGGTGGCCCCGCTGATGGTCTGGATCGCGATCGCGCTGCGCGCGCGACCGTCGTACCTTCCGGAGCCGCAGGCGACGATCGCCCACCACACGCTGATCGAGGGACAGGGCACCCGGTCAATGCTGAGGCTGGGTGACCCGGAGGCCGTGGCCGAGATCGAGCACGTGGTCCGCGTCTCGGGCGCGGCGCCCTTCCTCGCCACGCACCCGGCGAACGGCGTCGTCGGCGGGCTGGCGGCCACGACGGGCGGGACCATCGAGCTCAGCCCTCGCCGGTGGGGCCGCCGCGAGATCCCCGACGGCAAGGTGGCGGTCACCAGCGCGTGGGCCGGCTTCCGGTTCGGCCCGGTCGTGCTGCCGGGGTTCGAGCTGTTCGCGCTGCCGACGGCTGCGCCGTTCCGGGCCCACGGCGAGGCGCCGCAGCCGCTCGGCCTGGTCGGGAGCAACCGCTCGCGGCGGGTCGGGGAAGGCACCGAGTTCGCCGGGATCCGCGGCTTCCATGCCGGTGACCGGCTGCGCCGGGTCAACTGGCGTGTCTCCCTGCGTACCGGGGCGCTGCACGTGGTCACGACCCGGGCCGAGCAGGACAGCGGTGTCCTGATCGTGGTGGACGCGCTGGCCGACCACGGAGCCTCGCAGGGCATCGACGGGCACGCCAGCAGCCTCGACGTGACGGTCCGGGCTGCGGCCGCGCTCGCCGAGCACCACCTGAGAGTGGGCGACCGGGTCGCGCTGCGGGTGATCGAGTGGAAGGGAAACATCGTCGTCAACGCCGGGACCGGCGAGCGGCATCTCCGCCGGTTGCTCGGCACCCTGGCCCGGATCCGCCCCGGCGACCAGCCCGGCCGCGACCTCTCCCACCAGCCCATCCGGGTGTCGCCCGGAACGGTGGTGTTCGTGCTCTCGCCGATGCTGCACGAGAGCGTCGTCACGGTGACCGGAGTGCTCGCCCGGCACGGACTGCCGGTGATGGTGATCGACACGCTGCCCGACGACGTCCGGCCGATCGACGAGACCGCTGGCCACGACGCGCGGGTCGCCGAGCTGGCCTGGCGGATGCGTCGGGCCGACCGTGAGGCGCTGCTCGAGAGCGTGGCCCGGAGTGGCACGCCGGTCGTCACCTGGCGTGGCCCGGGCACCCTCGACGAGGTGCTGCACCGGCTGGCGCGGCGGGCCTCACTGCCCCGGCAGGTCGTGCGATGAGACGGCTGCCACTGAGCCAGTGGGTGTTGCGGGCCGGCTGCTGCGTGGCGCCGCTCGTCGCCGTGCTGGTGTCCGTGCCCGCGGGCGCCACCCTGCCCCCGCGGCTGTTCGTCGGACTGGTGCTGGTGGCGCTGCTCGGCGCTGCCTACCCCGAGTCGCCCTCGGCGATCCTCGCCCCGCTGGTCGTGATCGGCTGGTGGGCGACCCGGGTCGAGGACCAGACCCACCCGCTCGTGCTGGTCGCCGCCGCGGCGCTCCTGGTCGGGCATGCGTGTGCCGTGGTCGCCGGCCTCGGCCCACCGTCGTACGACGTGGAGCGGGCGACCCTGCTGCTCTGGGCTCGTCGGGTGGCCATGCTCTTCCCCGTCTCGGTACTCGCGTGGCTGGTGACGCGGGCGGCAGAGGGCCAGTCCTACCTCAGGGTCTGGGTGCTGGCGGCTGCGGTGGCCGTCGGGTTGCTGGTCGTCGCGATCAGCGCACTGGCCGATCGGCAGGAGCTGGAGTGATCGACCCCGAGGAGTACGCCGAGCTGGTGCTGGCCTGCGTCGAGCGGATCCCGCGCGGGCGGGTCACGACGTACGGCGCGATCGCCGAGGTGGTCGGCGCCCAGCTCGGTGGCGGCGGGCCCCGGCAGGTCGGCTCGGTGATGGCGACGTACGGCGGACCGGTGCCGTGGTGGCGGGTGGTGCGGGCCGACGGCTCGCTGCCGGCGAGCCACCAGGACGAGGCCCGGCAGGCCTATCTCGAGGAAGGTACGCCGTTGCGCGCCAGCGGGCGGATCGACCTCCCTCAGGCGTTCTGGCAGCCGTGAGCAACGTGGTCGACAGCCAGTCGCGTCGCCGAAATGTCGCCAGGGTCTGACAGGCTGCCGCCCGTGACCCCCGACCGCGCCGACTACGTCCTGGTCCGGCCCAAGGTCACCGACGACCGGCCGGTCCTCGACGCGCACCAGCAGGCGGTGGTCGACCACCCGGGCGGCCCGCTGCTCGTGCTGGCCGGGCCGGGCACCGGCAAGACCACGACGCTGGTCGAGGCGATTGCCGAGCGGATCGAGGAGCGGGGCGCCGACCCGTCCTCCGTGCTGGCACTGACCTTCTCCCGCAAGGCCGCCGAGCAGCTGCGCGACCGGGTGACCGCCCGGATCGGCCGCACCCTGGCCAGCCCGATCAGCTCGACCTTCCACTCCTTCGCGCTCGGGCTGATTCGTGCCTACAGCCCCGCCGACCTCTATGAGGCCCCGCTGCGGCTGCTGTCCGCCCCCGAACAGGACGTCGTGCTCCGCGAGCTGCTCACCGAGCATCCCGAGTCGGTCGACTGGCCGCCCTCACTGGCCCGAGCGCTGGGCACCAGGGGCTTCGCGCACGAGGTGCAGGCAGTGCTGGGCCGGGCCCGCGAGAAGGGTCTCGACGGTGCCGCCCTGACCAGGCTCGGGCGTGAGCACGGCATCGAGGAGTTCATCGCGGCCGGCCTGTTCCTCGAGGACTACCTGATGATCCTCGACAACCTCGGGGCCACCGACTACGCCGACTTGATCCGCCGGGCCACGATCGAGGCCGAGGCCCATCGCGATGAGCTGCGCACCCGGTTCCAGCATGTCTTCGTCGACGAATACCAGGACACCGACCCCGGGCAGGTCGCGCTGCTGCGCGCGCTGGCCGGCGACGGCCGCAACCTGACGGTGGTCGGCGACCCGCACCAGTCGATCTACGGCTTCCGGGGCGCCGAGGTGCGCGGCATCCTCGAGTTCCCCAGTGCGTTCCCGGCCATCGACGGCTCTCCGGCGCAGGTGGTGGCGCTGCGCACCACTCGCCGGTTCGGCCCCCGGCTGCTGCTCGCCAACCAGCGCGTCGCCCGCCGGCTCTCGATCCACGGCACCATCCCGGCCTCGGCGCGCAAGGCGTTCCTCGAGCCGGTTGCCGGGCCCGGACCCCTGGGTGACGGCCGGGTCGAGGTGCTCACGTTCGACACCGAGCGCGCCGAGGTCGAGCACCTGGCTGACCTGCTCCGCCGGGCTCATCTCGAGGACGGCGTCGCGTGGGACGAGATCGCGGTCCTGGTGCGGTCAGGCCGCGCCTCCCTGCCCGGTCTGCGTCGTTCGCTGGGTGCCGCCGGGGTGCCGGTCGAGGTCGCGGGTGACGATCTCCCGCTGGTGCGCGATCCGGCCACGCTGCCGCTGCTGGATGCCCTGCGTGCCGTGGTCAACCTCGACAACGACGACCGCGGTCACGTCGACCATCTCGACGCGTCCCGGGCCGAGGCGTTGCTCGGGGGGCCGCTCGGTGGCCTCGACGCCGGCGACCTCCGCCGCCTGGC
>Ga0070698_100007038_pt1 | contig 12185 bp, 11 predicted proteins | sample KBSK1502metaG_FD_65477 | JGI IMG/M metagenome (GOLD analysis project Ga0070698, IMG submission 65477) | Corn, switchgrass and miscanthus rhizosphere microbial communities from Kellogg Biological Station, Michigan, USA - KBS K1-50-2 metaG | ecosystem: Host-associated > Plants > Roots >...
CATAAGCGCTCGCGCTTCTCGGTCGCCCTTTTTGATGCGCGCGGCCAAATCAATCTCCTCTTGCGGGGTCAGCAGCGGGATCTGCCCGATCTCCCGAAGGTAAATTTTAATGCCCGTATCTGAATCTTCACTAGGCATACCGGCAGGAGCGTTCCTTTCTTTGAGATCTATAAGTGGGATCAAATAGGAAACCTTCGGCTGGATGCTCTGTGATCACCTGGAAACGGTCATTCCTGGGCACGTTCAAGATTGCGAGCATCGCTTCGTAAATTACTTCTCCGATGGCTGCTTTGTAATCGGATGACTTGCCTTGGATGAGGTCAATGCGAACGAGAAGCATGGTAGGTTGCATTCTTGCGCGTAATCGCGCGGGTTATGGTTTTTCTTGATACGTTGTAAAAGCTTTCGTGACGGCTGATTCCGCCGAGGTAAGAAGCGCTCTTAGTTCCTGCAAGGATTCGGTACCGATCTGAGAAAGAAATTGACGCTGTGCTTCCTCCCACAATGGCAAACTGCGAACCAGCTTCCGCCTTCCTGCCGCTGTTAGTTGAAGCAAGTGTTGCCGGCGATCCTTGCCGGTCGCGGCGGCAACCCATTTGGCCCTCGTCAGCGGACGTAGGTTGCGCGTCAATGTGGTGCGGTCCATCCCGACCTTCTCGGCTAGCACCGCGTGGCTCAGTTGGCCGGCGCGCTCAATGTTCGCGAGTAACGAATACTGCGTGATGGTCAGGCGCTCGGGAGACAAAAGGGTGTCGTAAAGGGAGGAAAGTTTCCTCGATAATCTGCGAACTTGAGAACAAGCGCAGGGACCAAGCTTGGGCGGGTGCAATCTTTCGAGAATTTCGTCCGGCATTAGGTGCAAATACACTCTTATTTGCAACTAAGCATAGATTATTCAAAGGACAACTAAAAACCAAAGAGGCAACTAACCGAAACGCTGCGTACCTGTAGCCAACTGAGAACATTAATCGGCATCTCCAGGAACTGGTGGTGGAAAGTGCTGAGCGCCAACGGGTAGCGGATTGCGGCATTGGTAGGGCCGGATCTCCGAGCCGGCCGGTTGCTGGCCGGCAGCCCGGTTCTCGACGGGCGGCTCGGAGATCCGCCCCTACAGAGTCGTCCGAGCCATCCCGAGTTCCTTGCACAAGTCACAGAGCCGCAGGTCCTTGTGAACGCTCGCTAGAACCGACAACATCCGCGGTTTCAGTTGAAGCTTGAGCAAAGATCTGAAGAAAACTTTTCTGTCGAGTATCGGCGCTGTCGCACGGGTATCTACGGAGTTAAAGGCACGATTTCGGGACGACAGAATATTAGGTAAGTCGTTGATTCTGTGGCGGAAGGGGTGGGATTCGAACCCACGGTCCCGCAAGCGGGACGCCTGATTTCGAGTCAGGTACATTCAACCACTCTGCCACCCTTCCTTATTGCCAGCAGATCATTTACCAGAGCTGATTCACTGTCTTGGCTATAACATTCTCTAAGTCATGTTCCAAAACTTCACTGCCCTTTGGTTAGGGCAGTAAACAAGGCTTCTCGGCTCCGCACTGCCCTTATTTGGTCAAAATAACGGCAGTGGATTAGCGAAGCGTAGCGAGAGACAGCGCGAAGACAAGCGGCTCTTTGCAAAAGACACGGCTTCTTGGGACTCTCTGAGCCCGCACTCGATGACCGCCGGAAGGACCCAAGCGAAGGAAAAAGTTTTGCATTCATGCCTCCCCTCCGTGATTCGAGAAAAATTCAAGATCCTCCGGGCGGGTCGGCGCCGCCGTATAATCCTCGAACCGATCCCATTGGTCATCGGGACAGCGGAAGACCACGTAAATAAATTGATCGGTCCAACTCTTGATCCGGCCGCGCTCAATATGACCCGGCACGGCGTTGTAAATGACCCAACGTCCACGGTCAGCGGCAGTGAGACAGGCGATCGGAATCATCGGTATGGTCCGCCATAGTGCCCGAGTGATCTGACCGCAGGCAGGCGCCGTTCCCGGTGCTTCAGGCAGTAGGCCTCTTGGCGCTTGCGCTGACAATCTCGGCAACGTCCTTCGTATCCGTCCTTGTTAACTTTGGACTGACGAAACTCAGAGAGTCCGAGATTACACCCGCAACCTGAGCATGTCTTTGTGATCATGTGGAAATGTTTTTAAGGAAAACGCGCCGGCTATCGGATTCATCAAGGAGTTTACTGATTCCTTAGGGAGAGGAGGGTTTACGAGGGAGAGACGCTCGGTTTCGAGTCAGGTGCTTTTGACCAGCTCAGCCACCCTTGCGAAAAAACCGACATCGGCAAGATATCGCAAATGGCCGGCTTGTCGATGATTTAGTAGACTTGTTCTTTTTCCGGATCTTGTTTTTTCTGACCGAGATATTCGTAGTTGTCAGAAAGTCTGTACATCGCGCGCCGGAGAATACCCACTACGTTTGGGCGCATGGCATCAAACCATTGGGAGGCGTTGAAGAACAGAATCGTGGTGCTCGCTGTGCGGCTTACCGCGAGGATTCCGACTGCTGCATTCAGCCATCCTATAAGGGACGGAACCGTTGCGTCCAATGAAGCCGGGAGAGTCGTCGCATTAACCCAGGCCAACACCGAACAAAGTGCAAAAAAGTACATTCTGCGCCGCAAGCGGGGCAGTTGAATTGACCAATAGAAGCGTTCCGGCGGAACAGGTTCGCGGTTAGCAACCATTCCGCTCAGCCGCCAGGTCTGAATCACAAAGTAATAGTCGCGTACCCCAAGAATCGGACAAATGACAAACCCCATGACGATCGCGGGAAAAACGCTCAAGGATTGGAGCCATTCCAGCAACGTGAGTAAGAGCCATCCAAGCAAGGCGAAGATAGCTACTACCTCGACCATACACTTTCGCCAATATAGGATTTCCTGGCATTAAGTCCAAGCAGAACCCAATCGAAAGCGGATTCACACTCCTTTTTTAGCAAGGAACTGTTCCATCTCGCTTTTGCTACCCTTAAACGCGACCAGAAAACAGGTTTCATTCATTCCGGTGACCGCCCCGACCCAGGAGTCGCCTTCAACGGTCTGCCATTTGCCGTTCCGGACTTTGATGCCTAAATCATCCGAGGGGAACATGTAGAGCAGGATCTCTCGGTCGGCGACAGCCATAATCTGGGCGACGGTTGCGCCATTGAACTTAAAAACGCGACATCCAAGCGTTTTCACGCCGGCAAACTGTTTGGGAACTGCATAATGTTCCAATCCGTGTTTGAGGAAAAACCAATCCTCCAGATCGCCGGCGTTTGTAGCGACCGGCTCGAATTCGTCCCCGGTGAGATTATTAGCGGTATCGAGCAATTCGGTGATTTGATCCGCCCCTTCGAACGTGTTCAGGCGGTCGGAAATCAGAAAAATCACCATGCATACCGTAGCCACCAGGCCGACGCCAACGGCAAGCAGGATGGTCCGTGGCCGGGCTCGTTTGGGTGCCCTCTGCTCCTCATCTTCCTGGTCCTCGTCGTCGGAAACCGGTGCGGCTGCGGCTGTCTGACGTTTTATTTTATCGTCGTCAGATTCCTGTGGGTTCATTAGTTCGATTGTTTGCTCAGGCCGTCTACCCGATTATTAGGACTTGGTTGGAAAATCCGCAAGGTCGTCGATCCGGAAACGCTCAGTTGGGGCCATGCTAGCGCGCGATCTTGAACCTCTCAAGACCCGAAAACGTGTTACAGCACTGCAACTGCTCGCCGGAACTTCAAATCTGGGGTGGTGCGCGACGATCTTGACCATAACGGTCAAGCAAGTAATGCGCAAGGGCAGCCTCAACCATGGCCCCGTAGGGTTTGCGTTTTAAAATGCGCAGGCACCGTCCGCTTCGAGCGAAGCCCGCTGGCAAACGGAATCGAGTCACTTGAACTGCCTCCTTGAGCGTGCCACCTTTGCGTGCTTTGGGCGGAGTCAAAAATATTCTGTTTGTTTGCACGGGGAACATTTGTCGAAGCCCGATGGCGGAGGGATTGTTTCGCGAGATGGTTGCGGGGCGTGCCGACATTCGAGTTCGTTCCGCCGGGCTTAGCGCGTTTGCGGGGCAACCGCCGAGCGCACATGCGGTTGAGGTTCTGGCCGATCTTGGAATCGATATCTCCGGCTATAGAAGCAAACCGCTCTCTGCGGAGTTGATCCGGGCAGCTACCTGCATCATGGCAATGACCCGGAGCCATTTAGAATCCATTCAGTACCTGTTTCCGGACGTTACAGAGAAGGCCTTTTTGCTGCGCGAGTTTGAAGATAACCCTTCGTCTCTGGACGTCTCTGATCCGATTGGCATGAGCCTCGAAGCGTACCAGGTTACGCGGGATATCATCAGGAGAGCGCTCCCCGGGATTTTACGATTTATTGATAGCGGAGTCTTAGATGTGAACGACAGAAGTGATCCCTCAACAATGAACCATCCGGGAAACTTTACCCTTAAGCAGGTGGATCCTGCCGTTTTTCAGGCGATAGAAAACGAGCGAAAACGCCAGTTCGAAAATATCGAATTGATAGCGTCGGAAAATTTCGCGAGCCGAGCAGTCATGGACGCTCAGGGTTCGGTTCTGACGAACAAATATGCGGAAGGATATCCGGGGCGAAGATGGTATGGCGGATGCGAATATGTTGACGTCGTTGAGCAGCTAGCGATTGATCGGGCCAAGGAACTCTTCGGAGCGGAGCACGTGAACGTTCAGCCGCATAGCGGGAGCCAGGCGAACATGGCCGTATATTTCAGCGTGTTGCAGCCGCAGGACCGGATCCTGACAATGGATCTTTCACATGGTGGACATTTGACACACGGGAACAAAGCCAATTTTTCAGGGCGTTTCTATGAAGTGATTCACTATGGCGTCGATCCAAAGACTGAGCAGATTGACTACCAGCATCTGGCGCAATTGGCCGAGGAGCATAAACCGAAAATGATCACGGCGGGTGCTTCCGCGTATCCACGCATTATCGATTTCAAGAAGATGCGCGAAATTGCCGACTCGGTTGGCGCTTACCTGTTTGTGGATATTGCTCACATTGCTGGATTGATAGTGGCGGGCTTGCATCCAAGCCCCGTAGAGATAGCGGATTTCGTTACCAGCACGACTCACAAGAGCCTGCGCGGTCCGCGTGGCGGGATCGTAATGTGCAGGCCTGACCTCGCGAAATTGATTGATGCATTGATATTTCCCGGCATCCAGGGCGGGCCCCTTATGCACGTGATCGCGGCGAAAGCGGTCTGCTTTCATGAGGCTTCGCAGCCGGAGTTCAAAGCATATCAGAGACAGATTACTCTGAACGCCAAGTCGTTGGCTGCCAGCCTCCATATGAAGGGATATCGACTTGTCTCCGGCGGGACGGACAACCATCTGATGCTGGTTGATCTTCGGCCAAAAGGCATGAACGGCAAGCAGGCGCAGGAGATTCTCGATCAGGCCGGCATCACCGTAAACAAGAACTCTATTCCGTTTGATACGGAGGGGGTTTTCAAGGGTGGGGGTATTCGGGTCGGAACACCCGCGGTCACAACGCGTGGCATGAAGGAAGAGGAAATGATGGAGATCGCCGACCTCATGGACAAAGCCCTTGCATCAGCCGGCGACCCGGCGGTTTTGGCTGAAGTTCGCCTTGAGGTCAAGCGTTTGACGTCTCATTATCCGTTACCCGGTTAAAGCCAGTCACGGACTTGGTGTACTAGATGGGTCTGGCAAAACAACGACCGGAGGAGCGTTGGTTGGATTCGAAGTCAAGTGCGCCCTGGATTGCTCGATTTTGGACGCGATACCCTGGTTTTGTGGATCCAAATTTAAAGCCTTCTGCCAATAGGCAAGCGCCTGCGGAATATTGCCGAGCGCCCGATGGGTGTCGCCTATATGTTCGAATACAACCGGATCCGGAGGAGCTATTATTTCAGCGGCATGCATTAACTCGGTGAGTGCATGCCCGAAGTCGCCTTTCTTGAAATAGAACCACCCCAGACTGTCACAGTACGCTCCATTCTCGGGCTCCATCTCAAGCGCCTTTTTTATCAATGTGCCCGCTTCATCAAGATTGATATTGCGATCGACCCACATGTAGCCCAGGTAGTTATACGCACGGGCGGCCTTTGATGGTTCCAGCTCTATCGATTTCTTGAGAAGGCTGGCGGCCTTGTCAACGAAGCCCGCCTGTTCTGCAGTCGCACCGTAATTGAAGTAGAAATTTGCGTCGATCAACTCTTCCTGCGAGGCCACCGCCTCCTGCAAAGCGGCCTCGAAAATGGGTAAGGCGTCGGAAAATCTCTTGGCTGTCGAAAGCGCTATCGCCAGGCTGTACGTCATCTGTGGAATGTCGAATCTTTTTCGCGCCTCGACCAGAGTGTTGATCGCGTCATCGTATTGTTTCAATTCGAGCTGAATCTCGGCCGTGTGCAGATAGTCTTCCGGCTGATTTGGCGCAAGAAGAAGCGCCTGCTGGTAATTGGCAAGAGCGCGCTTTTTGTTTCCACCTTCTTCGTAGAGACGGGCCAGAAATTCGTAGATCTCAAATTTTAGAGGATTGGTCTTCAGCATTTCCTCCAGATTCCGGATTGCCTCGTCGCGTTGACCGGTCTTCAGCAGGCTTTGCGCCAGTTTATAGCGGACGTCTGCATTATCTTTATTCAACTCCAGAGCGCGCAGATAAAGTGGTATGGCGTTCGCTACCTGATCGATGAGGACATAGTCATCTGCGACCTTCGCGTAGATCGCTCCATCGTCGCCGGCCAAACCCACTGCTTTTTTCAGCAGCGGATCAAGCTCACCGAACTTTGACGCCGGAAAGTTGCTTTGGCCGTTACTGTAAAGTTGAATCGAAAGATCGGCCAGGCTTGTCCAGAAATTGGGGTCTTTGCTATCCAATTTTCGGGCCTTCAGCAGAACTCCCTGGGCCTCCTTTTTTCGCTTGAGCGCCATGTATACCTCGAACAACGTCTCGTGGCCGACGACGTTCTTTGGATCGGCTAAGACAGCTTGCTCAGCGTATTTGACGGCTAGTTCCGGCTTTTGGAGCTGCTTGAAGTAAAGGTAAGCCAAATTCAAATAGGCTGAAGCTTCATTTGGGCGGACCTTTGCCAAATCCTTGAGAACATCGATCCCACTTGCAACGTCGCCGCGCTTTGCAAAGTCGTGCGCTATTCGCACAGCCAACTGGGGGTTACCGCCTGGATCGAGCTGAAGAGCCCGCGTATAGGCAACAAGCGCATCTTCATAATCCCCCTGCTCCTCAAGAAGGAGGCCTTGCATATAAGAAGCCTGAGCTTCAGCTTTCTTCTCAAGCTCTTTTGGAAGTTGCTGTTCCGCAGTCGCCGGACGGATATCAGAATAGAAGGTATCCTCCGGACTTTGGTACCTGGGCGCAGGAGTCGCTCCGGATGCAAGACGGGCAGGAGAAGCCACGCCGGCCTCCTCTGCGAACAGAAAAACGCCCAGTGACGCCCCGGCACACACTACGATTTGCAGCAGTAGGCGTGCCGACCTCCAAAGACTCATGTAGCTAACTTAGAACTCAGGACTTGTATCGCAAACGCTTCTTGTGACGGTTTTCCCTCATGCGCTTGCGACGTTTGTGCTTTGCAATCTTCGCTTTTCTTCTCTTCTTCAGTGAGCCCATAGATTAATTCGATCAGTGCTGGTTAAGTACTCCCCGGACCAGCTGCCGGTGATGAATTGATACTAATAAACGACTTTGTTCAACGGATACTCAATAATCCCTTCGGCTCCCAAATCTTTCAGTTCCGGGATGATTTCCCTGACTACTTTTTCGTCAATCACGGTTTCGATTGCGACCCAGCCCGGCTGAGCCAAAGGCGAGACCGTCGGATTTCGTAGCGATGGGAGCCGCTGCAACAGTCTGGGAAGTTCTGATTCGGCAAGATTCATTTTCAACCCCACCTTGTTGCGTGCGTTCAGCGCGCCGAGAAGCAACAAAACAAGCCGATCAAGTTTGCTCCTCTTCCAACTATCCTGCATCGAAGCATGATTGCCGATGATCTGCGGATAGGATTCGGTTACTACCTCCACAATTCGCAGATTGTTGGCTGCGAGCGACGTCCCGGTCTCGGTGATTTCTACAATTGCGTCGACGAGTTCCGGAACCTTCACCTCGGTCGAGCCCCAGCTAAATTCAACGTGAGCCTTTACTCCCCGGGATTCGAGAAACCGCGTTGTCAATCCAACAGCTTCGGTAGCGATTCGCTTCCCGTGCAGGTCGTTGATCGTCTGAATCGGGGAATTTTGAGTGACGACAACGACCCAACGAGTCGGACTGGAGGTTGCCTTGCTGTACTGCAGTTTCTCGATCAGCTCGACATTGGAATTATTTTCTTCAATCCAATCCTTTCCGGTAATTCCGCAATCAAGGTACCCGTGCTCTACGTACCGGCTGATCTCCTGCGCCCGGAGGAGCCGCACTTCCAGTTCCGGATCATCGATCGCAGGCTTGTAAGATCTCTTTGAGCCGGTGATCTGGTAGCCCGCCTTGGCAAACAAATCGAGAGTCGACTCTTGCAGGCTTCCCGAGGGCAATCCTATCCGGAGTATGGGCTGGTTCATGGCATTTTAAGAAAAAGGGGCGAATACTTACGCTGATACCTGAGTGCTGGCTAGAGAAAACTTACAGGTCTCGATTTCGCCTTACTGGCCGTCACTTCGACTTGGCGTTTGCATATTGTGTAGCAGATCATCTATCAAAGAAACATTCTATGGCATTAAACACTGAAATTCTCTCTCGGGCCGCCACCGAGGCTCGCGGGCTCGCTATGGATGCGGTTCAAGCGGCTGCCTCGGGCCATATCGGCCTTCCACTTGGTTCGGCTGAGGTTGGAGCCGTTCTCTTTGGACATGCTCTCCGATATTATCCGGAGGATCCGGCGTGGATCAATCGTGATCGTTTTGTACTCTCGGCCGGCCATGGCAGTATGTTCCTGTACAGTTGGCTGCATCTGGCGGGATACGATCTCCCTCTGGAAGAACTGAAGAATTTCCGCCAATTGCACAGCAAGACACCCGGGCATCCGGAGTTTCGTGAGACGCCCGGAGTCGAAGCTACGACCGGTCCTCTCGGACAAGGAGTCGGAAATGCCGTCGGAATGGCCGTTGCCGCCAAGATGGCCGAGGCGCGGTTCAACACAGGGGAGCACATGATCTTTGATCACAAAATCATCTGCCTTGCGGGAGATGGTTGCCTGCAGGAAGGGATTTCAGCCGAGGCAGCATCTTTTGCTGGTCACCAGAAGCTGGACAACCTCATTCTCATTTATGATTCGAATGATGTCACTCTCGACGCTATGGCCATAAAGACGCAGAGCGAAAACACTGCTTTGCGTTTCGAAGCCTACGAATTCGAGGTGCACACGGTTGATGGCCATAACATGGAGGCTTTCCTCGAAGTTTTTGAACGGGCCAGGAACTCGAGCAGCGGCAAGCCACAGTTTATCGTTTCCCGGACTCTAATCGGCAAAGGCATCCCGGAAGTAGCGGGTACAAACAAGGCACACGGGGAAGCCGGAGTAAAGTTCGTGGATGCTGCTCGCAAAGCGCTCGGTCTCCCCGACGAGAAATTTTATGTTTCGAAAGAAACACGCGAATATTTCGCCAACCACAAGCAGGAACTGAAGAGGCGCTACCTGGACTGGCAGGATAAATTCGGCGCATGGAAGAGCGCGAATCCGGAACTTGCCGAGTTGCTGGAGCAGGGTGTGCGCCATGAGATTCCGAAAGACCTCTTGTCGCGGATTCCGGCTTTCCCCAAAAACAGCAAGATCGCGACGCGAAAAGCGGGCAGTGACGTATTGCAACCGATTGCGGATGCTCTTCCCCTGCTGATTGGCGGAAGTGCCGACTTGTACGGGTCAACGCTGAACTACATCAACAAAGACAAGGATTTTGACGCGTCGAATCGTGCAGGGCGCAACATTCGATTCGGCATCCGTGAACATGCCATGTGCGCAATGTTGAACGGCGTCGCGTACCATGGAATTTTTCGCCCGTCCGGCGCAACTTTCCTGGTCTTCGCCGATTATTGCAGACCCTCGATTCGCCTTGCCTCGCTGGCGCGCCTGCCGGTGATCTATATCGTTACTCACGATTCGGTTGGAGTGGGGGAGGATGGTCCGACGCATCAACCGGTTGAAACGGTAAGCGGCTTGCGTGTCATTCCCAATCTGGATGTCATCCGCCCGGGAGATCCAGAAGAGACGGCGGGCGCATTTGTCGCAGCGGTGTCGCGGACGGATGGTCCGACGCTGATAGCTTTGACGCGGCAGGCGATTCCTATCCAGAATGATATTCCGATTGACCTGCGTCGCGACGGGGTTGCAAAGGGAGCGTATGTGGCGATTAAGGAAACCGGAGCATTGAAGGTGATTATTCTGGCGACGGGAAGTGAACTTCAACATGCGATCAACGGCGCCAAACAGCTTAGCGATGGCATTCGCGTGGTTTCGATGCCTTGCACTGAGCGCTTCCTGCGCCAGGAGCAAAATTACCAGGACGAAGTGTTACCTCCTTCCTGCCGGAAGCGAGTTGCGATTGAAGCAGGCGCAACCATCCTCTGGTCCCGTTTTGTGGGCCTCGACGGCAAAATCATCGGGATCGACCGTTTCGGCATGAGTGCTCCCGGAGGCAAAGTGATGTCGGAGCTTGGAATGACTGCGGAGCGCGTGGTCGCCGCTGTCAAGAGTTTGAGCATCTGACCGATTTATCGAGTGGCGTTAGGCGCTGGTGTCCTGTCCCCGAAATAACAAGACATGCTATTTCGGGGACAGGACACTAGGGCTGGGCCAAAAGTGGAATAGATTCGCCCTTGATAATTCTCTATTTGTATATAGAGAAGTAGTTTAAATGCTCCAGGGCCTGGCAGCCAGTTCATCCGAAGTACGCGCTCTCTCCGCTGAGTTTGAGAATGCTGCGCCTACGGAGGTTTTACAGTGGGCTTTTGAGCAGTTCGGCACTCGCGCGGCTATCGGAACGAGTTTTCAGGGCGCAGGACTTGTGACAATTCATCATGCTGTGTCCGCAGGAATTGCGTTGCCGGTCTTTACGATTGATACCGGTCTGCTTTTCCAGGAAACCCTGGAACTCAAAAGGCGTTTGGAGAAATTCTTTGGCATAACGATCGAATCCCTCGTTCCAGAACTCACCGTCGAAGCGCAGGCACGGGAGATTGCACCTGAACTGTGGAAGGTTAACCCGAATCTCTGTTGCACTATCCGCAAGGTAGAACCGCTCCAGAAAAAGCTGGGTTCAATTGACGCATGGGTTACCGGGCTGCGTCGGGACCAGTCAAGGGGAAGAGCGCGAACGCAGGTTCTTGAGCTCTATGAATTTGACCGGTTGCGAGGAAGAAACATTCTCAAGATAAATCCGCTCGCAAACTGGTCGCGTGACCAGGTCTGGGATTATCTTCGGCTCCACAAAATACCCTACAATCCCCTGGCTGACCGCGGCTTTCGCAGCATTGGTTGCTTTCCATGCACAACGGCCGTGTTTGAAGGCCAGGACGACCGAGCCGGAAGATGGACCGGGTTTGACAAAGTGGAATGCGGCATCCACACGTTTTTGGGGGAGAATATTTAAGCGATGGAATCGAAGTATGCGCATCTCGACGCGCTGGAGAATCAAAGCATCTACCTATTGCGAGAGGCTTTCCGGAAGTTCAAGCGATTGGCGATGCTATGGAGCATTGGGAAAGACTCTTCTGTGATGCTTTGGCTCCTGCGAAAGGCATTTTTCGGTCACATCCCGATTCCTTGTGTGCATGTCGACACCAGCTACAAGATCCCGGAGATGATAGCCTTCAGGGATCGTCTGGCGAAGGAATGGGGCATCAACCTGATCGTCGGGCAGAACAAGGCCGCTTTAGATCGGGCGGAGACTTTTCCCAACGGCCGGATTACCCGGGTCGAGTGTTGCAGTCTGCTCAAGAAAGACGCACTTCAGGCAATCATTGAGGAAAAGAATTATCAGGCGGTTATCGTCGGAATTCGCCGCGACGAAGAAGGAACGCGCGCCAAAGAGCGTTATTTCTCGCCGCGGAACAAAAATTTTGAATGGGATTTTAAGGACCAACCACCAGAGCTCTGGGACCAATTCAAGACGGATTTCGATGCAGGCACTCACATCCGCGTGCATCCGCTTTTGCATTGGACCGAGGTAAATGTTTGGGAGTACATCGATCGTGAGGGGAT
>Ga0070698_100007039_pt1 | contig 12184 bp, 11 predicted proteins | sample KBSK1502metaG_FD_65477 | JGI IMG/M metagenome (GOLD analysis project Ga0070698, IMG submission 65477) | Corn, switchgrass and miscanthus rhizosphere microbial communities from Kellogg Biological Station, Michigan, USA - KBS K1-50-2 metaG | ecosystem: Host-associated > Plants > Roots >...
AAAAATTACGTTGTATTATTTGCCGATTGATGAGAACAATTACTTTGATGGCGCACACATTTTATTCCCTGAACGTCCACTGTATCTTTAGTACAAAAGAGCGAGTCCCAATGCTCAGCTCCGAGGTGAGAGAACGTCTTTGGCCTTATCTAGGCGGAATCGCGAAACAAAACGGTGTCAAGCCAGCGTGCATTGGCGGCGTCGCCGATCATGTACATTTACTGCTCTCGCTACCGACGACGATAGCGACGGCTAAGATCATCCAATTAATTAAGGCGGGATCGTCGGCCTGGATACATGATACTTTTAGAGACCTTCACAATTTTGCGTGGCAAGACGGCTATGGCGCATTCAGCGTGAGCGTGTCTCACATGTCAGAAACCGTCGATTACATCAAAAACCAAGCCGAGCATCATCGAACCCGAACCTTCCAAGAAGAATATCTCGCGGTTCTCAGGAAGCATAACCTGCAATTTGAGGACAAATATCTTTGGACCTAGAAAAGCTTCGATCGTCCCTGCCGGGACGCCGCGTCTAAAAAACGTTCAACCCGGCACTTCGTACCGGGCTACTGTCAGATCGTCCCTGCCGGGACGGCGCCGCTTTTCACTCATTTTACCCGGCACTTCATACCGGGCTACTGTCAGATCGTCCCTGCCGGGATGGCGCCGCCTTTCACTCATTTTTCCCGTCACTTCGCACCGGGCTGCTTTCGTAATGTCCCTTATAGGTAGTCCGAAGTTATTCATCAATCTCGGGCCAAAGCCCCTACGTGACCGCGGACACGCGGGCGCGCGGGCGCGCCGACACACCAACATGCCACTCCCGCGGCGAGACACATACGATCAACCGAAACCCTTGTGCTACGTCGCGCGCTTACGATCGCTGTCTCCGTTCGAGACCTCCTCTTACGGCAATCCAGGATACTCCGGTGCGATCAGATCCTCGCTTTGCATTGTTGCGACTGGGTACGCGCAATAATCGGCTGCGTAAAAGGCGCTCGGGCGATGATTCCCAGATAGGCCAACCCCGCCAAAAGGAGCCGCACTGCTCGCGCCAGTGGTTGGGCGATTCCAATTAATAATTCCTGCCCGAACTCTGTGCCGAAATAATTCAAAGTCCTTTTTGCGGCCGCCGATCAGACCGGCCGCGAGTCCATATCGGGTTGAGTTTGCTTCGAGAATCGCCGCGTCGAAATCCGCCACCCGAGTCACCAGGAGAAGCGGTCCGAAGATCTCTTCATCTGGAGGGTTCGAGACGGACGTTACGTCGAGGAGGCCAGGTTGTAGGAAAGGGATACCCATCTTCGTGGGCCGGCATTTGACCAGGATTTCCCCGCCACGCTCAATAAGCTGTTCCTGCGCGTGGAGAACCTTCTGCGCAGCTGCACTATTGATCAGCGGGCCGATAAATGGCGGTGGGACTTCATCGGGCGATCCAACTCGAATTTCCTCGGTCACCCGAATGAGCTCCGACAACACGTCGTCTTGCACCAAAATCAATCGACGACTGCAGGTGCAGCGTTGACCTGCGCTGATGAATGCCGAGGTTGCAATGGTGCGAGCAGCCGCTACCGGGTCGGCGCCATCGAGCACAACCAGGGGGTTATTTCCGCCCATCTCGAGTGCCAGAATCACGTCGGGCCGGCCGGCGAAGCGTTGGTGAATAGCGATTCCGGTTCGAGCGCTTCCAGTGAAAAAAACTCCCTTAAGTTCGGCGCGATCCAGGATCAATTCGGCGGCAGTTCGTCCGCCCTGAAGAAGGCTCAGACACCCTGGGGATAGTCCGGCTTCTCGCCAGAAGGTCACCATCAGTGCTCCCACCGAGGGTGTGAGTTCACTGGGCTTAAACACGACGCAGTTGCCTGCGATTAGTGCAGGCGCAATGTGGCCATTTGGGAGATGCGCCGGGAAATTGAAGGGTCCAAGAACAGCGACGACGCCGTGGGGTGCATGAGCGAGCTCGGAACGGCCGTTGCCGGATTTCTCAGATTTAGTGCCGGTTCGCTGGCGATAGGCCTCAATGCTCAGGTCGATTTTTCTCACCACCGTGTCGACTTCCTGATTTGCCTCCCAGCGCGGCTTGCCGGTCTCCATGGCGATGGCCTGCCCAAACTCTTCTCGTCGAGCTTGCGCAATCTCGGCAAATCGCTGTGCAATCTTGATCCTTTCCGCAAATGCGTGATTGGCCCAATTCGGAAAAGCTTTCGCGCCAGCGGTGAAAGCTCCTTCCACCTCAAGAGAAGTGGCATGTTTCGTACGAAAAACCTCTTCTCCGGTCGATGGATTTGTTGAAACAAGCGGTTCGCCGCGGCCTCGTATCCAACCGCCCCCAACAAAGTGGTCGTGCATGCTCTTAGAATCCAGGAGCTAGAACCTAGGAGCTAGAAGAAAATGCGGATTGCGGAACGCGGATTGCGGAACTCAATGAGCTAAACTCGCAATCGAAATCTGAGTCCGAAATCCAAAGTTTTAAAATGAAGAACGAGCTTGAAACGGAAACCAATCCAGCTTGTTCGCGAAATCACGCCGCTAATCCGCATTCCGCGATCCGCGTTCCGCATTTTCTTCTTTTCAATTGCATCCGCTCCGCCCCCAAGTATCCATCGAACCTATGGCAACTCCCCCCAATCAACAGTTTTTCATCGGCGTAGATGTCGGGACCGGTAGCGTCCGAGCTGGCGTTTTCGACGGAATAGGAAAAATGCATGGAGCAGCAGTCCGTCCGCTTCAAATCTGGAAACCAGCTGCGGACTTCGTGGAGCAATCTTCTGAGGACATTTGGAATCGATGCGTCGAATCGGTTCGCTCGGCTTTGGATCAAGCCGGCATCTTGGCGGATCAGGTGGAAGGATTAGGATTTGATGCAACGTGTTCTCTGGTTGTTCTCGATCCAGCGGGAAGGCCGGTTTCGGTTAGTCCCTCGGGAAACGACACCCAAAATGTGATTGTTTGGATGGATCATCGGGCGATCGAGCAAGCGGAGCGGATCAATGCGACCAAAGATGAAGTTTTAAGATATGTAGGCGGTGTGATCTCACCCGAAATGGAGTCGCCGAAGTTACTCTGGCTTAAGGAGCAGATGCCAGCCACCTGGAAGCGAGCCGGTCACTTCTTCGATTTGCCGGATTTTTTGACCTATCGAGCCACCGGGGACATCGGACGCTCGCTTTGCTCGTTGGTTTGTAAATGGACTTATCTCGGTCACAAAAAAGCGAGCGATGATAGGGCGGGTTGGAGCGATGCCTATTGGCGAACGATCGGTCTGGGCGATTTGGTCGAGGAAGGCTATCAGCGGATCGGGACAAAAGTGCGGCCGATGGGAGAATCGGTGGGAAACGGTCTCTCTGCTAAGGCTGCGGCCGAGTTGGGTCTTCGGCCTGGAATCTCGGTGGGTGCCTCGATCATTGATGCGCACGCCGGCGGTCTTGGAGTCCTTGGCGCCGTTCATCCCGGAGAAATACTCGATGCAAAGCTTTTGGAGGAACGAGTGGCGATGATTGCCGGAACCTCCTCTTGCTTTATGGGGGTATCTCCTGAGCCTCGATACATTCACGGTGTCTGGGGCCCTTACTACTCGGCGATGATTCCAGGGCTCTGGTTGACCGAAGGCGGACAGTCGGCGACCGGCGCACTGATCGATCACCTGATTTATAATCACCCCGGCTACTCCGAAGCTAAAAAGGAGGCAGATAGCGCCGGCACATCGATCTTTGACTTCTTGAATCGGCGTCTGAAGCAAATGCAACTCAGCCGGGCTAAAGGGAATATCGGTGAGCTGACTGAAGACCTTCATGTTTATCCTGACTTCCACGGCAACCGGTCGCCACGAGCCAACCCGAATCTCCGCGGCATGATTTCAGGGCTCCAGCTGTCTGCAACCGTCGATGACTTGGCCCTTCTCTATCTCTCTGCGGTCCAAGCGATTGCCTATCAGGTGCGCCACATCGTGGAAGAGATGAATCGACAAGGATATCGCATTTCCAAGATCTTTGCGTGCGGAGGGGGCCTCAAGAACGACGTCTTTCTCCGTGAACACGCGGACATTACGGGTTGTGATCTGGTTTTACCCAAGGAACCGGAGGCTGTTTTACTTGGTTCAGCGATTCTCGGCGCCGTTGCGGCCAAAGCCTATCCGACCATTTTGGAGGCAATGACAACAATGACCGCCGTGGCTAGCGCGATACAACCGAATACCGCGATGGCTGACTATCATCAGAGGAAGTACCAGGTCTACCATCGGATGTATGATGACCAGATGGCGTATCGGGAGTTGATGAGCGAGAAGCGGTAGGGCGAGACAGATCCTGCGAAGGCAGGATCTGTGAGCCTGGACCGGCCGTCCGACACGCTTTGCCCCTGTAATGGGGATCCGACGTCGTCTCGAATCCAACAAACCGCCACCTGAAAACGCCGGACTATGTCGGACAAGCTAATCGCCGATCCGTCAAGGCTCACAGATCCTGCTTTCGCTGGATCTGTTTCGCCCTACCCCCCTCTTAGCGCCCGACCGCTAGCACTCCGCCTTCCTTCCGATACATCTCGCGGAAGGGATGTTCATCGAGCAGGTTCGGTTCAATGCCGCCGAGCCTAGCGTTGTCGTAGATCTGGATCCCCATGTAGAAATAGAGCGGACAGACCGGGGTCGCTTGATTGAGCAAGATCTCTTCGGCTTGCCGAAAGTAATTAAACCGTTTTCGTTGATCGGCTTCTTTGCCCGCCGCCTCGATCAATCGATCGTATTGTTGGTTGCTCCAACCGGTACGATTGTTTCCACCATTGGTTACGAAACAATCGAGGAAAGTGTTGGGATCGTTGTAGTCGCCGATCCAGCTTGACCGGCAAAAGTCGTAATCTCGACGATTCATCGAATTCAGGTAAACCTTCCACTCCTGCTTTTGGAGCTCTACGCGAACCCCTAGTTCCTGCCAAAGCATGCTCTGGATTTCTACCGCGATGTCTTCGTTCAACTTCTTGTTGTCATAAAGGTAAGTGACGGTGGGAAATCCACGCCCCTGCGGATACCCGGCATCGGCCAGCAGTGTGCGCGCCTTTTCCGGATCGAAACGAAACATTTCCGGAGGCCGGTAACCAGCTGTACCAGGTGGTGTGAAAGAGTATGCCGGTGGTTCCCCGGCCTGAGTTATCTTCCGGACAATTCGTTCCCGATCGATCGCCATTGCAAACGCCTGACGCACTCTCGCATCGCTGAAAACTTTGCGCGTTACATTGAATCGAATGAAGTAATCGCCCAGAAACGGAGCTGCGTGAAAGTCGGGCCGGCGCTTTAGTTCCGGGATCAGCGAAGGCGGAGTGAGCCCTTTGTCCAGAATCAAATCGGCGACTTTCGATGCATAGAAATTGTAGGCGGAGATAGCGTTCTCAATCGGAAGCAAATCAACAATCTGCAAATGCACGTTTTGTGCGTCCCAATAGTTAGGGTTTTTGCGGAGCCGGATGCGATAGTTGAGCCGCCATTCCTCCATTAGGAACGGTCCGTCATTCACCAGGTGAGCCGGCTTAATCCACTCGTCCCCAAACTGTTTCACTGACGGGATATAGACAGGCAAATAGGGAACGTAGGAAAGAAGATCGAGGAAGTACGGAGTCGGGTCTTCGAGTTCAACTCGTAGCGTCTGGGCATCGAGGGCATGGACTCCGACTAGAGAGAAATCTTTGATCTTACCTTCGTTAAAGGCTTCAGCGTTTTTAATGTGATACATCACGTACGCGTATTCGGCGGCCGTTTCGGGCAGTAGCGTTCGCTTCCATGATTCGACGAAGTCGTTTGCGGTTACCGGTTCGTTATTACTCCACTTGGCGTTTGACCGCAGGTGGAAGGTATAGGTCTTCGCGTCGGGGGAGATATCCCATGATTGGGCAATCGCGGGTTGCGGAACGCCATAACGATCAAAGTGCGCGAGGCCGTCGAAAAGCGCGTATGCGACTCGACCATCCAGTTGTCCGGTGATCACTGCCGGGTCGATAGATTCCGGCTCTGCCCCATTTAAGATTACCAGATCGGCGCGCGATCCCGAGGAATCGCAGCTGGTCAACGAAGAGCAGACGAAGAAGCTGATAAGAGCAAATCCGACCAGCCTGCCCGGATTTTTCACACGTCAGGGAGTGGGGCTGGGCGACTCGCCCGCGTTACTGGCCGAAGGAGACGGCGAAACCGTCGGCTGCGGTGTAACTGTGGGGGTCGCTTCCGGGGTAGCAGTTGGATTGCTCGTTACTGAAGCGGATGCGCTGGGCGAGGCGGAGGCGACCGGGCTGGAGGAGGCAACGGCCGACGGAGTTGCGCTCGGCAATGGTTTTGCGTTCTTAGCTTCACTTTCGAGAACGCCGGCCCGTCGTTCCAGGCTTTGTTTCGCGGTCAAAAAAGTTAGCAGCAAAGTTACCCCGAAAAAGATCGCTCCAAGATAAACTGTGGCCTTCGTCAATACTGAAGAAGTCTGAGCGCCGAATATGTTCTCGGTCATGCCGGACCCAAAAGCCGCTCCCAGGCCCTCGCTGCGCGGGCGCTGCATAAGCACCACGAGTAGAAGGAGCAGGCAAACGACCACTAGGATGACTAGTAGGATCGGAATCAAAATCGACAGCCACATAAGGGGCGGAATATGTGCCCCCGGGCAGGAGTTGTAAAGTGGGAGTGTCCGGCCCGATTTTGCAGGGTCGCCGCTCAAAATTCGCCGTAACCTTATCCTTCTGGCTCAGGAACCCGAAGGCGCATACGGAGAAGTCCAATCTTATTCTGAGGTAGCGCGCGGCATTCACAATCCGGGCGCCCGGCAGGCGGTCGCACAGGCTTGCGCATCGAACAAGGTCCCCATTGCTGTGCCTTGCCATCGTGTGATCCGCGGAAACGGCGAAATGGGAGGTTATCGCTGGGGTGTCGCTCGGAAACGTACGTTTATCGATTTGGAAAGATCGGTGCAAGCTACCGATCGCGCAAAAAAAAGGCCCACGACCACATTAGAATTGAGAGCTCAAGCATTTCGTCCACGGAAGGTGAGATGAAGCGTACCGGGCAAACGGCGCTCGGCCTGGCCACGATCCGGCAGTCGCCGGATGAGGTCGGGTTTTCGCCCTGCCGATTTTCCCCGCGCTAGCGCGGGATTGATTCTCATGCTTCCGTTCGGCTCATGATTCGAGGAGTCTTATTCCTTTTGCTCACGATCGGTACCACGATGGCTAAAAACTATGAGTATCCGGAAGCAGCGAAGGACAAAACGCTGGATGATTATTTCGGTGCGAAAGTTGCCGATCCGTATCGATGGCTAGAGAACGTGGATTCCTCGGAGACTGTCGCTTGGATCAAGAAAGAGAACGCAATTTCCTTGCCGTACCTGGAAAAATTGCCAAGTCGGAGAGATTTCCAGGAAAGGCTGACCAAGCTCCTGAAATTTGAGCGATACTCGTCACCCTATTGGGAAGGTGGCCGATACATTTACGAAAAAAATGACGGTTTACAGAACCAGGATGTCATCTACACGGTCAAAGATCTCGATGATACACCGCAAGTAGTTCTCGATCCGAACAAACTTGCGGAGGACGGAACAATCTCGGTTAGCACGACCTCGCTCAGCAGCGACGGTAGGTTCTTTGCGTACGGCCTGGAATCAAGCGGCTCAGATTGGAATGAAATCCATGTGCGCGATCTCCAAACTGATCAGGATCTGCCTGATCTGATTCGCTGGGTGAAATTTTCCGGCATCAGCTGGACCAAAGACAACCTGGGATTTTTCTACACCAGATATCCATCTCCTTCGAGCGCATCTGGTCAAAAGCTGGAAAGCTTACGTGATCCCAAAATTTATTATCATCGGCTGGGCGATTCGCAGGACAGAGACCAGCTCATTTATCAGAGACCCGATCATCCGGAGTGGCTGCTCCACGCATCTACCTCAAAGAATGGGCGTTACCTGATCATCACCGCTTCGGAGAATACCGTCCCGAAGAATGGCGTGTATGCTATGAATCTGGGCGATCCAAGCCACCCCAAATTAGACTCACCGCTGCGCCCGGTTTTTGCGCAATTGGACGCACAATACGAATCGTTCAGTGTCGTCGGAGACCGCTTGTTCCTTCGTACCGATAAGAACGCTCCCAAGTACAAGGTGATCGCAGTCGATTTGTCGCACCTCGATCAGCCTGTCGCTGACGATGTCATCGCTGAGTCGAAGGATCTATTGGAGCAAGCTGAGGTGGTTGGTGGCAAGTTAGTTCTCGATTATCTGGTGCATGCAAAAAATCAGTTAAAGATCGCTGCTCTCGACGGTAAGACGGAAACGCAGGTGCCACTGCCGACACTCGGCTCGGTTAACGCACTGTCCGGAGATCAGGATCGACCGGAGCTGTTCTATTCCTTCGATTCGTTTGTGTTTCCGGCCGCTATCTACCGTTACGACGTGAGTACAGGCAAGAACGAGGTCTTTCGCAAGCCATCTGTGCCAATTTCTTCGGATGACTACGAGACCGAGCAGATCTTTTACAATTCGAAAGATGGTACTCGAGTGCCAATGTTCATCGTACACCGCAAAGGAATCCAGTTAGATGGCACGAACCCGGTTTTGCTGACCGGCTACGGCGGGTTCAACATTTCCATAAAGCCGAGTTTTTCCTATTCTTACTTTACCTGGGTCGAGAAGGGGGGCGTCTTTGCTGAGCCGAATTTGCGCGGAGGTGGCGAGTACGGCCAAGATTGGCACCAAGCTGGTACCAAAGAACGTAAACAGAATGTATTCGACGATTTTATTGCAGCGGCGGAAACGCTAATCACACAAAAATATACCAATCCCAAACATCTTGGCATTCTGGGCGGATCAAATGGTGGTTTGTTGGTCGGCGCATGCTTAACCGAGCGCCCGGATCTTTTCGGCGCGACCGTTCCGGCAGTCGGTGTGCTTGATATGCTGCGTTATCAAAAGTTCACGATCGGCTCTGCGTGGATTTCAGACTATGGAAGTTCCGATAATCCAGCGGATTTCAAGTACCTGATCAAATACTCGCCATTACATAATATTCGTTCTGGAGCTTGTTATCCACCGACCTTAATTACGACCGGCGATCATGATGATCGCGTAGTTCCGGGCCATTCCTTCAAATTCGCTGCGACCCTACAGGCCGCGCAAAGTTGCGATCGACCTATTCTGATCCGAGTCGATACGAAAGCGGGGCATGGCGGCGGCAAACCGATCGCCAAGATTATCGAGGAACGGGCCGATCAGTTAGCGTTCTTGTGGGATAATATCCGGTAGTGAGCATCCCGTAAAATCGCTTAATCTCGGTCATCATCCGGCGAACATGAGCGTTACGAGCGTTTTCTGAACGCGGTTTTAGCACGTGATAGCTTCGCCAGGGATCTCCCCATTCCAAAATTTGGATTGTGACGCGGCGTACCCCCCAAGCGTTCATCTCCGACCGGTTACGGCAATAGAGGTCGATGGTATTTCTGCCAGCTAACGCCCAGCCATAATCATCGATCTGGTAAATTTGGCCGGTAGCCAGAATCATAAACTTCGTTCCAACCGGCCATCGAGCCCAGTCGCCGGCCGCACTCCGGATCGGTCCGGTTTGTAGCTGCGTTCCCAGTGCACTGGAATCGGCATATTTCACGTGATCGCTTTCGGTGTCGGTATAGGCGGTGGTGCGAACCTTCATATAAGCACTGTGTTTCAGCGGTGGTTCGTATTCGGGGAGCGAACGTTCAGCACAGCCGACGAGTAAGAGTGATGCGGCAAGCGCTGCCAACGAGACGAAACGAAACATCATTGGCACCGTAGCGTAACAGTTTTGCGTCGTGATTTGAAATAAATTCTTCCGGATTCCCTGCGGGTAGGCTTTAGTCAGCAATTGCGTTGGAGCGATTTCTGGGTAAATCACTGGATCTGATGCGGCATCTAGTCACCGTTATTTTGAGTTGTATCGTTTTCGCGGGCGGAGGAATTGCTCGCGGTGAGGATCGAGCAGTCCGGCGAGCATTGCCGGTTCAGCCTTTCCCCGACACCTCAAAGCAACAACCGACCGTGCAGAGTCCAATTCTGCGGCGGGGAGTTGCCGATGATCCGTCCGGTGCCGCCGGTCTTCGTACTTATCCGGCAGATGCGCCGGACACAATTGCCGGTTCGGCGATGATGATCGACGCTAGGACCGGGACCGTGCTCTATTTTAAAGAGCCCGATGTGCGACGGCCGGTCGCGAGCACGCAGAAATTGCTGACCGCTCTCATTATCATTCAAAGCGGAAATTTGGAAAAAGCAGATCGAGTAATCTCTTCTGACTGCCAGGTTGAACCAACCAAACTAGGGTTTCGCGCCGGAGACACTTATACTACCCGGCAACTTTTAGGAGCATTGCTCATTCATAGCTGCAACGATGCGGCGGTTTGCCTGGCCCGTAACGAAGCCGGAAGCATTGCCGCCTTCGCTCAGCAGATGAACGCAAAAGCGTTTTCGTTGGGAGCGACGCAAAGTCATTTCGTGAATCCGAATGGTCTTCCGGTTCCTGGTCAATATTCGACTGCCCGCGATATGGCTCGGATCGCTTTTGCTGCCTACCACGCGCCGGTGTTGCGAGAGTACATGCGAATGCCGGGTTTTACGTTCACCTATAATTCCGGGCGGCAGCGATATTTTGATGCGACGAATAAGTTGATCGGGCGGTCACCGATGTTCACTGGGATGAAGACCGGTTATACCGGTCCGAGCGGACGTTGTCTGATCTCGAGCGCTTCAAACGGATCCCGCGAAATTATCTTGGTTCAGCTGGGAGGAACCCATCATACGATTTTTGACGACGCACAACGGATGCTACTGTGGGGGCTGAATCGTTCTGCTGGCGGAAGTTCGATTGCAACAAACTGATTTGGAATGCGGATTGCGGAATGGGGAACACGGAATGCGAAGCATCGATCCGCTAATCGCCGCCAAATAGACGAACCCGTATCGGCAAGCTGCGCAAGACTGGTAGCGGCGACTGTCCCACAAGACCTTTATGCGTTCCTCGCGGAGTCCATGCGATCAGCGCAACAACCCGACATCCGATCGAACGCGCAGTCGCCACCGGGCCATCGAAAGACTAGCGTTTCCAACTGAGGAATGCGCCTGTTCCCTTCGGGGGTGCGCGCCAAGACAATTCGCCTAGAGCCATGTTTACCGAATGAGCCGAATACTACGATCTTGTTTACGGATCGAAGGATTATCGAGGCGAAGCCGAGAAGTTGCGCGAGCTGTTCGGGAAATACGTTCCCAAAGTTCGATCTATACTTGATGTCGCCTGCGGCACGGCAGAGCATTTGCGATTCTTGTCTGAATACCAAACGGTAGGACTCGACATCGATCCGACGCTCATCCGACTCGCCAAGAAGAAAATTCCGGGAGCGGTCTTTCATGTCGGTGACATGACTCAGTTTGAGCTGCAAATGAAATTCGACGTCATTCTTTGCCTATTCAGCTCCATTGGTTATCTGCTCGATGATGAATCGATCAAATCGGCTCTTTCGTGCTTCAATTCATGCCGCTCCGTTGCGTATCTTACATCGGTTCCATTCGCGAATAGATAATACGCATCGAGAAACGACCGATCGCCGTCACGCCTGCTGCTCATCACCCGGCAAACCTTCTGCTCTTCGTGCTCGGCTGCAACCATATCAGCCGGCAGATTTAGCCAGGCGTCTGGTTCGATCCACGGCTCAACGAACATGGCACCGCTTGGTTCAAGATGACTCTTGAAGCAGCTACTTAAGCGGCGGCAATGGTTCGATTTTTCCAGGACGCAGGCTTACAGGCTGAATATTTGATGGACGGATTGACGTCACGCGGCCTTTATGTCGCAACACCATGAGTTATAACCTCCGCGGATTCTCTTTCCTCGTGCTGGTCGTCCTTCTCGGAAACGTCGTGCAGACCCCTAAATGTCTGACGAAGCTGCTGTTCATTCCCCGCAGAGCGTTCCGCTCCCAACCGTTGCAATGGTCATGGTTAGAGAAAATGGCGACTGCGCTTCATGGTGGTGCCAAACGCGCAGCTTTGGGCGGGTTCTCCGGTCGCGCAAAACTATACAACTAGCGGGACAGTCGCCGCTGATATCAGTCTCGCAGTTATTCATAAGCGAGCGAAGCGGCCCGGTACAGCGAGGCGGAGCGAGCTTGTGAATAACTGCGCCGCAGGCGAGAATTTCGCCGG
>Ga0070698_100007040_pt1 | contig 12182 bp, 13 predicted proteins | sample KBSK1502metaG_FD_65477 | JGI IMG/M metagenome (GOLD analysis project Ga0070698, IMG submission 65477) | Corn, switchgrass and miscanthus rhizosphere microbial communities from Kellogg Biological Station, Michigan, USA - KBS K1-50-2 metaG | ecosystem: Host-associated > Plants > Roots >...
AGGTCTTCAACGTGAACTGCACGCACCTCGGATGCCCGGTGAACTGGCAGGCCGGAGCGAAGCTCTTCCTCTGTCCCTGCCACGGCGGCGTGTACTACAGCGATGGCACGGTCGCGGGCGGCCCGCCGCCGCGGCCGCTCTTCGAACGTGAGTGGCAGGTGAGCGGCGATCGACTGCTCGTGCGGCAGCAGCCTCTTCCGACGGTGAAGCAGGGATGAGACTGCTCCGCGCGCTCGTCGGAATTCCGCGCGAGATCGCGAGCTGGCTCGGAGAGCGCTTCGAGCTCGAGGACAGCGTCATGGCGGTCCTCCGCCATCCGGTGCCGCGGGAGCTCGAGCGGCCGGTCGGGTGGTGGTACGTGCTCGGCAGCGCGACTCTCGGGATCTTCGTGATGCAGGTCGTGACCGGCGTTGGCCTCGCGATGACCTACGTCCCCGCACCCAACTCCGCGTACGACTCGCTCCAGTTCATCAGTCACGACGCGACGCTCGGAGGGGTCGTCCGCGGCATGCACTACTTCGGCGCGGGCGCCATGGTCGTTCTCGTCCTCGCCCACATGACGCAGGTCTACCTGTTCGGCGCGTTCAAGTTCCCGCGCGAGGCGAACTGGCTCACCGGATCGCTGCTTCTGCTCGCGACCCTCGCTATGGCGTTCACCGGCCAGCTTCTGCGATGGGACCAGGACGCGTTCTGGTCGATCGTGGTCGCCGCCGAACAGGCCGCGCGCGCGCCGGTGATCGGCGGCTGGCTTGCCAGTCTCGTCGTCGCGGGCGCCAACGTCGGAGGTGCCACGCTCACGCGGTTCTACGCCACGCACGTGTTCCTCATCCCTGCCGCGATCTTCGGCCTCATCGGCCTGCACCTTTATCTCGTCATCAAGCGCGGGATCTCCGAGCCGCCGGTGCCGGGTCTTCCCGTCGATCGGCGGACGTATCGCGCGCGCTACGAAGAGATGCTGCGACGCGGTATCCCGTTCTGGCCTGACGCGGCGTGGCGCGATGCGGTCATCGCGACCGCCGCGGTGGTCGTCGTCGTGCTGCTGGCGGCGCTCTTCGGCGCACCGCAGCTCGGCAAACCTCCCGACCCGACCAACGTGCTCGCCGATCCACGGCCGGACTGGTACTTCCTCGGGTACTTCGCGATCCTCGCGCTCATCCCGCCGGCGACCGAGTCCATCGTCATCGTCGGGCTTCCGCTGTTCGCCTTCGTCTTTCTTTTTCTGGTCCCGCTCCTCTGGCCCGACGGCGAGCGGCACTGGTCGCGGCGGCCGGCCGCGATCGCGGCGGTGGCTCTGCCGTTCATCGCGTACGCGTCGCTCACCGTCGCGGGGGTCGAGTCACCGTGGGTGCCGAAGCTGGAGGGCGGAACGTTGCCCGCGAACGCGACGCAGGGCCTGAGCGAGACCGAGCGCCGCGGTTCCGAGCTGTTCGTTTCCAGATCGTGCTTCGCGTGCCACGCGATCGGCGGCGCGGGCGGGCGCCGCGGGCCCGACCTGAGTCACGTCGCGTCGCGAATGAATCGCGACGGGATCACCGCGCGGATCGCGACCGGCGGCGGCGGTATGCCCGCTTTCGCGGGGAGCGTCTCACCGTCGGAGCTCGAAGATCTGACTGCGTTCCTACTCACGCGCAAGTAGCGACCACACACCCGCCGCGACATCTCGTGTGGCGTTGCGTCGAGTTTGACAACTCAGCGAACTGTGATCGGCTTCACCGGTGTCGGGTTTCTCGCGGCGGCGTGCTACCTCCTCGCGCTCGTCCCGTGGGCGTCCGGGCTCCGGCTCGGTGTGGGCGCGGAGAGGTCGCCGCAACCCACGTAGCCCGGCGCCGTCGCGGGGAGCTCACCTCTAAACTCGCCGCGATGGCCGACGTCCGCGTGCGACCGATGACCGAGCTCGACATAGAAGGCATCTGCCGCATCGACGAGCGCATCACCGGGAAATATCGGCCCGAGGTCTGGGAGCAGCGCGCCGCGTATTACCTCCGGCGCGACCCCGACTCATCGCAGGTCGCGGAGGCCGATGGCCGCGTCGTCGGCTTCATGCTCGGCGAGGTGCGCGGCGGCGAGTTCGGTCTCGAGGAGCCGACCGGCTGGGTGGAGTTCTTCGGGGTCGATCCCTCGTCGCGCGACAAGGGCGTCGGCCGCCGGCTCATCGAAGCGCTGCTCGGCCACTTTCGCTCCAAGGGCGCACACGTCGCGCGCACGATGGTCGCGGCGCAGGACAAGGACATCGCCGCGTTCATCTCCGCAATGGGTTTCGCGCCCGCGCCCCTGACTGCGTTGGAAAAGCGGCTCTAGCTTCGGACTGCGGTCTGTTTGCGCTCCGGCACGGGCCGCAACCTCGCCTCGCGTCGGCGAGTTCGACGGCAACGAGTTCGGTGAGGGGGAATGCATCTGGTACATGTACGGTGCCGACGCGGACGCCCTGTACCGCGCCGTCGAGGGGATTATCCGCGAGGCCGCGACTCAGGCCGGCTCGTTCGTGGTGAAGCGTCGCGGCGCCGCCGACGATCCCAACGCGAAGGAAGAGAAATCCAGCTTTAGTCGCGCAAGCGCTGGCCGCCTCTAACGATGTTCGCTCGGGCGAACGGTATGACCAATCGCCGCCGGACTCGGTACGCTAATGGGGTGAAAGACGAGGTCCGTACGTTGCCCAAGGCGTACCACGACGCGATCGAGCACTGGCAGCGTCACAACTTCCCAGACTTTCCGAAGCTCGCCGAGGAGTGGGATCGCTTCTTCCCCAAGGACGAGCCGTTCTGCCTCTGCGCCAAGATCGCCGAGGACGTCTCGCCGGAGATAGAAGTCGGCGAGCGGAAAGGCCAGGCGAAGGCGCTCGCGCCGAAAGATCTTCCCGACGAAGCGGCCCAGCATCTCCTGACGCAGATCAAGGCGCAGGCTTCGACGGAGTTCGGGTCGATCCAGCAGCACCAGGGCACGCTCGCGCGGGCGCAGGAGCCGCAGGATCACGCGTGGGCCCTTCGCGTCATGGCCGAGGAGCTGCGCCATGGCTATCAGATGGTCCATCTCCTGACGAGCGCCGACTGGACGCCGGTCACGAGCACGAAGGCCGCCGACATGGTCGAGGAGATCCTGTCGATGCAGACGGGCTCGCACCTGCTCGCGGCGTTCAACCTCGAGTACGACAGCTTCCTCGACAACGTGGTATTCGCTGCGTTCATCGATCGGGTAGGGAAGTACCAGCTCACGATGCAGAAGATCTCCGCGTACAAGCCCTACGCCTCGAGCATGCCGCCGATGCTCCGCGAAGAGGCTTTCCACCTCGCCGCGGGCGTGATCCCGCTCCGGCGCTGGGTCGAGGCCGCCGCTCGCGGCGACGGCTACATCACGATGCAGGACATCCAGAAGGCGATCGGAAAATGGTTTGGTCGAGGCTTAGAGATGTTTGGCGACGAACGGGGTGGGCAGACGAACGTGAAATACGGCCTCAAGGACATGGCGAACCGCGAAGCGCAGGACATGTATGTCGATGAGCTCCAGCGGATGGTCGACGATCTCAACGAGCGCTACGTGCGCGCTCGTTTCGCGACCGCCGGTCGTGACGAGTCGGAGAAGCGATTCGCGCGCATCAAGGCCGGCGCAAGCGTGGATGGCGTAGGGCCCGATGACCTATTGCGTCTTCCCGACCGCCGCTTCTTCCGCCGCCGTGGGGAGTACGCGTACCAGATGGTCGGCACGCGGGGCGAGATCTTCAGCGATGTCGAGCAATACGTAACCCACGTCCTCGCGAATCTGCCCGACGCGTACCGCGCGTCGATCGACGTCAAGCACTGGGCCGACCTGCAGCGCAAGGTCAGCCGCGGCGAGATGCCCCTCAAAGAAGCGATTGGCTCGATGCCCCGCCTTGCGCGTATGGGCGGCGGCTGCCCCTGCGCCAAGTCCGTCCGCTGGGTGCAGGAGTCTGCGGCCAACTAGCGCGTCGACGGCTGTCACTTGGCCGGATTAACGTCTAGCGCGTGAAGTTCACGCACACCGCGATGGTCGCGGCGCCCAAAGACGAGGTCTGGACGCGGCTCATGGACATTCCGGCCGCCGCGCGCTGCGTTCCCGGCGTCGCGTCCGTGCGTCCCAGCGGGAAGGACCGGTACCTGGGGACGCTCGCCGTCCAGATCGGTCCGGTCCGTCTCGTGCTCGATGGTGACTTCGCGATCATCGCGCGCGACGAGGCGGCGGGGACGGCCTCGATCCGCGCGGATGCGAAGGACTCGCGGGTGGGTGGCGCGATCCGCGCGACGCTGGACGTCGCGCTCGCGGAGCGAGAAGCCGAGACGCAGCTGCGAATCGGAACGGATCTCACCGTGATGGGACGACTCGGCGAGTTCGGACAAGCGTCGATCAAGCGGAAGGCCGATCAGCTCATCCAGGACTTCGCGGAATGCCTTGCGCGTCAGGTGACCATGCGCTGACGGCGAGCCGCAGGTCCGTTACCCAACTGTCAGGGTGGGCCACGCTCGCTTGGCACCGGCTATGCCTGCACGACCGTTATGCATGGCGCCGAAGGACTCACCGGACGCTGCACCGTCTGCGGCACGACGCTCAAGCGTGCATTCGTGCGCGAGGTGCGGCATTACGAGGAGACGCGACTCCTCAAAGTGACCTGCGGCGGTTGCGAGCGCCAGTTCATGGCCATCCAGGTCGAGCTCGCGATCCAGGCGCTCAATGCTGAAGATGTTGCCGCGGCCGCGGAACGGCTCGAGTCCGCTCGGTCGCTCTCGGACCTCTTCGCTCCGGACGATCTCGACCTCCCGGACGCGGCCTGACTCAGGGCGCGGCTACGGGTCTCCCGTAGAGCGACGGGGCCGGGCTCGGAGAGTTTCCACCACCGCAGGCCGCGCACACGCTCGCGAGCAACAGCATCGCGAGGATGGCGCGCCAGATCGTCATCGTGAGGGTTATAGCACCACGCGATCGTCCACCTAGTTGGGCGCCGCGCGACCTTCCGATCGCGACGTGATCGCGCGCTCGAGCGCGCCCTCGAGATAGACCCGCTCGAGTCCGCTCGCCCAGTACACGAGGGCCTCGCGGTTTGGTTGCGTGGTCTCCGTCGGACTCTGTCGCACGATTCCGCCGCCGCCCCGTGGGGTGAATTCGAGCCACCCTTCCCACACCGTCGCGCCTCTGCGCCGGCGGCCCATCGCTCGCGCCGAGTAGACATGGCCGTCTTCGTCTATGACATCGGTCGTGAATTCGTGAATCAGCTCATCCATGTCGCTCTACCTCGCGGATCGCGTGCCAGTTACGGCCGCGTTACCGAAGGCCCGCGCGAAACAAAGGTTTACCCTTGGAACACCAAGACAGGGGAGGAACCACATGGCCGGAAACATTGTGCACTTCGAGATCAACGCGAAGGACGCGAACCGCGCGAAGCGTTTCTACACCTCGCTCTTCGGATGGAAGTACAAGGACTCGGAAATGCCGGGGATCGAGTACTACCTCGTGGATGGGGTGAATCCGGGCGGCGCCATCAACCCCATGCAGGCAGAGCCCGGTCCGGTCGTGTACTTCGACACGGACGACATCGGCGCGTCGGTCAGCAAGGTACGCGAGCTCGGCGGAAAGGCCGAGGACAAGCTGCCGATCCCGGGCCAGGGGTGGTTCGCGCCATGCGTCGACACCGAGGGGAACAAGTTCTCGCTCTTCCAGAACGACCCGAGCGTCACGGTGGAGACCGAACAACAGACTGCCCGCGCCTGAGACGCACGGGGCCGCCGGACGCCGAGGGCCGCGAGAGCGCTCGGTCGTCCCGGCGGCCTCACTCTCGACCGCAGCGCGCTGGCTAGCGATACTCCCGCCGTGACTCCGACCGATGAAAATGCCCGCGAGGTCGAGGAGAGCCGCGAGAGCTATCGCGAATGGCTTTCGGGACCGGAGTCGTTCCTCGCCGCGGTCGCCCGGCACGAGCTACCCGTTGGGCAATCTCTCCGCTTCGGAGTGAAAGGCGACATCGATCTTCCCGACGCGGGCTCAGTCGTGACGGTCGCGGCGACCGAGGACGGCTTCCGTGTCGACGGGTTCAAGCGCGGGCCCGGGATGGTGCGGCTTGGCCGCTATCGGTTGCGCCTCTCGCATCAGAACGCGCCGGCGGTGGTGATCATCGACCCGGAAGCAAAACGCGAGCGGCTGGTCCCGCGGTGGTTCCCGTACGCTCCGAGCCTGCGATTCATCCTCGCGCTCGAGCCGGATCCGGAGAAGATCGCCCTCGAGTCGACGCGAGAGCGCGATCGCTCGGCCGAACGAATGGGGTGGTTCACGTTTTCGATCGAAGGCCTCGAATGCCGCGTCGCGGCCCTCCGCCTTCTCGAGCCGGGCGTTCCGCAGGACTCATTACAAATCCTCTTCAAAGATCGAACGAATGGACGTGAGTCTTATTACATCGGCCGTTACCTTGATATCGATCCTCTTGAGGACGGCGGGTATCTCGTCGATTTCAACCGTTCCTACAACCCAGCCTGCGCGTTCTCGCCCCATTACAACTGCCCGGTCCCGCCGCCCGAGAATCGACTCGTGATCGCGATTCGTGCCGGCGAGATGGCGCCCCTGTCCTAACGGCGCCCTTGCGCGGCCTGGAGCGGGCATTGAGGAAGATCTAACCGGGGCTCGCACGCTTGCTGGCCAGACGTGTGTGCGTTCTCTGAGGCACCTCGGGCAATCTTTTCGGAAAGAGTTGCTGCACCGTGTTTTGGCGCCGCCACTGCTCGCGGTGGCCATCGTGGCGTCGTACCTCGCGACGCCCGCGATAGCCGACGACACGACGTCCCCGCCCTCCGCGAGACCGTCGCCAACTCCGATCCCGACACACACCTCGTCCGCATCCCCCTCAGCTCGTCCGTCGCCCTCGCCTTCCGACACGACAGCCGCCGCGACGGCAACACCGGATCCCGAAGCCGCGCGCGCGGAAGCCGAGGCGGCTCGGGCCCGCGACGCCGCGCTCCTCGCGAATGCGCGTTCGCTCGCGCAGATCATCGAGGCGCAAGCGCGCGTAGCCCAGGACGAGCTCGCGGGTCTCGACCCGCAGATCGAACAGGTGACGACCGATCTCGATGGGGTGAACGATGAGATCGCGGCTCTCCAGGCGAAGTCCGACGCGCGCCGATCGCTCCGCGATCGTCTCGAGCGCGAAGCGCTGCGGATGGCTGCTCTTCCTTCCGCCGCGGTGCCTGCGAATCTGAGCGACGCGCAGCGCGAGGCGCTCGACGACCTTCGCGCGCTGCAGAGTGGATTGCTCGACGCGCAGACCAGGCTCGCCGAGCGCGCCGATCTGCTCAGCACGCTGAAGGGGTCGGCCGGTGCGAAACAGGCGTACATCGCGCGGCTCCGCGACCGGGCGCGGTCGCTCGCGGCCGCGGCGACATCGAGCGACTCGGATGCGAAGGCCGCGCAGATCGCGGTCCTGACCGCGCTCGTCCAGGACGCCACAAACGCGCAGACGGCGCTCGCCCAGCTCGTCGCCTCGGCGATCGTCCGCGACGGCTCGGCGGCGGCGTGGTCCCTTCCGGTGCGGGGGCTCCTCACGCAGTCGTTCGGGCCGACATCGTTCGAGCTCGAACCGCCGGCCACGTACAAGGGTGTGTCGTACGCGCATTTCCACGGAGCGATCGACCTCGCCGCGCCCCTCGGGACGCCGATCACCGCGGCGAGCGATGGCGTGGTCGCGTTCGTCGGCCACCTTCCTGATGGCGCGATGATCGTGCTCGTCGCGCACGCCGGCGGCTACGTGTCGGAGTACGCGCACCTCGACGACACGTTCGCGCTGCCGCCGGTCAAAGCGGGCCAGGCCGTGAAGACCGGTCAGGTGATCGGCTTCATCGGACTGACCGGGATCACGACCGGAGCGCACCTTCACTACGCGGTGATGAAGGACGGCGTCCCGATCGATCCGCTCACGCTCCTCGAGGGTCCGTAGCGAACGAGCCGACGGTCGCGTCGTGTCCGCCGTCCTTCACCAGTCGGTCGCCAATCCTTCAGGCCGGACCGCGAAACTGTCTCTCCGAGCTCCACGAGCGCAAGGCCGAGGGCCGCGGCCGACGAGAGCTGCGCGACCTCCCCGCGCGAGAGCAGCGTCGGGATCTCAACCCGAGGCACGCGCAGTACCTGTATCTCTTCAAGGTCGCCCGAGTCCGGAGCGGTGACCTCGCGGGCACCGCGTGCGAGAAAGACGTGCTCGGTCGCTACGCCGTAGTTCCCGTCAACGACGTACCGGCCCAGGGACGACCACGCCTCGGCCTTGTACCCGGTTTCCTCCTTGAGTTCGCGCTTCGCGGTCGCAAGCGGGTCTTCGCCTTCCTCGATGTAGCCGGCCGGCAGCGATAGCGAGACGTTTCGGGTGCCGTGCTTGTAAGAGCGCACCATGACGATCTCATCGCGCTCGGTGACCGGTACGACGATCGCGAAGTCCCGCGTGCGGACCCAGAGAAATCCCTCGACCGTGCGGCCGTCGGGGAGGACGACGTCCTCCTCGCCGACTTCCATCCAGGGCGGTCCGGATAAGAGCGTTCGTCGCGCGGCAGCGCGCCATGGGCGCATCAGTTCGGCCTGAGTTTCCCGGTCTTGCGGACCGGTGCCAAGCCGGGGGAAGGCCGTGCCGGGCGCGGAAAACGGCCGTTAACGGCCTCGTGCAGCGCTCGGCGGCCGCATTGTCGGATCAGGCTCGGTTGCTCCCTCAAGGGGCGACAGGCTAGCCGAGTTGCCCCACCATGGCGGCTGAAATGGTGGTCGGTGACCCGCGGTCGCGGGCCTCGTACGAGCGCAGGATTCGTATCGCGTCCGAGGCCGCGAGCTGGGGCATCGGCGCGGCTCTCCTCGGGACGGCGGCGCTTCCGACGACGGACCAGGCCTCCCGGATCGGCCTCGTGGCGAGCTCACTCCTCCTCTTCCTCTTCGCCACCCTTTGGTTCCACGTGTTCCCCGACAGCTGGCTCGGCAAGAGCCGCTTCGCCGTCGGCGCCGCCATCACGCAGGTCATCGCGGCGATCCTCCTCGTTCTCACCGGTGGGATCGACTCGCGCTACTTCCCCTACTACGTGCTTCCGATCCTGGCCACGGTCTTCGGGATGCGCATCTCGGGGACCCTCTTCACGGGAACGATCGCCGTCGTGGCATACGTCGCGACCCTCGTCGCGGAGGTCTTCTTCGGGGGCGAGCGCGGACAGATCGACACCGGTGTCATTCGCCTGTTCGCCCTCCTCTCCGTGATCGCGATGACCGCGCTCATCTCTCGTACGATCCAGGAGACCCGGTTCACCCTTCGCCAACGGACCGAGGAGCTCGCGACCCAGAACGCGGAGCTTTCGGTGGCGCGGAACACGGCGGTCGGACTCGCGCGCGTGAACGAGCTGCACGAGCTCGTCCGCGTGATCTACGAATCGGCCAAGAGCTCGCTCGCGGTGGACCGCCTCTACCTCTTCGCGTCGAAGCCCGACTTCACCGACGGCTTCACCGTCGGACCGGACGGCCCGATAGAGGAGTTCCATGCCGACCCGACGCTTCCCGAGGACGCGCCGCGGCGCCGGGCGGTTCGCGAGAAGCGCACCGTCGCGGTGAACGACTCTCGCGACGATAAGACACCGGATCGCGAGCACCGGCACTTCGCCGCGGGCCTCTTCGTGCCGCTGGTGCATCGGAGCGAGGTCATCGGGCTCATAGCCGTTTCCAGCCACGAAAAACGCGAATGGACGGCACACGAGATCCGCGTCGCGGAGGTCATCGCGGATGCCTCGGCAGCGGCCGTCGCCTCGTTCCTCGCGTTCGAGGAAGTCCGCGGGCAGAGCGAGCGCCTCGAGGCGCGGATGAAGGTGCTCGAGAGCATGGACAACCTCGTGGACGCGCTCGCGCTGACCACCGACGAAGCCAGCCTCGCGCAGACCGCGGCGCGCAGCCTGCAACAGGGCTTCCACCTGCCCGCGGCCACCGTCCTCTTCACCGATCCGTCCGTGGCGATCCTCGAGCCGGTCGGCACCGCCGGCCGTGCGACACCGCATCCGGTGGTGAACGGACCGACGAGCTGCCCGGCGATCCGCAGCGGCCGTTTCTTCGAGGTCACCTCGGCCGACGATCCCGTCGTCTGCCCGTACATGCCGTTTCGCTCGCACTACTCGTGCGTGCCGCTCGTCGCCGGCGGCGACACCGTCGGCGCGCTCTTCCTCGAGCCGGACAAGCAGTCGATCCTGGACGTCACTGTCCTCCGCGCTGCCGCCGATCGGGTCGCTCTGAGTCTCGCCACACGCCGCGTCCTCGAGACGGCGCAGCGGCAGGCGACGACCGACGGGCTCACAGGCCTGCACAACCGCCACTTCCTCGCGGAGCAGCTGCGGCTCATGCATTCCCTCGCGGTGCGCCACGGCCAGCCGTACAGCGTGGTCGCCGTCGACGTCGACGGCCTCAAGAACGTGAACGACACGTTCGGTCACGAACAGGGCGACCTCGCCCTGCGGGGCCTCGCCAACACGATGCGCAAGACGCTTCGCTCCTCGGACGTCGCCGTACGTACCGGCGGCGACGAGTTCCTCGTGCTCATGGCGCAGTCAGGCATCGACGAGTCGCGGATCGCGGCGGAGCGCGTGCGCGAGGCGGTCGAGCTGCAGGGCCGCGCGGACCCGAAGATCGCGATAACCGTGAGCGCGGGAGTCGCCGCCTGGCGGCCCGGCCGGAGCGCCGAGCAGGTCCTCGAGGCCGCCGACGCGATGCTCTACGCCGCCAAGCGAGCCGGCAAGGACCGCGTTGTCTCGGAAACCGGCCTGGTGGCGGCCGGCGACGACGAGGGCGCCGCTTGACAGCCTTTCTCCCGGTCTTCTAGAGTCCTTAGCAGTCAAGCCCGGCGAGTGCTAACCCGAATCCGTGGGTCTGCGGCCGTTCGCCGCGCCCGAAACAACTCCAAAAAAGGGGGGAGACATGGCAGTCGCAACCGCACCGAAGACGAGCTCCAAGAAGACCAAGCTCAAGCCACTCGGCTCTCGCGTCGTCATCAAAGCCCTCGACCGTGAGGAAATCACGAAGAGCGGCATCGTTCTGCCGGACACCGCCAAGGAGAAGCCCCAGGAGGGCCGCGTCCTTGCCGTCGGACCCGGCGACCGCCACCCGGACACCGGCCAGCGCATCCCGGTGGACCTCAAAGAGGGTGACCGCGTGTTGTTCCAAAAGTACGCCGGGACGGAATTCAAGCTCGACGACGAGGAGCTTCTCATCCTGAGTGAGAAAGACGTCCTCGGTCTCGTCGCCGAATAAGGGGAGGCAACATGGCAAAGCAGCTGGCCTTTACCGACGAAGCGCGTAAGAAGCTCAAGAGGGGCATCGACACGATGGCCGATGCCGTGAAGACGACACTCGGGCCGAAGGGCCGGAACGTTGCGCTCGACAAGAAGTTCGGTTCACCGACCGTCACCCACGACGGCGTCACGGTCGCCCGTGAGGTCGAGCTCGAGGATCCCTTCGAGAACATGGGCGCGCAGCTTCTCAAGGAAGCCGCGACCAAGACCAATGACATCGCCGGCGACGGGACCACGACGTCCGTCGTCCTCGCGCAGGCCATCGTCCACGAGGGGATGAAGAACATCGCCGCAGGCGCGAACCCAATGCTCCTGAAGCGCGGTCTCGAGCGCGGCGTCACCGCCGTCGTCGAAGAGATGAAGGCCCAGTCCACGAAGGTGGAAGGCGCGCATCAGAAGGAGCAGATCGCGCAGATCGCGACCATCTCCGCTGCCGACAAGCAGATCGGCGACCTCATCGCCGATGTCATGGAGAAGGTCGGAAAAGAAGGCGTGATCACGGTCGAGGAGTCCAAGGGCCTGCAGTTCGAGACCGAGTTCGTCGAAGGAATGCAGATCGACCGCGGCTACATCTCGGCCTACTTCGTCACCAACGCCGACCGCATGGAAGCGGTCATCGAGGATCCCTACATCCTCATCACCGACAAGAAGATTTCAGCGATCACCGACATCCTGCCCGTGCTCGAGAAGCTCGTGCAGGTCTCGAAGAACCTCGTGATCGTCGGCGAGGACATCGACGGCGAGGCGCTCGCGACCCTCGTCGTGAACAAGCTCCGCGGGACGCTGAACATCCTCGGGGTCAAGGCTCCGGGCTTCGGCGACCGCCGCAAGGCCATGCTCGAGGACATCGCGACTCTCACGGGCGGCCAGGTCATCACCGAAGAGGCCGGCCGCAAGCTC
>Ga0070698_100007041_pt1 | contig 12181 bp, 10 predicted proteins | sample KBSK1502metaG_FD_65477 | JGI IMG/M metagenome (GOLD analysis project Ga0070698, IMG submission 65477) | Corn, switchgrass and miscanthus rhizosphere microbial communities from Kellogg Biological Station, Michigan, USA - KBS K1-50-2 metaG | ecosystem: Host-associated > Plants > Roots >...
ATTCGAACGACCACAGTGTGTTTACGAGCGCGACCGCGCCGGTCGCCATGCCGGGCAAAAAATCCGGGTTGCCCAAATCGCTCGATTCTTTATCGACGCTCGCTTACCCGCTTGGTTTGACCATGCGGTCGTAGATCCAGAGGAGCAGGGCGGTGACTAACCCTACGCTTGTGAAGACCCACCAGGCCACCTGCGGTTGCTTTTCTACTTCGGCGAAGTGGTGAACAACGCGGCCCCCAAACCAGCCGCCGAGCAAGGAACCGATTCCCAGCGGCAGAAAAGCAAATCCCATGTACGTGCCTTGTTGCTCGGGCGGAGCGAGGCGCGAAATATATTCGTAGTAGCGCGGCTGGTGAATGATTTCGCCAATGGCCAGAATGAAAATCGCCAGATAGCAGGTCCAGACTCGCGGGTGCACAGCCAACACGACCCAAGCGAGCGAAGTGATCAACGTTCCCAGAATAATCGCCGAGAAGGCGGGAATTTTCCGCGTGAGGTGATTGAGCAGCAGGGTTAAGGCAATTACCGAGAGGCCGTCGGTGATCAGAATCATTTCGACGTCGGCATTTGCGTCAATCACCAGGTGAACGTAGCCCGGCAGAGTGATGAACTGCTGCCAGAAGACAATCCAGTAGCCCGTAAAGATCAGCAGAAAAAGCATGAACCGCGGATTACCGGCCACGACGCCGAAATTCCGCACCGTGTTGGCGATGGACTGAGGGGGCGCCGAAGGATCGCGTGCCGGCTCACGGAAAAAAATCAGCACCGCGAAAAACATCAGAAAGACGCTTGCGGCAGCAACGCGAAAAACAGTTTCGACGCCAAAGTGCCGGTGCGCCCAGGAGGCAATGTACGGACCGGACGCGCTGCCGATATTGACCATGGTGTAGTAGATGGAATAGCCGAGAGAGCGAACGTTGTCCTTGGAAGCGCGGGCCGTGGTGCCTACGACGCATGGCTTCACCATGGAAATTCCGAGTGCCGGAAGCATCAGGACAAATCCGACAAAAATGATGAGCGGCACGGAATTGCGCACTGGCGCGAGCCACGGCGAGCCAATCGAGCCGATCAGGAAATACGCCGCCGCCAAAATCAGATACGCCAGCGAAAGCGCACGGCGGAATCCTAGCCGGTCCGCGATCGCTCCGCCGAAAATCGCGAGAAACCAGACCATGCCTCCGAAAATTCCGGTGAGGGTGCCGGTCTGCTGCGTGGAAAAACTCAGCTTCTCCTGCAGGTAAACGGCGAGCGAGGCAAATGCACCGTAGTACGAGATACGCTCAAAGATTTCACTGATGTTCGCGACCCAGAAGGGCCGCTCGAAGCCGGTGCGAATATCCTCCAGGCGCTGCTCAAAGCTCATGAAGCTTCCTGGCTTGACTGATGAATCCTCCTCGCTCGGCTAACAAAGACCCCGGAAACGTGCGGCGGGGATGATAGCAGACGAAAAGGAGGCGAGATAGGCGTCCCGTCTTCGGAAATAGCAGGTAGTCAACAGAATTCCGCCCGCGCCAACCGGCAAAAAGATTTCATACGGCCCTAAATGAGTTCCGGATGGAAGGCTCATCCTGGCCCCCGATCGGCAGATGATTGGCCCAAGAGGCCGTGGTTTCGGCCAGCTCGCGCAATATGTCCGCGTCGGTTCTTTGCGAACTTTTCAACACGTGGAAGGAATGATCTGCGGTTTCGATGATGTGCAGCGTGGCCCGCGGGCCTAATTTTGCGCAGATTGGACGCAGCAGCTTGAGGTCGGCAAGTGTGTCGCGGGTCCCTTGTAGAAACAACACCGGTAGGGCGACCTTTTCGAGGTGGTCCGCGCGTTTTGTTCCGGGGCGCTTCGGAGCGTGAAGGGGAAAGCCGAAGAAGACCAAACCTCGCACTCCATCGAGCGTATGCTGAGCGGCGGCTTGTGAAGTCATTCGCCCGCCCATGGATTTGCCTCCTGCGAGCAGGGGTAAGTCAGGAGACGCCTGTTTCGCCGCTTCGACGGCCGCGGCGACCGTTCGGGTCAGCACCGCGGGCGCATCGGGAACGCGGCGGCGTTGCTCCATGTACGGGAACTGGTATCGGAACGTGGCGACGCCAACGGCACTCAACTCGTCCGACAGTTTCTCCATGAATGGGTGAGACATTCCCGCACCCGCGCCGTGAGCGAGCAACAAGAGGCATCGCGCGTTTTTCGGTCGCGCTACCAGGGCAGAAACCTGGCCGGCGCCCTCGACGACAAATCGCAACTGTTCGTTCGTTGGCACTTTGCTCCTGATCTTAGCAGAGACTGTGGCAGGAGGAACGCGACCGAGAGCACGGGTTGAAAGTCATACCGTGAAAAAAACGGAAAACACCGGTCTCGAGACCGGCAGGCGAAAGCTCGAGCGCGTCCGGGCAAGTGCCGTGCTATCGGGCTAGGAGAAGGGAGGAGCCTGCAGCTTTCTGGCCGCGGGCTCCGGATGTTGCGTTTTGACTACTTGCACGTAGCGCGAGCCATGTATTTTGCCGCCGGCGCGGTTGTCGTGTGATCTCGCCCTGTCGGGCAGGTCGAGGAAGGTTAGAAAAGAACGGAAAGAAGCGCAGGCGTGTAGACGTGTAGATTAGTGAGCGCAAATCTAGATCGGAGGAGGGGGAAGACGTGAGGATACAGGTCAGGTGCGTGCTCGGCTTGCTGGTGGCGGCAATGCTCGAACCGGTGTCAGGCGGGCAGGGTGTCCTACGGCCGACAGAGACAGAATTGGCGGCCATCACGGAGCGCGGGCGTGCGCTGGCTGAGTACGATGCGGCGGCGTGGCATGCGAGCGATGCCGTGCAAACGGCGAACCCTAAGACAACCGAGGGGCAGCAATACCTGGCGAAGAAGGAGAATGGACGATGGACGGTGGTGTTCGGGACGTTGAATGCGGATAAGACCAAATTTCTGATCGGCTACGAGGCAACACAACTCGAGAATCCGAGGGAGTTTGGAGTCAAAAAGAACGAACCGCCACAGCAAGCCGGCGGATTCTACTTGTTCGCGGCTCGCGCCCTCGAACTGGCGTGGGCAGATTTCGGCGCCGCCACGCGTCCCTACAGTGTGGCGGTACTGCCGGCGCCGCAGCCTCGAGAGGGGATTCAGGAGTTGCTTTACGTGTATCTGTATCCGGCGCAGACGAGAGTTGGAATTTATCCCTTGGGAGGCGATGTGCGGTATTCAGTTTCGGCGGACGGAGGGACGATGCTGGCGAAGCGGCAGATGCACAAGGCGATTGTTGATGGTGCACCGGTGAAAGGCAAGAAGATGGTCGCGGGTTATCACACGCACGCCATGAGTGATGAGCCTGAAGATTCTGACGTGCTGCATGTGTTGCGGCAGGATCCGCCGCTCGCGGAAATGATCGCGACCCAACATTTTGTGTATGAAGTTGCGAGCGACGGAACGATCCGCATCAAAAAGCAAAGGAAAGCCGATGAGCGCTGAAACCCTAGAACGCGGGAAGTTCGAAGAGTCGATTGCGACCCGGATGATTTGGGCGATTGCCGGGGCGGGATTTCTGGTGCAGACGGTTACCAACGGGAGTTACGGATATTTCCGCGATGAACTCTATTATTTGGCAGCCAGCGACCATCTGGCCTTCGGTTACGTGGACTTTGCGCCGCTGATCGCGTGGCTTACGCATGCGAGCCGGATGGTTTTTGGAGAATCGCTGCATGCCATTCGCTTGCTGCCGGCCCTTGCGTTTGGAGCAGAAATCGCGCTGACCGGCTTTCTGACGCTGGAACTCGGCGGCAAGAGATGGGCTGCCCTTATCGCGTGCATTTCCGTTCTTGTCGCGCCGGTGATTCTTGGCAATGCGACGAGGCTTTCGATGAATCCGCTGGAGCCGCTGTTCTGGATGGGTTGCGTTTATTTTCTGCTGCTCGCGGTAAACCGCGGGGAAGGGAAATACCTGCTGTGGTGTGGCGTCTTCGTCGGAATCGGGCTCGAAAACAAACATTCGACGATCTTCTTTTTGGCTGCCCTCGTCTCGGCGTTGCTTTGTGTTTCCGATCGAAGGCTGCTCGCTACGAAATGGTTTTGGCTGGCTGCAGCGATCGCCGTCGTTTTCGCGTTGCCCAACATCATCTGGCAGCAGGCGCATCATTTCGCGACGCTCGAAGACTTGCGCAACGTTAAAGCCATTCACAAGAACGTCGAGCTGCCGCCACTGGCCTTTCTGAAGCAGCAATTCATGATGCTGAATCCCGCCACTGGCGTCGTGTGGCTTCCCGGACTTTTCTTTCTGCTGCTAGAGCGCAAAGGGAAGCGCTATCGAGTGCTCGGGCTTGCCTACATTTTCTTTTTGACGGTGATGATGGCCCTTAAAGGAAAGGATTATTACCTGGCGCCGATCTATCCGATGTTGTTTGCCGCGGGCGGCGTTTTCTGGGAAACGATCACGGCACGCTTTCGGGGGGTGCGCTGGGCGCGAATTGCCGTTCCGGCGCTCGTGCTCGCGCTGGGAATGGTGTCCGCGCCGTTCGTGCTGCCGATTCTGCCGCCGGAAAAGATTGTCCCGTACATGAGCGCGCTCGGCCTCGAAGTCGCGCGCACGGAAACCAACATGAGCGGTGCGCTGCCTCAGAATTTTGCCGACGAATTCGGCTGGGAAGAAATGGTGCGCAACGTGGCCGCGGTGTACAACGCATTGCCGCCTGAGGAGCGCGCCAAAACCGCGATCCTTGGCGGCAACTATGGCGGCGCCGGGGCGATTGATTTCTTCGGAGCGAGGTACGGACTTCCGAAGGCCATCAGCGCGCACCAGAATTATTATTACTGGGGCTATCGTGGTACCGCCGGCGAAAGAATCATCATGCTCGAATGGAGCCGCGAAAATGCCGAAAAATGGTGTGAGAGCGTGGAGGAAGGACCGGTGAATGCTCCGTTCTATGGCATGGGCTGGGAACACTACACCATTCTGACTTGTCATCACTTGAGACGGCCCATGGAACAGGCCTGGCTGAGGTGGAAAGTCTGGAATTAGCGAGGCTTACATTCCCTCCGCTCGCCAATCGCCTTGTTCACGGCTGAAACGCTGTTTCATTGCATCCACTTTTTCGATTGGACGCGCCAGGTTCGTTCCCCTTAGATTGGTTGCACTGGAACGCGAGCTTTTGCGCCGCCGTGGTCCCTCCCGCGGCCGCATATTCGTGTTCGGCCGACAAATCCGGCTCTTCTGCCGGGTTGCAGGAAGAACGATGACAGCCGCGGCGATTCCGATCCGATCCGACACCACTCTTGCATTCGTGAACTACCAGATGGATCACGCGTACGATGAGATGTTCGCCGCTGCCGGCGTGCCGCGCGAGCATTACCGGGCCTTGCAGCAGACGTTGCTCGGACTTGCACCGACGGAGTTGCGCAAAATCCAGCAAGCCGCCGATCTTACGTTTCTCCACGAAGGAATCACGTTCACAGTTTACGGAAGCAAGGAAGGAACCGAACGGATTTTTCCGAACGACCTGCTGCCCCGTATCATTCCCGCCAGCGAATGGGCGCGTATTGAAAAAGGGCTGACGCAACGGCTGACCGCGCTGAATCTTTTTCTGCGGGACATCTATCACGAAGGCCGGATTCTCGCCGAAGGCATCGTGCCGCGCGAACTCATCTACAGCTGCAAACATTTTCGGCGCGAGATGCGCGGCCTGAACGTTCCGCGCGATATTTATGTCAGCATCTGCGGCACGGATCTGGTCCGCGTGGCTGACGGATCGTTTGCTGTACTGGAGGACAATCTTCGCGTGCCGAGCGGCGTGTCCTACATGCTCGCCAACCGCAAGGTGCTGAAGCGGGTGTTTCCCACGCTGTTCCGCGATTACGGCGTGTGGCCGATTGACCATTATCCGCAGGCGCTGCTGGCCACGTTGCGCACAATGTCAGCGGAAAACTGCGCGTATCGCAACGATCCGACAACCGTGCTGCTCACGCCGGGGGTCTCGAATTCGGCGTATTTCGAACACGCATTCCTGGCCCAGCAGATGGGCATTGAGCTGGTCGAAGGACGCGACCTGCTGGTGCACGACAACCTGGTTTACATGCGTACGACCGCGGGCCTGCGCCGCGTGGACGTAATCTACCGCCGAGTCGACGACGATTTTCTCGATCCGCTGCGGTTCCGGCCGGACTCAATTCTCGGGGTGCCGGGGCTCTTCAATGCCTATCGCGCGGGAAACGTGACCCTCGCAAACGCCATCGGCACCGGCGTTGCCGACGATAAAGCGGTGTACGCCTTCGTTCCACAGATCATCCGCTACTACCTCGGCGAAGACCCGATCCTGCCCAACGTCCCGACCTTCTTGATGAGTGACGGCTCGCATCGCCAGCACGCGCTCGAGAATCTGGAAACAATGGTGGTGAAAGCGGTGGGCGAATCGGGCGGCTACGGAATGCTGATCGGACCGCAAAGCACCGCGAAGCAGCGCGAGGAATTTCGTGCGCTCATTCTGGCCGATCCGCGCAACTACATCGCGCAACCCACGCTGTCGCTCTCTTGCGCGCCGTGCCTCATCGATGGGGAAGTCGAATCGCGCCGCATCGATTTGCGGCCGTATATTTTGATGGGGGAAAAAGTCACGATTGTTCCCGGCGGACTGACGCGTGTCGCGCTTCGCCCCGGTTCGCTGGTGGTGAACTCTTCGCAGGGCGGAGGAAGCAAAGATACCTGGGTGCTGCGCGAAGGCGATCGTGCGGGAGGGCCGGGAGTCGCATGAGGCCGCCGCGAAATTTCTACGTCAAGACTTTCAAGCGCGAAGCCGGCATGCTGTCGCGCGTCGCCGACAATCTCTATTGGATGAGCCGTTACCTGGAGCGTGCCGAACACACCGCGCGCCTGCTGGATGTCGAGCTGCAGCTGTGGCTCGACCAGTCGCCGGAGGTCGGCGCAGGCCGCTGGCGCTTTCTGGTAGACGCGCTGCAAGTGGCCGGGGTGCAAGGCCGGCTGGACCCGCTGCAGCTTGCAGAGACGCTCGTATTCAGCCGCGAAAACGGATCGTCCATCGTTTCCTGCATGTCCGCGGCGCGGGAAAATCTGCGGCACGTGCGTGAACAATGCAGCTCTGAAATGTGGGAGCAGCTGAACAAGCTCTATCTGCAAGTGATCGACCGGCGCCCTGAAGAAGGCTGGATACTCAATTCGCATGAACTTTTTCGCGCGGTGCAGGAAGGAGCGCATCTTTTTCAGGGCGTCACTGACGCCACCATGAGCCACGGCGAAGGCTGGCAGTACATCCAGCTTGGTCGCTACGTGGAACGAACCAACACGCTTGCGGCGCTGATGGATACCCACTTCAGGCGCGCCGCGGCTCCAACGGACTTGCCAGTCGAGAGCGCGGAATATCTGAGCTGGGTCGGCCTGTTACGCGGCTGCGCGGCGTTTGAGGCCTATTGTAAAGCGCAGACCGCGGAGATTCGTCCGCTGCGCGTTGCGGAATTTCTGCTGCTTAACCCGGAGTTGCCGCATTCGGTGCGATTTTCCGTGGATCGCATGAATGCCGCGCTGCATGTGATCGGCGACTTGACCGAACGCCGCGAAAAGCTGCCCGCTCGAATTGCGGGCAGGTTGCGCGCCAAGCTCAGCTTCAGCCAGATTGAAGAGATCATGGAAGAAGGCGTGGCAACGCATCTTGAAAACATTCGCGGCGAGTGCGCGGAAATTCATGCCGCCATTCACCAGATTTATTTCGACTATGCGATTGACGCCGAGCTGGCGTCGTAAAGACAAGGAAGACAGGAACTCGGGGGAAGTACAGAAGTAGGGAAGGCCGGGAGGAAGCAAGAGCGTAGAGATGGCGTTTTCCATCAAACACACAACGACCTTTCGTTACCATCCCGCGGTCGGCGAGAGCGTGATGGAAGTGCGTATGCAGCCGCGTTCGGATTTGCGCCAGCGTTGCATCACCTTTTCGCTGGACGTCAATCCCCACGCTAACGTGATGGCCTATCGCGACTTTTTTGGAAACGCCGTGCATCACTTCGATATTCCTGGACGGCACGAACTGATCGAGGTCACGGCCCACGCGATCGTGGACATCAATCCCGCAGCGTGGCCGGCGGTGCATTTCGGCACCTGGGAAGAGCTCGACACGCGCGTGGCGGAAGGCGATTACTGGGAGATGCTCTTGCCGAGCCACTACGCGAAACCGACGGACTTGCTGATGGAGCTTTCCAGGGAGTTGAAACTCGAACGGCGTTGCGCGCCGCTCGACCTGCTGATGGAATTGAACCAGGCGCTCTACGATCGATTCGATTACGCGCCGAATACCACCAAAGTGGATTCGCCCATCGATGACGCCCTGCGCGCGCGGCGGGGCGTGTGCCAGGATTTTGCCCACATCATGATCGCACTGGTGCGGCAATTGAGAATCCCGTGCCGCTATGTGAGCGGCTATCTTTTCCACGGCGACAAAACAAAGGATCGTTCTCCTGCCGGCGCCACGCACGCATGGGCCGAAGCATATCTCGGCGAAGCCGGCTGGCTAGCTTTCGATCCGACGAATAATCTATTGAGCTGCGAGCGCCACATCCACGTCGCGGTCGGACGCGATTATGCCGACGTGCCGCCGACGCGCGGCGTCTACAAGGGGGAAGCCGAAAGCGAACTGAGCGTGCGCGTGGTCGTCGCTCCCGTTGACGCTCCGCAGCCCGACGAGCTACCGCCGGCGATGGTGCTGAGGGCCAAGCGTCCTGAAGTGAAGCGCTCCTCCGTGATGGATGAACAGCAGCAGCAACAGCAGCAGTAAATCAGCCGATCTCAAGAAAAACCCGGAATTGTCAGCAATGTTCAACGGAAGAGCCGCGAGTGGAACTCGAGCGAGGCCGGGAGATGCTCGGCGAAGTACGGCCAGTCATGTCGGCCGGGATAGAGGTGCGCTTCATGGGGAATGCGGCGGGACGTAAGAATCCTGTCGAGCGCTGTTGCTCCGGTTTCAAAGCCAAAGTCGTCCTGATCTCCGCAGTCGAAGTAGATTTTCAGGGCTGCCAGATTTGCCGTGCGCGCGAGGGTCAGCGGGCTGTTGCGGTCCCAAAAAGCGGCATCGGGAGGCGAACCGAAGGTCCCTCCCAGAATGCGCGTGCGTAGACTGCCGCCCTGGGTCGGCGCGGTGAACGCAGGAAGCTTGTCGATGATTGCCGGACTGTGCGCGCTGGCGGAAGAAAACAGTTCCGGATGCCGGAATGCAAGATGCAATGCGCCGTAGCCGCCCATGGAGACTCCCGAAACCGCGCGATTCGCGCGGCCGGGACGCGTGCGGTAGCGCGATTCGATACCCGGCAAGAATTCCTGCACCAGAAAATCCTCGTAACGGACCTTTCCATCAAGCGAATTGATGTAAAAGGAGGTGCCCGCCCCGGGCGTGGCAATCAGGAATTCACCGAGCTGCCCGCGCTCCCACAGGTCTTCCACCAGGTTGAATCCGCCGGCGTGGATAAACATCTGCTCGTTGTCGCCGAGCCCGTGGAAAAAATAAAGAACGGGATACTTGCGAATTTTGTCCGTATCGTAGCTGGGCGGAAGAATCACGCAGTAATTCACCGGATGCGCAAGGATCCTGCTCGGCAGCGAATTGCACTCCACCCGGCCGGTGGCGGCGGAAGCGGGGGCTTGCAGGCAGACGAAATACAGGAGGCCAAGCTGGTAAAGAAAAAGGCGGGCGCGAGAGGGGCGGTGAAAGTTCAGCCGGCGAGTAAGTGAAGTCACGAGAATAGTCTACTCATAGCGCAGTGCGTCCACGGGATTGAGTTTTGCGGCGCGCGAAGCCGGGTACAGGCCGGCGATGAGGCTCACGAGAACGGCAAAGCCGATCGCTCCCGCGATGAGCCACCACGGCACAGCCGAAATTTCAACACCCGGCAGGTCCTGCCGCTTCAAATAGATGTTGGTCGCAAGCGTCAGCGTTTGTCCGATCAGCCAGCCGAGGAACACGCCAAGCACCCCTCCGGCAAGCCCCATGACCCCGGCTTCCACGAAGAAAAGTTGCTTCACATCGCTATCGGCTGCACCCAGGGCTTTGAGCACGCCGATTTCCCTGCGGCGTTCGAGAATCGCCATCACCAGGGTGTTGATGATGCCGAGCGTGGCGACGGCAAGCGCCAGGCTGCCGAAAATTGCAAGGAGCAAATCAAAAACAGAAAAAAAGATGCGCAGACTCTTGGAGGCGTCGAGAAGAGAGAATGCGCCGAAGCCGAGCTCCTTGATTTTGGCTTCGGTGGCATCCACAAGCGTCGGGCTCTTCACGCGCACCGTCAGGCTTGCGTAAGCGGGTTTGTCCGAAGATGAATCGCGCAGAACGTCGCGTAAATCGTTGATCTGCGCGGCGCGCAAGACTTCCGCGACGGACAAGGGAATCAGCAGGCGGCCACTGCCGAAGCCTCCAAAACCGGAGGCCGGCTCCGTTTCCACCACGCCGACGATGCGCAGGCGCTTCTCTTTCGGAACGACGCTAAAACCGCCGGAATTTTGCGTTGCATCGCCTGGTTCTGATGGCAACGCCTGCCGCTCGGCATAACGAAGCACCAGATCCTTTCCGATCAATTGCGCCGTCTGCGGATTCAGCTCCTTCGCAAATTCAACTTGCAGAATCGCTTCATCGGCAATGGGCGAGGAGAAAAAAGCTCCCTGCATGCCGTCAAACGCCCCGCCCGCTTTCGAAGACTCGGGCATGCCCGCCACCATCGTCGCGAAAGGCTTTCCGTTGAAACGCACTTCGGTGAAAAACCGAATCTGCGGATAAACTTCGATCACATTCGGCAGCCGCGTGATTTCCGCCCGCGCGCCGTCGTCGAGCGGCCGCGCTTTTGCCGCGGGAGCGCGCGTTGCGGGCGGACCTGCACCCGGTCCCCGAAGATTCGTTTTCGGTGTGACAAAAATGGAGTCGAAGAGTCCGCTTTTGGTCAAGCGGCTCGATGCCAGCTGCTGCAGTCCTACGCCGAGTGAAAGCATGGCGACGAGCGAAGCGACGCCAACCGCCACGCCCAGAGTGGTGAGCGAATTGCGCAGCATTGCTTCGCGAAGATTGCGGACGGCGAGCTCGGTCATGTCGCGGAGTTTCACTCTTGGGCTCCCGTCCTGACTTCGGTGGATGCGTGCGCCTCGGATGCGGAGGCCGACAGGAGTCTTCCGTCGCCCATGGTTGCGAGCCGGTCGGCAAAGCGCTCGGCGAGATGCCTTTCGTGGGTGACCATGACAATGGTCATGCCCATGGTGGATTGAATCTCGCGCAGCAGCGTAAGGATGGCTTCGCCGGTGGCGGAATCAAGATTGCCGGTCGGTTCGTCGGCAAACAGAATTTTGGGACGGTTGACGAGCGCCCGCGCGATAGCGGTGCGCTGTTGTTCGCCGCCGGACAGTTCGCTCGGACGGTGGCCAATGCGTTTTGCAAGACGCACGCGTTCGAGCGCTTCCTGCACGCGCTCGGACCGCTCGCCGCGGTCTACTTCCGCCAGCCGAAGCGGAAGCTCGATATTTTCCGCGAGCGTCATGCGCGGCAGCAGATTGAACGACTGAAAGACCATGCCTACGGTGTTGCGGCGATAACGCGCAAGTTCGAGCGGCGAAAGTTCGGCGAGGTTGCGGCCCGCGGCGTGGATGGAACCGGAAGTAGGGCGGTCGAGTCCCGCCATCAGATTCAGCAGGGTGGATTTGCCGGAGCCGGAGCTGCCGAGCAGCGCGAGAAATTCTCCGGCCGCAACAGTGAGCGAAACGTCATCCACTGCGCGGATCAAGGACTCGCCCATCCTGTAGTGGCGCGAAACCTGGTCGATCCGTATGGCTGGCAGGCCGGCAGCTGCTTTGCTTGGTGGCATAGGAATTGGCTCTCAAGAATACTACGCACGAACGGCTCTATAGATTGCGGAGTTGGATGCCCTGGCCGGCGCGAAGCGGCGGGCACGCGACGCTTCCTTGCAGAAGGGGGTCCTGGGGCCGTTCTGGGGATCATGCCACCAGGCGAGCACTTGAAAAAATATTTCGTCTCCCGCACCAGCACTTCTTCGGTACACTCTGCCTATCATGTCCAAGCTTTCGCGCCGCAGCGTGCTCAAGACCGCTCTCACCGGAGCGACCATGGCCTCCTTCCCGTCCGTGCCGTGGTCGGAAGGAGACACTCCGATCAAGCGCAAGGGCAACATTCGCCAGTCGGTTTCCCGCTGGTGCTATCAGAAAACTCCGCTCGACAAGCT
>Ga0070698_100007043_pt1 | contig 12179 bp, 14 predicted proteins | sample KBSK1502metaG_FD_65477 | JGI IMG/M metagenome (GOLD analysis project Ga0070698, IMG submission 65477) | Corn, switchgrass and miscanthus rhizosphere microbial communities from Kellogg Biological Station, Michigan, USA - KBS K1-50-2 metaG | ecosystem: Host-associated > Plants > Roots >...
AAAGTTTCTTGTTCCCTGCGCCAGCATTACCTGGTTCAGGTTCCATGGGTCTAATCTCAGAATAAAAAATCGTTTCCGATTTTAATTTTAATCAAACACCCCAAAGAAACTTATGATAATAAATCGAAAAAATCATGCCAGCAATAGAAAATGTGCAAAAATCATTTATTCTCATTGCAGGCTGATGGCACGATTTCCGATACACGTTTAATGGAAATAGATTTTTAATAAAATATTTCTGTATGAAAAAGTTTTTTGCCTTGTTGCCGGCTGTTTGTTTTATGTTATTAGCTTGTAATGATACGAACAACACTGCTGAAGGCACTACTGATACCAGCACGAGTTCCAATACAGTTACGGATGCAAATACCAGTACCACGAATAATGTTGTAACTGATGAAAAAAGCGCTGAATTCTTTAAAAGGGTCACTAACTCCGGGATGGCTGAAGTGCAATTAGCAAAGCTGGCACAGCAAAAAGCAACAATAGATGCGGTTAAAAACTTTGCAGCAATTCTTGAAAGAGATCATACTGCAGTAAATCAGCAAGTAAAAAATTTAGCAGACCAACGTAGCGTGGCATTGCCCGCCACTATATCTGATGATAAACAAAAGATGTATACAGATATGGAAAAAATGACTGGCAAAGCTTTCGATAAAGATTATATATCAATGATGGTAAAATCTCATAACGATGGAATTTCTCTTTTTGAAGATACAAGGTCCAATGCATCCGATATTGATGTTAAAAATTTTGCTGATAAAACATTGCCAACTTTAAAGATGCATCTTGACTCTGCAAAGGCAATTCAAAAAAGATATTGGTAGATCTTTCAAATTCATATCCTGTTCATTTTTAATTTATGAAATATAAAAAATAGCACAATGGAAAATAGAGAAAACCCGCCACCAGATAAATCAATTAATAAAGAACCAGCACAGGAACCAAATAAGTCTCCTTCTACTGGCCAGCATCAGCCCGATATACAAGAGGAAAAGTCAAAGAAGAAACGGAGTAACAGGCCACAGAGAAGAGAAGATATGAACCCCGAAGTATTTCCGGGTAATGGTAATCCTGAAGAATATAATGATGGCGAACCGGTTGAGGAAAAATCACCGCGAGCCTCAAACAGTCTTTAATGTATAAACCGATTTTATGAAAAAGATAAATATTGCAGGAATGCTTGTTTTCATATCAACAATTATTTATAGTTGCTCTTCTCCTGCGTATGTTGAATAGGATAGTAGCGCTAATCTATCTAACTACAAAACTTATATGTGGGTAGATGTAATATCAAGTGAAAACGATGCGTCAAGCCGGGCTACAGCCTTTGCCGATGTGGGTGTCCATAATTCGGTAAATGCAGAGCTTAATAAGTGGGGTTGGCAGGAAGTGACAGATAACCCGGATGTATTGGTAAGCTATGATGTGCTTGTAGAAAGAAATGTGGAAACACAAAGTGACCCCGTGTACTCCCAGTCTTATAGCCGGCTATATTATAATAGATTCACCCGCAGGTGGTCAACGATCTATTATCCCTCACAGTTTTTAGGATATCAGCAGTACCAGGTTCCTGTCAGGGAAGCAACAGTTACTATCACTATGATGGATGCTGATACAGATAAAAAGATCTGGCAGGGATGGACAACCGAAAGATTAAGCGGAGGTCTTAGTGACCTGGATGTGAAGAAAAGTGTTCGAAATATTTTTAAAGAATCAGGAAATGCTACTCCGTAAACCTTTAAAATTTGAATTAACAACTTCAAAAAAATAAACCCGGTTAGTTAACCGGGTTTTTCAGTGCTGCAAATATTCCGCTATTGTTACCAAAACATTTTTTAAGAATACATCATACTATTTTCCTGTTGCCAGGAATAAATGCAAATAAATTTTATTGTTGCTGAGTTGTTTGAAAACTTTTTAATTTATTGTAAAGGGTTTTGCGATCTATCTTCAATAACTCAGCAGCTTTTTTCTTATTGAAATTTACTTGTTGCATCACAGACATGATTGTATAAAACTCTGCCCTGCTTGCTGCGCCTTTCAACAAATCTTTATTTGGAAAATTTTCAGGATGTGTTAGCCCTTCAAATTGATGAGGAAGCGATTGTTCAAAAGCCATTGTATGTGTATGATGAGCTGGTATATGATGTACGATTTCCTGGGGCAATGACGTAACAGATATTTTTGCCTCGGCAGGCGTAAGCAGTACAGCTCTGCGAACAACATTTCTAAATTCTCTCAAATTACCAGGCCATGAATATTCCATAAATATATTCAGGACATCTTCATTAAAGCCACTGATATTTTTCCTGGTCTCTTCATTTGATTTTTCAAGGAAAAATTCCGCCAGGGGCATAATGTCTTCACGTCTTTCACGCAATGGCGGAAGATAAATTGAAAACTCGTTCAACCGATGATACAGGTCCTCCCTGAATTTTCCTTTTTTGTACGCTTCATTCAAATTTTCATTTGAAGCCACTATGATCCGTACATCGGTAGGAGTTTCTTTATTTCCACCAACACGTTTAAATTTCCTTTCTTGTATTACTCTTAATAAAGCAGCCTGCACACCGGCAGATAAATTGCCCACTTCATCTAAAAATAACGTACCGCCTTCTGCTAATTCAAAATGACCTTCTTTATCCTGGATGGCGCCGGTGAATGAACCTTTCACATGACCGAAAAGTTCACTGCCTGCTAATTCTCTTGAAAGCGTACCGCAATCGAGTGCTACAAATGGTTTGTGACTACGTTCACTAAGATCATGAATCAAACGTGCAATAACTTCTTTACCGGTCCCGCTTTCACCATACAGCAAAACACTATAATTAGTGCCCGCAATGATGTTAGCTTGCTCATGCAAAAAAACGGATGCAGGTGATTTGCCTTTATAGAAATCGAAGTTGGCTTTTCTTTTTATGCTCGCTCCGGTTTCATTGGATTGATCGGCAGCTGCCATTTTTTCTTCACCTTTATTCGATAAATTATCTAATATAGAAAGCACCTCGTCAGGGATAAGCGGCTTTGTGATATAATCGAAGGCGCCTAACTTAATTACCTCAACGGCAGTTTTTATGTCTGAGTAACCTGTTATAACCAATATGCGAACATGCGGATCCTTTGCTTTCAGGCCTTTTATAAGCTTAATACCATCCATATCATCAAGCCGATAATCACAGATCACTACATCAAAATTTGCCGGGTCATATAAGGCAATGCCTTTTGCTCCTGAATGAGCCGTGCTCGTTTCAAATCCGTTTTTATTTAAAAAGCGACTCAGCAGTAGACATAGGTCTATATCATCATCGATAATGAGGGCTCTTTTTGCCATGTGAAGGGGGTTTTAAACTTTGGAATTCAAATCAAACTACATTTCAACTGAAATCATGCCAAACCTGTTCTTACTAAATTACTAAATCATTTTTATACGAGGGTGTTTGGCAGTAAAATTGCCATTTTTTACAGCGTGAAATGGAAATGATATAGTGAAAAATAAAAATGATAAGACAGATCCCGTCCTGAAAACTAAAAAGCTAAGTGACCCGGAAAGAAAACGAGCTTTGATAGTTGACGATGAAACAGATATTTGTTACCTGCTCAGCAATATTTTAAAGCAGAGAAATATACAGACCGTATTTGCTGGCAGCCTGGCAGAAGCCGACAGAATGCTTCAATCTCCCAATTTTTTTTATTATGTGTTTCTTGATAATCACTTGCCGGATGGATTGGGAATTAACCAGATAAAACGCTGGAAGGAGAAATTCCCTCTTATTCATTTAATAATGATCACAGCACATGATTCCTATGAGGAAAGAAAAAAAGCTTCAAATGATGGGGCCGACGATTTTATTTCAAAACCCTTCTCAACGGAGATCATTCTAAACTCTATAGTTCAAACATCGATCTGAAATGTGGGGAAAATCCTCTACATTGTTTCACTTGCTATTTTAAGGATTATAATAAAAACACTCCCTTTTCCTGCTACACTTTTAACGGTGATCTTACCCCGATGACTCATAATGATGTTCTGGCAATTAGTAAGCCCCAAGCCATTCCCTTTGGATTTATTTGTAAAGTATGGCTCAAAAAGCTTTTGTAAAGTATCGTCATCCATGCCTGTCCCGTTATCTTCTATCTCAACGATACATTTGTCTCCAGCCTTGTGCGTTCTTAGTATAAGAATGCCTTTATTTTTTTCCATCGCTTCTATAGCGTTAACTATGATGTTTAAAAAAGCAATTTTTATCTTTTCCTCGTCAACGGCCACATCGTAACTATCAGAAGCATATTTTTTTTCCACTCTTACCTGGCCAAGATCAATTCGATCGGCAGCCATTTCAAGAGTATCATCGAGTATTTTATTAATACTTACTTTCCGAATATTCAATTCTATGACTTTTGTGGCATTTAACAGGTCAGAAATAAGGTGATTAATGCGAATACCATTTCTGCTTATCATATCAAGCAACATGGATGACTCATTATTTTGAATGCCCATATCCTGCAGCTGTTCTGCTGCCAATGAAATATTGGTTAACGGGTTTCTTACTTCATGTGCTATCGTTCTGGCAACGCGGCCTGTTGCGGTAAATTTTTCCATACTTTTTAATTCTCTTACTTCAGCATCCATTCTTTTCAGCTCATCAATATTTGCTTCCAGTTCTTTTTGGTATTGAATATTTTTCCTGGTTGATTCATCACGGGCAACACTTTCCTTATTATAGATCAGTAAAGAATAAAAAATAGCCAGTATTGAAGTAAGGAATGATATAAAAGTTATTATTTGTGTGCTGGTGAAAGAGCCAGTCAAGTTATTTTTTCTTTCATTCATCAGCTTTTTTTCCGCACGGATAAACTGTTGTGTGTTTAATCTGATGCTATCCAATATGATTTGGCCTTTCCTGCGGTTATCATCTATTTCTGGTGTTGATTGCCCGCCCGCAAGTTGAAAAGCTTCTATATTTTTTTTCATCAATGCAAGCCTTGAGTCAATCAATTGTTTTATTGCGTCGAGCTGTGCAAGCTGATCAGAATTTTTTTCTTCTACTATTTTAAGCTCACTGTATATGAGCGGAATCTTCTCCTGATTTTCATGTATTATTTTTAAATAAGATTCATTTTTTGTTATATAAAAACCTTGTACACTGGTTTCAGCTTCAAATATCAAATTTTTTAACTCTGCTATCCTATTTTCAGCCTTATAGCTTTTTGCCACCCAATCATATTCTTTTTGCAGCTTCCATGTCGATTGAAAAATAAATAAATAGGAGATCATTAATAGCACAAAAGCAATGATATAGCCTGTTCGTATTTTTTTTCTTAATGGCATTGGTATATGTTTATACAACTATGTTCAATCATTGACGATGAACATAGTTGAAATATCTCCTGTACGGTAGGTCTTAGTTATGAATTTCTTTGAGCAAATTATGATTTTATGGGAGAAAGAAGCAAGGCAATGCTGAATGAATTCGAATTCATTGTTTCACTAAAGGCTTTCTTTCGTGACATTAGATAATTCAGAGCGATAATGAGCTACCCGGCTGTAGATTTTTTCCTTTTTCTCTCTTGTTACCGCTCGTGTTTTTATAGGGAAGTTTCGCAGCTTCTTCGCGGGCCTCTCATAAACCAATGGCGATCGCTTGCCTGGGGTTGGTAACTTTTTTTCCACCTCTGCCACTGCGAAGTTTTCCTTCCTTCATTTCCTTCAGCGCCCTTTCAACGTTTTCACCTGCTGTTTTGGAATATTTTGCCATTGTTATTTTAAATAAAATGGAATGTATCAATTTATTTCGGTTAAACGCGGCTGACTTACCCTGCTTAGTCCTAATGTATTCATGAAGACATCATACATCTGTGCTTTTAATTTTTTAAACCCTGCATCTCTTTTGCCGGTTTCAGTGTATTCAATAAAATAAGGTACCATCTTCAAGAGCAATTTGCCCCCGTGAATATTGTTTTCACCATACATAACATCTTGTTTGTTTACAACAACAGCGGTGCCCGTAATTTCAACGTAATAATCAACACCCTTCCTGTAAAAAATGAGCTTAGCCGGGAAATGAAGTTCATACGCCTTTACCCAATGTCTTGGAATATGTGCACTGAACCACAATAAACCATCATCATCAACGCTTTCGAATTCAACAATATCATTTGGTAATCTTACGATGTTACTGCTTGTCGAGTACATCACTGCACTTTTTATTTGTTGTAGTTTATTTTTTATAAACATGAGTTTATAGTCGTTTTCCATTTGTTACGTTTTATACCCTATAAAATCAAATGTGATACCAATGGCATAACGGGAGGATTAATTATTTCAACATAATTGGAAAACGTGGTATGTTTTTTTCTTCCTGGTAATAGAGTTCAGGTTTATTTCTCATTTGTAAAATGAATTATAAACTTTTTAATAAGAAATCATAACCTATGGAAAAAAAGGAAATAAGGTAAAAGTACCCCGGCAATGAATGAGGAATTATTTCCTCGTTCATTGCTTTTTAAAAAATATTATTTGATCTAAAAATTAAACAACATGGCAAATTCAGAAGTATTAAAAGATCTTATAAGGATCAACAACGACCGGGTTACCGGATATTCAAAAGCTGCAACGCAGACTGATGATCAGGATTTGCAGTCATTGTTCAGTGAATTAGCGCAACAAAGTCGTCAATTGGCAAGTGAGCTGCGTGGTTTAATAAGTAATAGCGATAAAAATGTGACTGATGAAACCACAACAGCAGGAAAAATTTACCGGGCATGGATGGATGTAAAAGCAACATTTGGCGGTGACAGTCGCAAAGCTATATTGGCTTCTTGTGAATTTGGAGAAGATGCAGCACAAAAAGCTTATAAAGATGCGTTGAAGGAAGATGATCTTACTCCTGATGTTCGGGCAACAATCGAAAGTCAGAAAGCAACGCTGCTCCAGGCGCATAACCAGATAAAAATGATGAGGGATACGGCAACTGCCCATCATTAGTAAAATTGTCTGATGAGCCGGTAATCGAACATTTTTTGTGGCTTCTTTTATTTGTAGTTTTCAAGAAGGTCATTGCATTTGCAGTGACCTTATTTTTTATGGAGTGGAGTACGTAAATAAAAAAACCGGCTGCAAAAATACAACCGGTTTGAACCGCCCTTCGAATTCAAAATAAGTTTTTATGAGTCCATACTTCGTGTTGGCGGCGGACTTGAAAGCAAAGACACGAGAAGCATAACAATTGAAATGAAAAAGATTGTTTGAGCGATCACGGCAGCACTTCCAGGAATTATTCCGAAGCCGGCTACCCCTGTTATCAGCGCTATAACCAAAAACATAATTGCACTGCGTATCATAATCTAAAATATTATAATCCTGGAATAGGAATCGTATGCAAAAAACCGTGCCGTTTGTAAATAGCCTGAAATCACCTTCAAAGCACCACTAAATAGGGATTTTTTTCATCACTTAAATTAAAAACTGTTGCATTATGTCTAAACAGTTATGGTATAGAATTTTCATAGAGTAAGGTATGCAAAGGGGAAATAAAAAAAAGCAACTCAGAAGACCTCAGCGCCAACCGCGACCCGGCAGTGAAAAAAAGTTAAAACCTCAACCTGTATTTGATTACCCGGAAAAAGAAGGCACTAATAAATTAAGGGGCAAAATAGCCCTCATCACCGGTGCCGATAGCGGAATTGGAAAAGCGGTGGCTGTTCTCTTTGCAAAGGAGGGCGCCGATATCGCGATTGCCTATCTCAATGAGCATAAAGATGCCCGCGACACCGCATCAATCATCAGAAAAAATTATAATAGGCAATGCCTTCTTATACCGGGCGATCTTAGTAATGAAAAACATTGTAAGGCGGTAATAAAGAAAGTTGCAAAAGAATACAGGCGGATTGATATATTAGTGAACAATGCTGCCTTGCATTATGAAAATAAAAACTTAACAGGTCTAACTACGAGAGAATTATTAAAAACCTTTGGTACAAATATTTTTTCTTTTTTCTGGCTTACCCGTGAGGCGCTTCCCCACATGAAAAAAAGATCATGTATAATTAACACTGCCTCAGTAACGGCTTATAGGGGAAGCGGTGGCTTAATCGATTATGCAGCTACTAAAGGAGCTATTGTTTCTTTTACAAGAAGTCTTTCATCAAATCTTGTGAAAAGAGGAATAAGAGTAAATGGGGTTGCGCCAGGTCCAATATGGACACCATTAATTGCTTCGAGTTTTCCACGAAAAAAAGTAGCAGTTTTTGGCAGTGATGTGCCGATGGGCCGTGCAGGCGAACCTGCAGAAATTGCTCCTGCTTATCTTTTTCTGGCAAGTGATGATGCGAGTTATATAACCGGGCAATTTATCCATCCAAATGGGGGAGAGATAATTAATGGATAAACGTATTTGGCATATTTTTCTCACTAAAAATTAAAAAAATATGAGAGCAATTTGGACAGGGTCATTAGGTTTTGGCCTCGTAAACATTCCTATAAAATTGTTTAGTGCTGTCCAGGACAGCACGCTGGATCTCGACATGCTTGACAGTAAAGATCATTCTAATATTAAATTTAAACGGGTAAATGAAAAAACCGGAAAAGAGGTTGCCTGGGAAAATATAGTTCGCGGATATTATCTTAATGACAGGTATATAGTGCTGGATAAAACTGATTTTGAACAGGCGGGTCCTGAAAAAACAAAACATATCGAGATCAAGCATTTTGTAGAGGAAACAGAAATTGACAGCATGTATTTTGAACAGCCCTACTATCTCATGCCGGAGAAAGCGGGCGTACGGGCTTATGCTTTATTAAGAGATGCTTTTAAGAAAACCGGAAAAGCAGGAGTGGCGCTATTTGTTATGCGGGACCGCGAACACCTTTGTATTATTAAGGCAAAAGATGATGTACTCGTTTTGAATCGTATCAGGTTTGATGAAGAGATACGTTCAACAGATGAGTTGGATTTGCCTTCTATAAAGAGTAAGCCCGATGAATTGAAAATGGCAATTTCGCTTATTAATCAACTATCGGGTCCTTTTAATATAAAAAAGTACAAGGATGATTATAGCGATAAATTATTAAAGATCATTAAAGCAAAATCAAAAGGAAAAGCAGTTCCTTTTACACCAATGAAAGTGGTACACTCAAGAACCAAGGACCTGATGGAACAATTAAAAGCAAGTCTTTCAGACAAGAAAAAAGCATCATAGACTTAATTGAATAAATGGCTACAAAAGAAAAATCGGAAATTAAGATCGGGAAAAATATTGTTACGATAACTAACCGTAAAAAAATTTATTGGCCGGATGAAGGATTTACCAAAGGCGATGTAATTGATTATTATGATAAGATGGCCGATTATATTCTTCCGCATCTGAAAGGACGCTGTTTGTCTTTAAAAAGAAACCCGAACGGGATCAATGATAAAGGCTTTTATCACAAAGATGCCGGAGAGAATGCGCCGGAGTATGTGGCTGTATTTAAAGTAAAAAGTGAAAGCAATGGCAAAATAATTGACTATATAGTTTGTAATAATAAAGCAACCTTACTATATGTAGCCAATCTTGGTTGTATTGAGATCAATCCATGGAACAGCACCACAAAAAAGATCGGTCATCCCACATGGATGGTAATTGACATTGATCCCTCTGATAAAAATACATTTACTGAAGTAGTGGATACAGCACTTGCTGTAAAAATGGTTTTGGATAAAGCCGGCGTAAGATCTTACTGTAAAACTTCCGGTGCGTCAGGATTACATGTTTATGTTCCTTTAAAAAATAAGTATGATTATGCAACAGTAAGGGATTTCGCCCATATTATTGCCTCACTTTCACAGGAGCAGTTACCCGAAATAACTTCCTTAGAAAGATCATTAAGCAAACGGGGATCCAAAATATATATTGATTATTTACAGAACAGCAAAGGGCAAACATTAGCGTCTGTTTATAGTTTGCGACCTGTTGTCGGTGCTTCAGTATCTACACCTCTTGACTGGAAAGAAGTCAATCATCAGCTAAGTCCCCAACAATTTACCATGCAAAATACTTTTCAACGAATAAAAAAGAAAGGAGATCTTTTTTTACCGGTATTAAGCGAAGCTAACTCTATTGACAAAGCGGTGAAAGCACTAAACGTATAGTGGGTTATTTCTTAAAGCTGATCTGGAATTCTGTTCCCTCATTTTCTTTGCTATGCGCCCTGATCTTCGCATTGTGTGACTGGAGGATTGAATAAGAAACCGTGAGACCGAGCCCCATACCATTTTTTTTCATTGTAAAGAATGGCTCAAACAATTTTGACAAATATTCTTTTGAAAATCCTTTGCCATTATCTTTTATGCAAACTTCATAACCTTCATCTGATTCAGTTATGGTGATCGTAAGCAACCCGTTTTTACTCATGGCCTCGATTGCATTAATGATAATATTGGTAAAAGCGATTACCAGTTTTTCTTTATCAGCTTTTAAAATAATAGGATTCGAAGGATAGTGCTTTTTAACATGAATATTTTGGAGCTTTATCCGGTCCGTAGTTCGGGCAAGACTTTCATCCATGATCTCCTGTAATGAATGTTCAAGAAGAATTAATTCCGACGGCTTGGCAAGATTCAGCAATTCGGTGATGATATTATTGATCCGCAGCGAATTCCTTTGAATAATATCCATAAAATTTTTTTGCAGATCATCTCTTTCCAACGGCATTAACTGATCGATAGACAGGATAATATTATTCAAAGGATTTCTTATTTCATGAGCAAGCATCCGGATCAATCTTTCATTCGCAGCTAATTTTTCAGCCTGCAGATTCACCATCTCAGCCTTTTTGATCTTTGTGATATCATGAATGATCCCATGTATCATGTAGGTTTCATCATCCGCTTGCTGTTGAGGAGCAAGAGATAGCAGACACTCTCTTGTTTCATTATTATTATTTATGATCTTTATTTCATTGTCTTCTATGCTGCTTTTTTCATTCAATGGTTTCAGCCTCCCGTTTAAATGATGTTCAGAAACAAATTCCCGGAGATTGCGACCTACCAATTCATCTTCGGAATAGCCCAATAATTGAACAGCAGCATCATTTACTTCGCTAAAATTGAGCTGATCATCAGTAATAAAAACAGCATCCTTTGAACTTTCAAAAAGAGTTCGATATTTTGCTTCTCTTGCTTTTAACTCTTTCAGAAAACTTGATCTTTCGAGTGCATAGCGAATGCAGCGTTCCAATTTCTCTGTGCTAAGATCATTTTTTACAAGATAATCGGTAGCGCCTCTTTCCATTGCTTTTATATCTATGGCTTTATTACCTAATCCTGTAAGTAAAATAATGGGCTCCTCACAATTCAATTCGGCAGCAGTACCAAGCAGGTCAAGCCCGGTTTTATGGCCAAGAAAATAATCAACAAAATAAAGATGGTATTCTTTGTTTTTGAGTGCTTCGATCGCTGAATTATAATCCTGAAACCAATCAACAACAAAAGATTTGCCTTCAATGTCAGAAATATAATCTTTGATGATCAGATAATCATCCTCATCATCTTCGATAACAGCAATTCTGTGTTTATTCTGGTTCGGCATCAATTAGCATTTTTAGAAATAAAGCAAAAAAACGTGACTTCTATATAGCAAAAACGATTCCTATATGATTTTGGAAGGTTCTTTGCAAGCAGACACTAACCCGTTTTTTAGGAGATTTGCGTAAAGTCTTTCAAATGATTTTTGAGTAATCGAGCTTTATATTCTTTTTATGTTTATAAATTGAATAAAAATACCTAGATGTATTTTGAATTAACTTTATGTTGAAACTTTGGAAACCAAAACAGGAGATATAGAATTTGCCCCCGATGAACAAAAAAATTCTGATAATAGATGACGAAATAGACTTTTGTTTAATTATGAAGGGATATCTCGGGCGGAAGAATTATGAAGTATTTGAAGCTTACAATCTGCAAAGCGGACTCTTTCTGATAGACGAGGCAAAACCTGATATTTTATTTTTAGATAATAATCTGCCAGATGGGCAAGGGTGGAAATATGTAGACCAGATTGTAGAAAAAAATCCCCATATGAAGATCTACCTGGTTAGTGCACATCAATCTAAATCAAGTTTTATTTCGCCGAATAAAAACATTGTGGTGTGGGAAAAGCCCATTTCTATACAAATACTAAATAGCGCTTTTCAATAA
>Ga0070698_100007044_pt1 | contig 12177 bp, 11 predicted proteins | sample KBSK1502metaG_FD_65477 | JGI IMG/M metagenome (GOLD analysis project Ga0070698, IMG submission 65477) | Corn, switchgrass and miscanthus rhizosphere microbial communities from Kellogg Biological Station, Michigan, USA - KBS K1-50-2 metaG | ecosystem: Host-associated > Plants > Roots >...
ACGACTCGATCCTTGAACGACAGGGTCGGGTGAGACACGCTGTCGTTCTTGATCCAGCAGCGCTCGACTCCCAACCGGCCGGCCAGGGCCGGCGACTCCAGCAGCGGAGTGAAACCGGTATCCACCGACAGCACGGCCTCACCGTCGAACGGAAGCCACTCCCGGTAGCGCCAGAGTGAAGGCGGCCGCCGCTCGATGGTCTCCCTGGATGGCAGCGGCCGCCCGGCCGGATACAGCGGCTCGAGCGGGCCAAGGCAGTGTTCACAGATCGCAACGGCGGCGGCTTCCTGTTCGGCCCGACACAGGCGGCAGCGCTGGGGTAACGGAACGATGGCGTAGGACATCGGTCAGTACCTCGGTACCGTGGGGTCCACCTCGTCACTCCACCGGGTAATACCTCCGGTGAGATTCCAGACCCGCTCAAAACCAGCCGCCTGGAGCTGGCCCGCGGCCCTGGCGCTTCGCGTCCCGCCTTTGCAGTGGAGCACGATTGTCCGTTCCCGGCTCAGCGAGTCAAGCTGCTCCGCAATTTGCCCAAGGGGAATGAGCCGGGCCCCGGGGATCCGGGCGATCTCCCACTCGTGCGGCTCCCGGACGTCGATCAGGTCGAAATCGTCCCCCTGTTGAATCCATCGGGCCAGCTCCAGGGGGCCCAGCTCTTGAAACGACGCCGCTGCGCCGGATCCCTCTGTCGTCTTCAGGCCGCAGAACTGCTCATAGTCAATGAGCTCACGGATGGACCGGGTTCCGCAGGCCGGGCATTCCGGATCCTTTCTCAGCCGCAAGGTGCGGAATCGCAGAGTAAGCGCATCGACCAGGAGCAGCCGGCCGACCAGGGTCTCCCCAATCCCGAGGATGAGCTTGATGGCCTCGGTGGCCTGGATGGTTCCAATCAGGCCGGGCAGAACCCCCAGCACGCCGCCCTCCGCGCAGCTGGGCACCAGGCCGGGTGGCGGCGGTTCCCGGAACAGGCAGCGATAGCATGGCCCCTCCGGGACCGCGAGGACACTAGCCTGTCCGTCGAACCGGAAGATCGATCCGTACACGTTGGGCCTGCCGAGCAGGACGCAGGCGTCGTTGGTGAGATAGCGGGTAGGGAAATTGTCGGTGCCGTCGATGACCAGATCGAACTCGCGAAGAATCTCCAGCGCGTTGCCGCTGGTAAGCCGGGTCTCGAAGCATTCGACCGCCACGTTCGGATTGACGTCCTGGATCCGGTCCCGCGCTGAATCCAGTTTGGGCCGGCCGACATCGCTGGTCCCATGCAGCACCTGGCGCTGGAGATTGGTCCGGTCCACCACGTCAAAGTCCACCAAGCCTAGGGTGCCGACGCCGGCCGCCGCGAGATAGAGCGCCACCGGGGAGCCGAGGCCGCCGGCCCCGACCAGAAGCACCCGCGCCGCCTTGAGCCGCCGCTGGCCCGCCATCGCTACTTCGGGCAGGATGAGATGGCGGCTGTAGCGGAGGATCTCCTCTTGCGACAGTTCCGGCAGCTCGGGACCCGCCGCTTTGTCATTTGCCGCTTGAAGGCTCACAGTCGTTTCACACATCGGCGTCATCCTCCCGCGATCGCCGGGACTACGGTCAGCTCATCGCCGTCCCGCACCGTCGCGTCGAAGCCACCCCTGAAGCGGATGTCCTCGTCATTGAGATAGAAGGTCACGAAGGGATAAGGCTCGCCTGACGCTTCTCGCAGGCGAGGAGCCAGCGCGGGGTACCGCTGGGCGATATCCGCCACGATCTCCCCGACCGTGCCGCCGCTCGCGTCGAGCGACCTGGCATCCACGATCTTCGCCAGGACGGCAGGGAGGTACAATGTCACAGCCATGGGACGTGCTCCTTATCGAGTGAGTGTTTCCCGGGCCAGCCTGATGTCTGCTTCATCGGCCGGATCGATCGAATACCAGTGCTCCGGCGCCGGGAACCGGCCGCTGCGCACTTCGTCGGCATAACAGCGAAAGGCGGAGGTGATCTCCTCGCCCACTTCGGCGTAGCGACGCACGAACCGTGGCCTGATGTCCCCGACAAATGTCCCCAGGATGTCGTGGGAGATCACCAGCTGGCCGTCCAGCAACGGCCCGGCCCCGATGCCATACACCGGAATCCCCACCGATTCCCGGACGTATGCCGCCGCCTCGACCGGAACGGCTTCGAGCAGCAGCGCGAAGATGCCGGCGGCGACCAGCGCGGCAGCGTCGGCGGCGAGTTGTTCGACCGCCTTCAGGGTCTTCCCCTGAACCCGGTAGCCACCCAGCTGGCCGAGTCGCTGCGGTGTAAGGCCGATGTGACCCATCACCGCGATTCCCGCGTCGGTCATCGCCCGAACCCTGGGAGCGATGCTCGCGCCGCCTTCGCACTTGACTGCGTCGCACCCGGCCGCGATGAATGCCCCGGCACTCCGCACCGCGTCCGGATCGGAAGCCTGATAGGAGAGAAAAGGAAGGTCTCCGATCACCAGCGGGCGGCGGGCGCCGCGACACACTGCGCGGGTGAATACCAGCATTTCCTCCAGGGTAACCGCCACGGTCGAGGGATGGCCCAGCATGGTCATGGCCAGCGAATCGCCGACCAGCAGGATGTCGACGCCGGCCCGATCGGCGAATACGGCGGTCGGATAGTCGTAGGCGGTAAGGAACACCACCTTGCGACCCTGCTCCCGGTAGGAAAGCAGGGTGGCGGTGGTGACCTTCCTCGTGGCGGAGCGGTCCAGTTGGGGAAGCAGTGAGGTCATGGTACGCTCGGTTCCGGTTTGGCGATGGTGGTTGCGTAATGACGGATTCCGGTCAGCGCCTCGGCAATCACCTTGGGCGAGGCGCCGAAGGAAAGACGCAGGAACCCCTCGCCTCGACTCCCGAACGCGGTCCCGGAGAGCGCGGCGACGCCCTGGTCCAGCAGGCGGCTTGCCAGGGTGTCCGTGCTGATCCCCTGGTTCTCCAGCAGTTCGGACACGTCGGGGAACGCGTAGAAAGCGCCCCGGGGAGCCGCGCAGCGGACGCCGGGGAGCCGCGCCAGGCCGTCAACCAGGAGTTTGCGCCGGGCATGAAGCTGATGCAGCATTTCTTCCGCCGGCCCGCAGGGTCCGATGAGGGCGGCAACACCGGCCCGTTGCACGAACGTCGGCACGCAGGTGTGTCCGTTGACGGCGAGGGTGGTGATTCGCTCGACGATAGCCCGCGGCAGGAGTCCGTATCCCAGCCGCCATCCGGTCATGGCTGCCCACTTGGAGAAACTGTCCACCACAATGGTTCGATCCCGGAGACTGGCGATCGCAGCCGGGCTGGGAGCGCGGGATGGCGGACCCGCATACGTAATGCGGGAATAGACCTCATCCGAGATCACGGAGAGCCGGTGCCGCGTCGCCAGCTGGGCCAGTTCCTCGAGTACCGCCAACTCGATCACCCAACCGGTCGGATTGTGGGGTGAGTTGAGGATGATGACCCGGGTCCTCGGCGTGACGAGCGCGGCGATTTCGTGGAGGTCGATGCCGGCGCCGGTTACCCCGTAGAAGACGGGAGTGCCCCCGGCGAAGCGAACCGCGGAGGGGTAGATGGGAAAGCCGGGGTTGGGCACCAGCACCTCGTCCCCCGGCTCCACCAGCGCCAGGATGGAATAGAAGAGCATCGGCTTGGCGCCCGGCGTGATGACGACTTGCTCGGCGGTGGCCGGTATCCCCTGCGCCTGGAACGCGGTCGCGATCGCTTCCTGGAGAGTGGCGATACCGGCCGGGGGTCCGTACCGGGTCTCGCCCTCGCGAAGCGACCGGACACCCGCTTCGACGATGTGTGCGGGCGTGGGGAAATCGGGTTCCCCGAGTTCCAGGTGGGATATCCGCTGGCCCTTTGCCTCCCGCGCTCTGGCGCGGGTGAACACATCGAGCGCGCCTTCACCCCGCAGTTCCTGCATCCGTTCCGCCAGGCTTACGGTCATTCCCATCTCCTTTCATCCATAAAAAAGGCCGCCTCATGTCTGGCGGCCTGGGGGAGCGGTGACTGCTTTGGTTACAACCCTAGCTCCCCGGCCGCGGATGCCAGCACATCTCCATCGGCAGATAGCCGATGAACCGGGAGTGACGGGCGAATTGAAGGGCTCGAGCAGTCATGAGCATTGGGATAAGGGTGGTACAAAAACAAAAGCCCTGCGGACGAGCCGCCGGGCGTCTGGCACTTTAGCACTTTGTTTTACGTGGCGGCAAGCGGCGCTCAAATGACCACGGGTGATCGATTGTGGACGGACTATACGATCACCCGTGCGCCGTGTCAAGTGGGCGTTATTGCTTTGGCGCCTTGACCCGAATGGTGGAATCCATGGTGCGGATCAGCAGCTCGCCGGTTTCGTTGTCGTAGCTCACGTCCACCGTGCTCAAGCCCCGGACTTCGACGTTGGTGTTGCCCACCATGCCGGCGAAGCGAAGATGCTGCTCGTCGGACCCGGCGATGGCGGCCGGGCCGTTTGCCCGGTCCTGCTCGGCCCGGGCCAGCGTTTCCCGCAACTCCTGCACATGTTCACCCATTCGCGCGCTCTGGGACTGGCGCAGGCTGTCGACCAACGCGCGCGCGGCCGCCAGGTTTCGATTTCCGCCCCCGGATTCCCGCTCGGCGCGAGCCAGGTCAGCCCGGAGCCTGCTCATCTCGGCGTTGAGCTCGCCGGCCTGGTCCGCGTGCATTCGCTCGATGGTGGCGCGAAGCTCGGTGAGATCGGCCGAACGGCCGGGCGGTTCCGCGGCGGTCACCCGGACCGAACGGGTCATGCCGCCCCGACGGAAGGACCAGGTAACGGTCTGACCGGGGTCGATGTTGCCGAAGCGTCTGGCCCCGTCGGGCGTTAGCAGGTCGGCGCCGTCGATCTTCATCAGGATGTCCCCGCGCCGGAGGCCGGCGTTGTCAGCGGGACTCTCGGGATCCACCGAGTAGATCGTAGGGTACTCGGTGAACTGCCAGACTTCGCCGTCTTCGCTCGGGCTGACCCGGCAGTTGTGGCAGCTGATTCCAAAGCCGAACCAGGCCGAAATCGGCCTCTCCGGCGGAGGTGGGACCATGGCTGGAGCCGCCATCACTGGAGGCCGCGGCGTCCGCGGAGCGCGGTCTCCGCTGGGCACCGCGGGAGTCGCGGCAGTCAGGGGAGGCGGCGGTTGCCGCGGAGCCCGGTCGGCCCGCGGCGTGCCGACCGTGGCGGGGGCCACCGGCGGTGTCATCGCCACAACCGGGGCCGTAAGGTCAGTGCAATCTTCCACAGTCTGAATCTCGACTTCCTGGACTCTTCCATTCCGGCGTACGGTGAGGACGACGTTCTCGCCAACGGCCAGATTAGCGACCTTTTCTCCCGCCGCACGGGTGGTAATCAGGAGCCCGTCGATCGCGACGATGACATCGCCCTCGCGGAGTCTGCCGCTGGCCGGCCCACCGGGTGTGATGGCGCTGATGATCGGCTCACCCCGGAAACTCCAGGTCGCGGAGTTGTCTTTGCGGTTGAGGGTGCAATCGCAGGTAAAACCGCTGATACCCAGAGCACCGAAGCTGGACCAGCCGGAGTTGCAGCGGCTGACGGCTACCGCCTGGGCCTGGGCCCGTGCGGGCAGGCCCATGAGAATGGCCAGGAGCAGGCCGGCACAGCGGATCGAGGTAGCGATGTTTCGGTTCATGGGTTCCTCGTAAGTGTTCAGAACCAGACCACTCGGCGGGTTCCTTCGCGCACTGCCGAAGAATCCCCGTGCTCGAGCGCCTGGAGGATGCGCACGGCGGCGTGGTCATCAGGATTGAGTTTGACGATCTGGTTGGCAGCGGCGATCAGGGCACTCAGCGCGACCTCCTGCCCTTGCACCACGTACTGGCTGTCTCTTCCCGCGGGAATCCGGGAGAGCGCCGCAATCGCCTCGGCGTAGGCCGAGCCGGTACGCTGCACCAGGGTGGCGGCCTCCATGGCATTGTTCTGCTGCAAGCCTTTCAACGCGTCAGCCGTCTGCCGCGTCGCAAGCCACTGACCAGTGGCCAGTCCACCGAGGTAGAGCAGCAGCCCGGCCGCCGCGACCGCGAACAGCCTCGGCACCGGCCGTCGCGACCAGCGGGCCGGGGTCAGAGCACCCTCCGCGCGGAGCGCTTTTACCGTCCGCTCCTCGAGCATCCGTGGGGCCTCCAGCTCCCTGGGCATCCGGGCCAGCGCATCCCGTTCCGCCGGCTTCAGTTCATCCTCGTGCGACATCCTCGGCCTCCACGACTGGATTGAGCAGGGCTCGGAGCGATCGGCGGGCGCCAAACAGCTGGCTCTTGGACGTCCCCGGCGCGATGCCGAGCGCGGTTCCGATTTCTTCGTGCGTAAAGCCTTCGAGATCGTGCATCACCAGCACCGTGCGATACCCCTCCGGAAGCCGCCGGATCGCCTGCTCCAGGTCAACCTGCTCGGGCGGTTGCAGCGCGACCCACGAGTCGATGCCGGGTGACTGCTCCCGTTCATCCCGCCGCTTGAGCTTCCGGAGCTGGTCCCGGGCGACGTTGCAACCAATTGCGGAAAGCCAGGTGCCCAGTGCCGATTCCCAGCGGAATCCGGCCAGCTCCCGTATGGCGCGGACCCAGGTTTCCTGAACCACGTCCTCGGCGTCCATCTCGGAATAGCCCAGGAGGCGCAGCACCAGGAGGTAGAGCCGCGGGGTATGGCGGCGGTAGAGCTCCCGGAAGGCGCGCTCGTCGCCGTCCTGCAGGATCGCCTGGGCCAGCTCGCGATCGGGGGTCACGCCGAATCCGTGCACGGAATCATTGGTGCAGGTTAGTCGAACGGGGACAATAAAGGGTTGGGTGAGGCACTTGGGAAGAAAAACCCCCTCTCCATTTTCATGGAGAGGGGGTCGGGGGTGAGGTCATGGAGGCGCAGGGAATCGAACCCTGGTCCGAGTAAGGGTCCAGAACCACGTCTACGTGCGTAGGCTCATCTTCCTGCTTCGTCCACCGGCCGGTTACGAGCCGACCTTCCGGCGGATCAGCTCCTGAGATCTCGCTCCCCACGGCGGAGCACCATGGTTTGCCAGCCCGGATTTGCGATTCCGCGGAAGCGCCCCAGGCGGGCTCTTCACACGGAAGGCGCGTGAAGCGAGCGTTAGCTCAGCTTACGCGGCCAGTGCCAGGTTAGAATTGGCAGTTGAATCTTTCCAAGCGGTTTTACCAGGGACCTGGACCTGGGCACGCTGCGATTCCTTCTTCAAACCCGTCGAAGCCGATCGCCCCCGGGTGACTGAAAACTAGCCGGTCGGAACCTCGTTTTCAAGGTGATCTATGCAACAAATTCACCACGGAGGCACGAAGGACACGAAGGTTGCACGGAGAACAGCTCACTACGGATCCCTTCCGAAACTAACGGATTTAACCCTGACGGATTCTAGCAACCAATAACTGCAGTTCGGTAAAAAAGGACGAATTCTTCTCGCGACTCAATCGCCAACCCAAATCGATCCGTTTGTTTCGGTGTGTTATCCGTGGTAGGCAGTTGTAGTCTCCGTGCAACCTTCGTGTTCTCCGTGCCTCCGTGGTGAATCAGTTCACATCAAGAGTTGGCGATCGCCACCATGTTCCGGCCCCCGTTCTTCGCCTTGTACAGCGCCGCATCGGCCTGGGCCGGCAGATTCTGCCGGCTCCTGGTGGTTTCCGGGCATGCCGCCACCCCGAACGAAGCGGTCAGGGGCCACCGCGATTCCTGCCACAGGAACATCCGCTCGCCTAATTGGGTCCGGATCCGGTTGGCGATGTCCATTCCGGTCGCCGCCGAGGCATCGGGAAGCCAGACGGCGAATTCTTCGCCTCCGATTCGGGCCGCGGTATCGCTGGTCCGGATCTGCTCCCGGATGAGTGCGGCGAAGTGCACCAGCGCCGCATCGCCGGCTGGATGTCCCAGCGCGTCGTTCAGCGCCTTGAAGCGATCCAGGTCGGCGTAGATCAGCGCACCCTTCTCGGTCCCCAGCTTGGCCATTTCGCCTTCGAACCCGCGCCGGTTCTTGAGCCCGGTGAGCGGATCGGTCGTCGCGGTCTGGCGGAGCTCATGGACCACCTTGGATGTCGACAGGGCGGTCTCCATGTCCCGGATGGCCTCGGTCACATCTGCAAGCGCCTGGCTCCCCAGGGACTGGCCTCGGGGCGGCCAGAAGACGGCCGCGCCGATCCGGGCCGACTCGGGGCCGATCGCGACCACTTGTGACGCCGTCGAGCGGCGCCGGTCCGTCACCGTGGTTCCCAGCGGATCCAGCGCGGTGAGCAGCACCGATTCCTCTCCATTCAGCACCTTCATGGTCGGGCTGCTCGCGTCGACCGAACTCATCCGCCTTCGCGAATCGGCCTGGGGAGACAGGGCCATGACCTGGGGACCGCCTGGGAGATTGATCACGATGGCCGCGGCCGATCCCGTCAGCCGCTCCAGCTGCACAGCCAGCCCCATGGTCACTCGTTCCAGGGGTTCCACCGGCGACTTGGATTCCCGAGTGGGAAGCAGCGCGTGATGAAAAAGCAGGGCATCGGCGAGATTCTGGAGTTCAGCGGTAGCGCTCCCCACGGTTGCCGAACTCGCCGAGGGCGGCAGCAGCATGGCGCCCAGCGCGCCCGGCCGAGCCACGTAGACCAGGGTACCAGCCGTGACCCGCTCCAGACCCTCGGTTTCGTGTCCCGTGAGCAGCATGAGTTTGAGCTCGAGCTCAGCCAGCTGGTCGGCCGGGAGGGAACCGTCGACGTGCCGGGCCACCAGCGCCTGCTCGGCTCCCACCCCTTCGATAGCCCAGACCGCGGTGGCCTGGTGAGCGGTACCCAGCCAGCGGAGACCAGGATCGGGCAGAACCCGGGTAGCCGGGTCCTGGGGACCCGGTACCCATTCAGGCCGGGGAACCGGCCTGCGGCGGCCGAGGGCAAACCCGGCGGCCGCGGCTACCAGCAGGAGAGTGGGCCAGACAATGGTCGGCATCATGTCGGGGGACGGCGGAGCCAGCCGCGGCGGCGGAACCAGACGAAAATGAGCAGGCTGATCGCCAGCATGAGCATCATGACGCCGGGATATCCCCAGCGTTTGCTCAATTCAGGCATGAAGCTGAAATTCATGCCATAGATCCCCACGATGAACGTGAGCGGCAGGAAGAATGCCGAGAATACGGTCAAAACCCGCATGACCTCGTTGGTCCGGTGCGAGGCCATCGCCAGGTGGATACTGAGCAGGTTGTTCACTTCTTCCAGCAGCTCGTCGGCATAGAAATGAAAGCTCTGGACGTTCTCCTCAACGTCCTGGAACAGCGGCGCGCTGCGTTCGAAGGGCGGCGCCATCTTGTGCACTACGCCGAGGCTAAGCCACAGCATCCGCTTGATCAGGCTCACCCGCCGTTTCAGCACGTGGATCCTCTGCAGGGAAGGACTCACCCGTTGGCGATCGAACAGCGCCACCTCGAACTCGCCGATGGTGGTCTCCGATTCGTCCAGCGGCTTCTCATAGGTGCTGGCCACCGCGTTCATGAGATCGGTGAGGACGTAGGACAGGCGGATTTCGCGGGTCCGGGCCCGTAGCACATGCTGGTCCCGGAGCTGGGCGAGGAAGGACTGGTCCTTCCGGTGAATCGAAATGAAGAACTTGTCGCCGTAGAACACCGCAACCTTGCGGGTCAGCTCCTGTACCGTTTCGCCTTCCACCGGGGCCGCCTCGTCGAAGGCTCGGAGGATCATGAACGAGGTGGCGCCGAACCGCTCATACTTGGGCAGGTGTTCGGGATCCAGGCAATCGAGTACTGCCGTGGCGTGCAGGCTGTAGGTCAGGGCGATCTGGTCCAGCTCTTCCCGCGTGGGATTGACGACGTCAATCCACACAAACCCGGACTTCCCGGTCAGGACGGTATTGATCACGCTGCCTCCCCGCCGGGCGGGATGCCCTTGAGGATGCGGAACGCGGCCACCGCCGCGCCGAAGCCGTTGTCGATGTTCATCACGGCGACACCAGCGGCGCAGGAATTCAGCATGGCGAGCAGTGCGGATATCCCCCCGAACGAAGCGCCATACCCGACCGACGTGGGCACGGCAATCACCGGAACTCGGACCAGGCCACCCACCACGCTCGGCAACGCTCCCTCCATTCCGGCCACCACGATAATCACCGCCGCCCGGCGCAACTGCTCGCTGGCGGCGAGCAGCCGATGCAACCCGGCGACCCCCACATCCACCAGCCGTTCCACCAGCAGGCCGCAGGCGAGCCCCACCTCGACTGCCTCTTCAGCGACGGGTAGATCGCTAGTTCCGGCCGATACCACAAGGAGGGGCGGTCCGATCGCTGACTCTGCCGGCTCGGCGGGAAGCACCACGGTGCGGGCCAACCGGTTCCAGCGGGCCTGGGGAAAGTGCGCAATGACTTGTCGGGCCTGATCTTCCGCAATCCGAGTGCCGAGAAACCCACCGTCAGCCCGCTGCAGCCGCTCCAGGATGGCGATGACCTGCTCCGGAGCCTTGCCCTCGCAGTAGACCACCTCGGGCAGACCCTGCCGCAGCGCGCGGTGGTGATCTACCTTCGCGAACGAAAGCTCTTCAAATGGAAAATGGGTCAGCCGTTCGAGGGCCGCCTCGGGAGCGAGCCGGCCCGCGGCCACGTCGGCAAGCAGGGCTTCCAGCTGGGGGCGATTCACGCCACCCGGGCAGCCGGCTCGAGATACTGCTCGAAGATCGCCTCGGCTGCAGCCATGGATTCGACCTGGAAGAGCCGCTCCCGCAGCGAGGACGCGTCCGGCAATCCCCTGGTGTACCAGCCGAGGTGTTTGCGGAACTCGATGACGGTCTTGCGGGTGTCGCCCTGAAGCCGCTGAGCCAGCCGGGCGTGCTCCAAGGCGAGCCCAAACCGCTCCTCGGCGTCGGGCGCCGGCGGCGGGGTTCGGCCCGCAAGCAGCGCACGCCCGTCCCGGAAAATCCAGGGATTGCCGAATGACCCCCGTCCGATCATGATCGCCGCGCAGCCGGTATGGTCCCGCATCCGGAGCACGTCCGTCGCATTCTGAACGTCACCGTTTCCGATCACTGGAATATCGAGGGCTTCAACTACCCGGGCGATCTCGTCCCAGCTCGCCTTGCCGGCGAACATCTGGGTGCGGGTCCGGGCATGGAGAGTGAATGCCCGGGCCCCGGCGTCCTGCATCCGGAGCGCGATCCCCACCGGGTCACGGGTTTCTTCGCTCCAGCCGCTTCGAGTCTTCACCGTGATGGGAAGATGGGTCGCGGCGACGGCGCGGCGGATGATCTGGTCTACCAGGTCGAGGTCCCGGAGGCAGCCGCTACCGCCGTTCCTCTGGACTACTTTCTTGACCGGACAGCCGAAGTTGATGTCGATGAACTCGGGCTGATAAACCTCAGTCACGATGGCCGCCGCCCGCTCCATGGCCCCGGCATCGGCCCCATAGATCTGCACTCCGATGGGCCGTTCCAGCGGCTCGAACTCCGCCCCTTCCAGAGTCCGCCGAATCCCCCGCCTGATCGCCTCAGCCGAAAGAAACTCGGTCATGAGAATGTCCGCTCCCATCCGGCGGCAGATCTGCCGGAAGGGCGCTTCGGACACCCCGGCCATCGGGGCGAGAATCAGCGGGCATGGGGACCCGGACCAGTAGGGCAACTTCATGCGCTGAAAATACTTGGGGCTCCATGGGACGGCAATGGAGGCCACCTCCGGTAAGCCCGGTCACCGGGCCTGAGGCGGAATTGTGCTACCATACCCTATGCGCCGTCACCTTTCGCTGATCCTGGCCACCCTGTTCATCGTGCTGGGGGCGTTCGTGCTGCCGGTCGTCTACCTGCTCTGGATGGTGCAGCAACCGGACCTGGTCCCCCGCACCATAGATCCCACGACACTCTACGCCATGACCATTCCCGGCGTCGTCATCGAGCTGGAGAAGGACCATGGCATCCGGGCCCTGGACGGGACGGCCCTGGAGCTGAACCGGGACGACCTGACCCGTATCATCACCGGCAGTTTTTCGGAGCAGGATGTGATCCGCAAAGCCGAAACGGTCGTGCATACCATTGCGACCACCATGGACCAGGCGCCACCAGACACCTTCCAGTTCTATATCAACATCAAGACCGAGCGTCCCGTGGTGCAGCAATACCTGAAGGAGTATTTCCGGCACAAACTGGCGGCGCGGCCGGAATGCACCATGGGGCGGGTCACCGGCCTGGCTTGGATGGGGTTGCAGAA
>Ga0070698_100007045_pt1 | contig 12177 bp, 12 predicted proteins | sample KBSK1502metaG_FD_65477 | JGI IMG/M metagenome (GOLD analysis project Ga0070698, IMG submission 65477) | Corn, switchgrass and miscanthus rhizosphere microbial communities from Kellogg Biological Station, Michigan, USA - KBS K1-50-2 metaG | ecosystem: Host-associated > Plants > Roots >...
CTCGCTTTGCTGAGTTCTACGATGCGATCAAGGCTGCTTACCCGAATCTTCAAGTGATCGCGACGACGGGTGTGACCAGCCGGACTCCGGACATAATTGACGAGCACTATTATCTCGTGACACCAGGGAGGGAACGATTTATCTCAAGGTGGTGAATGCCGCGGCTGATCCACAGCCGTTGCATGTTGATTTAGCCGGGGTTAGCAATGTCTCGCGCACCGGTAAGGCAATCGTGCTCACGAGCACCAGTCCCTCAGCTACCAACAAGCCGGGTGATACCGAGAAGGCGGTACCGGTAACCGTCAGCGTGAACGGTCTGGGTCCAAGCTTTGACCAGAGCTTCGCTCCATTCTCGGTCACGGTGTTGCAGATCGATACCGGACACTGATGACGGTTGAATAGACAGGTGGGGCGGCAGGTCGACTTGCGGCTCCCGCCCCCTCACCTTTGGTCAATGCCGGGAACGCCGTCAGCGCAGAGAGTGCCACACGCCAGCAACGCCGTGAGAGGTGCTCGATGATCGGTGATTGGTTGGTGCGCTGGCGGCATGTCGTCGCATTTTCGGTAGCGGCGACTGTCCTGTTACATCACTGGTTTGGCGCAACCTTGAAAATTTAGCGGCGCTGCATGATTGGAGCGGCCAAAAAGCGCAGTCGCCATTGTTTGCCATGCCATCGGACGCGCAGCTCAAACCCGGCGTCATTCTTAATGGCGCTCCACGCGCTAGTCGTGTCGGCGTTTACCTGGCAACGGATTTTCCGGCAAAATTGCGGAAAGCGGATAGCCGGATTCAATCATATTCGCTAGAATTTTGATGCATTTGACAGCTCTGCTCTGCTGTTGAGCGAATGCTTCGGGCGATGTGGGCGCCCAATTCGATATGCTATCAAGAAGCTTAGAACCGCTGAGAATCGTAGTGGTGGACGATGATCCTCAGATTCGGGAAGTCGTTGGTCGTTGCCTAATTCTATTCGGTGCCTCGGTAACTCTCTGCGAGGGTGCCTTTGCCGCAATTGAGACGATCAAGAAAACTCGGCCGGACGTAGTTTTAGTCGATCTGATAATGCCCGATCGAGATGGTCTTTACCTTCTCCACCAAATCAGAGGTTGGGGAGTAGCACACGGTGGCGATGTGCCGGTCGTTGTTATCACTGGCTCGCGCGATCCGGGCCTGGAGGCCGAGCTTCGGGAAGCTGGGTTTGGCTACCTGGCCAAGCCTTTTGCACCGATCAAATTGTTCAATTCGATCACCGAGATATTGGGCCCAGCACCTTCGCTGAAGCGGCATTTGGCCCCATTTCCCATGGTTGCTAATTCCACGCCTTCCTAAGATTGCTTTGGCCGGCTATCCAGCATGCGACTGCACCGTTTATTCTTTAGACACTTTCACGCTCGATCTTCGATCCAAATGACAGTGCACGTTGATTTGGTTGGCGCGAACCCCCCGGCTAGCCCAGCTACAAGCTATTCTCAAAACTGCTTTTAGCTGTCCTTCGGGACGAAAGTTGCATCTTCCCCGCTGGATGCAACTTTCGGGCTAGTTTTCGCACCGAAGCTCGGCCCAGCCTCATCCGATCAGCGGGGAGAACGTCGAAAGCAATTAGGCTTGACCTCGATCGGCGTCCTATGATCTCGATACCTTTTGTCCGCGGACCGATGCTTGCTTTCGGGGTAGCTACATGCAAACAAACGAGCAATGTGGATTTCTTGACCGGCGAATCGAGACTTTTGATCCAGAAAATCTTTTGGAGGTAATTCGGGACGGGCGCTTTGATCATCGATTACTGGAAGGCGGCAGTTTTCAAGTTCGACATCGCCGGATTGTTTTCGGTAACTCCTCACTGGATTGCGGCGACTATTCACCGGCATTTGCCGTCAACGGACAGTTTTCCTCGGATCAAATTTGTCTAGGATTCACTCCTCGTGCGGAAAAGCCGGCCTGGTGTAACGGATTTAGCGTAGTCAAAGGAGAGATCCTCTGTTTCAGCGAGGGAGCCGAGCTTCAATTCAGGAATGCCCCCGAAACAACTTGGCAAGCGCTTCTGACCGACCGTCACGAACTACAAGAGGTCGCGACGATTCTGACCGGCCAACCCTTGGAACTGCCTGAACGCGGAACGACCAATTTTAAAGCTCCCGACCAGGCAAGCAGCCTCACCTCGGTGATCCAAGTTGCGCTGTCCGATCTAGCGGCCTTAGAAACGTTAGACGTTCCAGCGGCAGCAAGCCTTTGCGAGGAAATCGTAAATGAATTCGTTCGCGCCACTGCAAGCACCGACGAGTCTGCTCACAACCGCCAAAGCGGTTTTGCCGGATACCGCTTTGCGACCATGCGGCGCGCTGAAGAATTTCTTAGAGAGCACATGGATGCTCCTTTCAGTAGCCGTGGTTTGTGTAGCGCAACCAGGATGAGCGAGCGCAGCATCGAAATGCTTTTCAAAGATGCATATGGTATTTCCCCTCGGGCCTGGTCTCAGATCGTCCGGTTAAATGCGGCGCGTCATGACCTGCTCGAAAGTCAGAGCGAAGATGTTCGTGTAAGTAACGTAGCGGTACGCTGGGGGTTTTTCCACTTTGGCCGATTCTCCGCCGCCTATCGCCAGCTATTTGGTGAACTTCCCTCGATGACTGCGGCTAAGAGGCGCCGCTCCGCAGTGGCCTTTTCCAGCCCCGACCGGGTTACTACGCCCTAGCGCACCACTTCCGTGACTGGTTTAGCAGCGTTGGGAGCCCGAATGGCGAATATCTGAATCGATATTTAACGAGCCAGCAACGCAGCGAGGCGCCGGCGCCGCCCCAACCCGAAGGGCTGCGCGGTTTTTGGCCGGGTGCTTTGTTGCTCGTCAATCGAAGACCACAGCGGGTATTTTTCCCTACTCGCGTCGCGCACCCTGCCAAAATCCGCAGCAGCGCAGCTATGCCAGTCACGGAAGCGGTGCACTAGCGCGGCCATGGCGGATCGAGCCGGAGCGCCGACCTAAATGCCTGGGATTACTCTCTCAGCCTTATCGCCTTGTAAGCTTTCATTGTCTCGGTAATCGCTTTTTCTACCGGCAGCCGTTCCATACTCGAGGCACCATAGAATCCATGGACCCCCTTAGTGTGATGAAGGACATACTCCGCATCGGCTGGCTCAGAAATAGGACCTCCGTGACAAAGGACGATCACATCGCGCTTCACGCTTTTTGCAGCATCAGCAATTGCCTGAACTTTGGCCGGGGCCTGCTCTAATGTGACGGCGGTGGTTGCGCCAATTGATCCCTTCGTTGTTAGCCCCAAGTGTGCCACCACAACGTCCGCGCCGGCTCGAGCCATCGCTTTTGCGTCGTCAGCATTAAAACAATAGGGAGTCGTCACCAATTCCATTTCATGAGCCAAACGGATCATATCGATCTCTAGACCGTAGCCCATGCCGGTTTCTTCCAAGTTTTGGCGGAACAACCCGTCAATCAGACCGACCGTCGGGAAATTCTGTACTCCAGAGAAGCCGGCCTCCGCCACCTGCTTAAGAAACAGCGGCATTTGACGAAAGGGATCCGTTCCGCAAACGCCGGCCAGGACCGGGGTGTCCTTCACGATAGTCAAGACTTCGCTCGCCATTTCGATGACGATCGCGTTGGCGTCTCCATACGGCATCAGGCCGGACAAGGAGCCGCGCCCGGCCATCCGGTATCGGCCGCTATTATAAATAATGATAAGGTCAACCCCGCCCGTCTCTTCGAATTTTGCCGAGATGCCTGTCCCAGCTCCTCCTCCAATGATCGGACGGTTTTTCCCGATGATTTTTTGCAGCCGCTCCAGAACTTGTTTTCGAGTGAATCCCATAAGTTAATTCAGCAAAAGGAAGGCATAGGTAGGTGGGATGACTTTACTCTAAAAATACTTCGGTCCTAAGCGGGTGCCTGCTTTCGCTCAATTAACTCAAGGATCATTTCGACAGCTTTAGCAGCGAAAAGCGGATCATTGATATTGAGATCGACCTCGACCACTGCGATCCCCGGTTTAAGATTTGCTTTGATCGCTTCGAACATGGCTCGATCGGCCGCGCGATCACAGAACTGTTGACCATCACCGTCGAGCATCGAAACTCCTTTGAGCGGAATCAGGAACGCCACTGGACCTTGCGCGGCGTTTGCTTTTCGCGCAAAAATTTCACCCATTCGGCGATTTTCCTCTACATTGGTCCGCATGAGGGTCACCGAAGGATTCCACTCATAGAAAAGCCGCTTTGCTTGTCGATATTTTTCCGGGACGGTTGATGGCGCACCAAAATTCGCCATATCAACACATCCAGGCACGATGAGATGAGGAATGCCACGTTGCCCCGGTGCATCCAGCCGTTCGGGGCCTGCGCTGAAGACACCCTGACAGAGCTCGTCTGCCCATTCGGTGGTCGTGATGTCGAGCACCGCTTCAACCAAACCGTCGGCAACGAGGGTTTCCATCGCGCGTCCGCCTGCTCCGGTGGCGTGGAATACCAGTACCTCGAATCTCTTTTCCTTTAAAAGGTTCACACAGGCGCTAACGCAGTCGGTGGTGTTCCCAAACATCGACGCCGTGATAATCGGCCGGTCGTCGCTGGCGCGCGGCGGCTCGTTTTGGACCATGCCACAGACTGCACCAGCAGCTCTAGCGTAGATCAGCCGAGAAACACGATTCAATCCGGCCACGTCGACAACCGACGGGATCATCGTGATGTCTTTGCCCCGCACATAAAACGACACATCGCCCGAAGCGACGGTCGATACGAGCACCTTCGGCACCCCAATCGGTAGAGCCCGCATGGCTGAGGCAATAATCGCCGACCCGCCTGACCCTCCCATTCCAATAACGCCATCGAATCGCCCCTGCTCGTACAGTTGTCGAATCAGCTTCGGCGCCGCCTGATCAAACGCTCTCATCGCCTCAGCCTTATCTTTTCGCGCTCGAATTTTTTCCAGATCAAGACCGGCAGCTCGGAGAACTTCGCTCGCATTGATATCCACCGGAAACAACGTCGTGCTAGCAAGGACACCGATATTCACGGAGAGAACTTGATGACCGAACTTGAGAATTTCTTCGCGTAAGAACGCGTGATCTTCGCCTTTGGTGTCGAAGGCTCCAAGAATGCAGACTGTTTTGGGCATAAGGAGGAACGGAGGCTAGTAAACTTGTGAGTACGTGCTGCTGTCGTGTCAAGAGCGGCCTGCTCACGGATAGCTACCAACCCGTATCCGTTATCGGCTATCGGCTATGCGCGCAGCGCCCAAAAGTTACAAAACTGTTTCAATCCTGTCGTTGCGATGCGCCACTCGGTCCCTACGATCGAGAGACGCTACCCCCGCTCGGAGTGGGCTAACACCGAACCGTCAGGGAAACGAGCGGATCACAATGCAGAGACGGTTCGCGTGGAAATAGAAACAGTCAAAATGAAAAGCGGGATTCAAATAAAGACCAAGTCACATACCAATTGGTCAAACAACACGTTCAGATTCTTCCGTCCGCGGGACGGAAGACTCCGGTGTACAACCGCAATGCTCGGCGGCGCAGTTGCGGGCATTCTGCTGGCGCTCCCGGCAGTGGCGAGAGACGACGACGACCTAAAACGGGTCGAACACGTACTGCTTATATCGGTCGACGGGATGCATCAGTCCGATTTGGCTTGGTACGTCCAGACTCACCCTAAGTCTACGTTGGCAGCGCTGGTGCCTAAGGGTATCAACTACTCCAACGCGAGCACGCCCTTTCCGTCGGACTCCTTCCCTGGATTGATCGGGCAGGTGACGGGCGGTAACCCGGCAACCACCGGCATCTACTATGACGACACTTGGAACCATGCGGTGTTCCCGGCCGGGACCACGAACTGCGTCGGCCCCGCACCTGGCGGAGAGGTCGCTTACACCGAAGCTGCCGACATTAACCTAGGCGCGCTCGACGCGGGTCAGGGCATCGTCCCGGCTCCCGGCAACCCTGATCCTTGGGCAAACATTCTGCGGATGACGGGCAACCCCGCGGACGTGATCAATCCCTTGCATCTGCCCGTCGATCCCGAGACATGCGAGCCGATCTACCCTGACAAGTATCTGCAAGTAAACACGATTTTCGAGGTAGCTCACCGGCACCATTTGCTGACCGCGTGGTCTGACAAGCATCCCGCCTACCTGGCCCTGTCTGGTCGGTCCGGCGAAGGTGTCGACGATTACTTTACTCCCGAGATCAACAGCAGCGCGAACCCGACGGCTCCGACGGACCCGAGCCAGCCGGATTGGACCACGGACAACCTCTCGACCCAGCAGTACGACGGATACAAGGTTCAGGCCGTCATCAACTGGATCAATGGTCATCGCCATGATGGCAGCGGTAACCCTGGGACGCCGGCGATCTTTGGAATGAACTTCCAAACCGTTTCGACAGGCCAGAAGCTGCCCACTTCCAGAACGGAGGGTGACCTGTCGGGGAACTCCCTAGGCGGCTATCTTGCCGACGGCGCGACTCCCGGGCCGGTCTTGACCAACGCGCTCGACTTCATTGACCAATCCCTTGGCAAGATGGTGAGCGCCCTCGAGCGGCGAGGACTCCTCAGTAGCACCGCGATCATCGTGTCGGCCAAACACGGGCAGTCGCCGATGAATCTCGCTGCCCTCAACCGGATCGACGACGGCAAAATTATCGTCGCTCTCAACGCTGCGTGGAACAGCTCCCATCCGAGCGCCACACCCTTGGTAGCGTTTGGGGTCGACGACGACGGCATGATCCTCTGGCTCAACGATAGGTCTACCGCGGCCACCGAATTTGCGAGGCAGTTCCTCGTGAAGTACAACGATTCCGCTGCGAGCGTCGACGGCAAGCCCGTCACCTCTGCCGGTCTTTGGCAGGTATATACGGGCGAGGCTGCGGCGCAGCTCATCGGCGTTAAAGAGAATGATCCTCGAGTACCCGACGTGATCGGCATCGCTCAGTACGGGGTCGTCTACACCGGCCATAAGGCCAAGATCGCCGAGCACGGTGGTGATCACCCCGAGGACCGAAACGTCCCGATCCTGCTGGTATGGCCCGGAGCAAATGGCGGCCTGAATGTCACAGCGCCGGTAGAGACGACGCAGATCGCCCCAACCATCCTGGAGCTGCTCGGTCTTAGCCCCGAAGAGCTTCGGGCGGTCCATATCGAGGGCACGCAGCCCCTCTTCTAAAGGCACTTACCTGGATCAACTGGAGCCGGTGAAGTCTCCTCCACGAGGTGGTCGGCTCCAGCCACATCACGTTTTGAATAACCTGTTCGCAAAAGGATCAGCGGACGCTGCGCAGCAGCCATTCGACTATGCGCATGCCGTCTGGGTCCATGGTGAGAGCGGCCCGTGGCCAAACTTGGGCGGTTCAACGCTTGGCGGAGTCGGGTTTTCGCCCTACCGTGTCGCTGGAATAACCTTGGCGCCCGGTATCTCGCGTAATAATCGTTCCGGTCCAGCCGGCGAGTAGACAACGATCAGCTTCATTGTTTCGCCTCCGGTGTTTACGGTAGAATGGTAAACGTCGGCCGGTATATATATACTTGCGCCGGGGCCAACTTTCACGGGCGGCTTATCGTCAACCATTTGTTCGCCCTGCCCGGATACAACATAGATAATCTCTTCCGAACCGGGATGATTATGCCTTGCGTGCCCTTTTCCCTGAGACAGTTCAACGATACCGAAACTGAAGCGGTCCGCATCGGTGACCGCCGGTTCGCTGAGGAAGTGGATTTTTCCCCAGTCAAATTCCACGCAATCGACATCTTGAGTGGTAGTGATAACGCCAGATCCAAGTTTCTGCATAGCGGGAGAGGTTTTTGTTTATATCGCTAAAATTTGCCTCGGACCAAGTCATTTTGTTGGTAGGCAAAAAACCGGCAGGATGCGCTCCGGACTCCGTCCGGCGGCTGCCCATGCGCGTCAACATAAGAGGTCGCGATCAGGATCGCAAAGGTCGGAGGTTGGAGAAAATCAGTCCCGCAAGGGACCCGATGAAAGTAGATGACATGAGCCGACAGTTTAGCAGCGGGTGCTGTTAGCTGTCGGCTCATGTCATCTTCTATGAAGCCCAGTACGAAGTGGTGCTGGGCTACTTTCACTAAGTCTGGCGCTCCAACGTCTCACCCTCGGCAATGTGGTATGGCCGAGAGAACCGCCAACTGCCAACGGCTAAGCGCCAACGGCCAACCCTAATAACTAAAGCTCACTTAGTCCTTGCGGCTTTACTATTCCTATCTATCCCTTACTGTACTCTATAGAAGCTGGCTCGGAGCCGATTTAGCGGCGAGAGGTAAGGTATATGTCGGAACAGAAAAGGATAGTTGAGAATCAAAAAAGTGGCCAAGAAAGTGGCCAAGCGTCCAAGCACCACGGCAAGACGGACGTACGATATTGGCAATCGAAGCTATTCAAGCCGTGGTACACCAGAGAAGGCCAAACACGTGAACTGGATCAGTACGCCGCAAGGATTCAGCACAAGGGTTCGCGTGACACCTTTAATCTCGGTACCCCAAACAAGGCAGCTGCAGCTGCAAAGGCGCGGGATATCTATCTTTACCTGAGCGCGAATGGCTGGGACGCTGCACTCGCCAAATTCAAACCGAAGTCTCAGGTCGTTCTCAAAACTCATGCGACAGTCGGCGATTTTCTCGATGAACTCGGAAAAAAAGCGGATCTCAGTCCTAAAACATTCGCCAGCTATGCAATCGCGTTTCGAAGGATTCTGGCTGACGCTTTCCAAATCGATGGCGGAAACGAGCGGTTTGATTCCAGGAAGGGCGGACGGGAGCGCTGGATAGAAAAGGTTCACGCAATCAAGCTCGCGAATGTCACACCCGGCAGGATTCAGGAGTGGAAACGAGCTTTCCTGGTACGAGCCGGCAGCGATGAAACGAGGAAGCGCTCTGCAAGTATCTCGGTCAACTCCTTCTTGCGCCGGGCGAAGTGCCTTTTCGGTGCCGATGTCACTAAGCACCTGGAATCGGTCAAGCTGCCGAGCCCCCTTCCATTCGACGGAATCAGCCTTGAACCGCGCCAGAGCACGAGATACCGGTCAAGTTTTGACGTCTCCGAGTTGATAGAGAAGGCCAGGGCGAAGCTCTCTACCGAAGAGCCCGAACAATTTAAGATTTTTCTTTTGGCGACAATGGCCGGTCTGCGCCGCAACGAAATCGATAAACTCGAATGGTCGGCGTTCCACTGGGGGAAGGGTTTCATCCGAATTGAAGCAACTCGATGGTTCCACCCCAAGAACGAAGACTCGATTGGCGACGTCGAGGTTGACCCTGAACTCGTGGAGCTGTTTCGCGGATATAGGGCGAAGGCCAAAGGAAGCTTTGTTATTGAATCCAGCAATGATGCGCGGCCCGACGCCACGTACGACCACTATCGTTGTCAGTATCTCTTTGAGAAGCTTTCTGAGTGGCTCCGGGAAAAGGGCGTTAAATCGAGGACGCCTTTACACACCCTGCGCAAAGAATTTGGAAGCCAAATCTGCGACCGCGAGGGAATCTACGCTGCATCCAGAGCACTTCGTCACTCCGACATCACAATTACAAGCCAACACTACGTGGATAAGAAAAAACGAGTGATTTCGGGTCTGGGCCATCTGCTCACAGACGATAAGCCGGACGACAAGATTATAACCACTCTCGCTGAAGCCCGAGGGGAATCAGTGAAACGAAAGAAAAGAGTCCGCTGAGTTGTCGTGTTTGTCGCTGAGTTCAAGGAGCCAGGCTCTTTTCTATGTCCTGAATCAGCAAGAAAAGGTGGAATTCGTCGGTCGGGCTTTCCATAAAACCGGCGGCTTTCTTGTACCAGTCTCGAGCTCGCTGGTCTTTGGCATGGACGAGGACTGCCCGCACACCGACCTCACGGCTAACGTTATAAGCCCTCTTGAGGGCGTCCTTTGAGAGAGCTAAGCCGAATCCCTTGCCCTGAATCGACTTATCGGTAGCCAAGCGAGCCAGGATGATGACAGGAATTGGATATTGTCCCAGGCCTTTTTTGACCGCGGTCGGAGTATTCGCATGCTCTACGGATCCCACTGCCAAAGTGTAATAGCCAACAACGCGGCTGTCTCTTCCTGCTATGACGTAGGTCCGGCTGCCTCCGCGGCGCTCGTTTTGGCCGGCATACCGTTTAAGATAGATGTTCAGCGGCTCTTGACCGCAATCAAACGGCTCAACAACATGAAGGCCCCCAATCGGAACCGGGGCGCCAAACATGTCAACGCTCCAGTGCGCTTGGTTGAGTCATGAGCTTACGAAGAGCAGGAATTTCGGTGGCGGGGCGATCGAGAAGTTCAACAAACTTATCCCAATTAGTGTCTTCCAACACGAATCGAGTGCGCCGAGACAAAGCGATCTCCGCTTCTACCAGAGACGACTGAAGCACAAATTCACTCAAGTCCGTGTGCGTAGACGTGGCGGCCTCCTGTAAGATATGCTTGGTTCTCGGCGTTAGCCGAACCTCAATGCGTTCACTCTTAGCTTCTTTCAATGCTGCCATAAAGGTTCCTTCCTTTGTTTCGGTATGTACGTACAATGTACGGACAAACACAAGGAAATCTTTAAGATTTTTTTCGTAAATTATTTTGTGAGAAATTACGCAAGTTCTCGCGCCAACCCATTCTTAAGCCGCGGCGTAACGTATCTTAAGATCTCGCTGCAATGGGCATCAGGGCGGTAGAAAAAACGGCGACTATCAATGGATCGTATACGATAGCCAGCAGCAAGCTCCTTATAGCGCCGCGCGCCGATAAGGCAGCAAAAGCGCGAACTAGAGGAACTGGTCGCCGGGATTCAGAAATGAGCGTTCAAGCGAGCCCTTCGCGAACGCAAAGAACAAGAGGAACGGGAAGCTTGGGCTGCCGAGCCAAACGGAAAATCCGATCTCAGCAGAAACTAACGTACCGGCTTGCGAGCAGGGCGACGAATCAGCCGGTGCGAATACGGAGTGCTTGTGCGCTCGATCTGCTCCGCTCCGATGTCGGCTATTGAGAAAATCTGCGGCGGATTGTTCAGGAGCTGACTGAAACAATCTTTGGAGCCGCTCTTCCGCGCCCTCAGCGTCCAATATCAAGTTTATGTAGGAGTTCATTTTCGGCCTCTCTCTTCCCGAACCGACTTGCGGTTCCCGTTAGAATTAAGTTGGTCTCATCGTCGTCTGGTTGACGCAGGGACAATCACGCTGTTGCAGTAAAACTTGATCTCCGTTTTGGCACCACTTGAGGAACGGCTTTCACGTAATCTCCGATTTCTCGCGGCATCGTAGCCGACGGCGATACTGCCGATCCGGCGTTGGCTACTTCAACGTCGAGATGGCCTACAATCAAATAGTCGGCTGCGTCTCGACCGGTATTGCGTTAGCCATGGGTCTTGATCAGATCGCGCATGACAACACCGTCGTTTCAGCAGGAATGACGCCGGCCGGCGTTCCGTATGCTTGGGCCTGGCTCGGGATCTGTATCGAGGGCGATCACCGGTACCAGCCGGCCGAGTGTTTGGAATGGATGCAGCTACAAAACAATGTGGTTGGCGTCAACGGCCCGGGAGGCGCACGGACGGACGTGGTGCTCTTTGGTACCCTGACTTGAGCCAGGACTACGTTCAGGGCCAAATGTCGCTACACGATGGGCCAATTACGGATAGCCGCGCGGAGCGGCCTGGAAAGGGGCCAAGCTGCGCCTGGTCCGAACGCTAACTTGATCGGAAATCCAATATGACGCGCCAAGAGTCTATTCCGTGCTCCTTACAGGCGTCTTCGAGCTTCTTGCCGGCGCGATTTACGCGCTGCTGGTACTCCACAAAGCCGGGGGGCGGTTGAATTGCTTCTAATTCCTTAAAGGCTTGTACGATCTCCCGAGGGTAGACCTTGGCTTTCGGTACCTTGGTGTTCACAGGTGTTATACTCGTCATAAGCAGAATGAACTTTAGTAAAGCCCAGCCTTCGTCATCTGACATAGTTCTCCAAGTCGCACCGCTGTTTAGCCGATAAGAGGGTTAACTATATGCCAAGCAGTGACGCCCAGTACACCTCGCGGAAGGAAGTAAGCGCAGAATTGAACCGCTTGCACTGTTTGATGGCGACGTACCAAGGCCAATTTCGATCGGCTGGACGCGGTGACACAGTGGAAGATCTCGAATGGTGCCGCTTCCTGTTGATGAATGCTGAAACGGCCGCCATTAAC
>Ga0070698_100007046_pt1 | contig 12177 bp, 11 predicted proteins | sample KBSK1502metaG_FD_65477 | JGI IMG/M metagenome (GOLD analysis project Ga0070698, IMG submission 65477) | Corn, switchgrass and miscanthus rhizosphere microbial communities from Kellogg Biological Station, Michigan, USA - KBS K1-50-2 metaG | ecosystem: Host-associated > Plants > Roots >...
CCTTGGCGGCTTCTCGTTTGGCTCCTGGGTGGCGCTGCCAGTGGGCTGCGCCGACGCGCGTGTGATCCAGTTGATCGGCGCTGGTGTGCCGCTGGCCTCGCTCCCCGTCGACGCGCTCGCGGCCTGCGCCAAGCACAAGCTTATCGTGCAGGGCGAGCGCGACGAGTATGGCCCGAAGGAGGAACTCGTGCGCTGGTTCGCTGGCGTCGCCGAGCCAAAAGATCTGCGTATCATCGCCGGCGCCGACCACTTCTTCACCGACCGCCAGGCGGAACTGGTCCAGGCTGTGACATCGTATTTTCAGGAAGGACGTTCGGCGCTCGGCGCGCTAACGTCGAGCTGATACCTATTGGCGTGTCATTCCGTACTCTTCGTAGAGGTGCATGAAGATCGCCATGGCAGATGACACCAGCAAGCGAAGGCGCCCAGGAACCGCCACGCCACGCATGCGTCTGGGGGCGAGTGGCGAGCGGCTGGCCGCCGGCTGGCTGGAGGCGCGTGGCTATGAGATCGTCGGCGCGAACTGGCGTTGCGCCTATGGCGAGGCTGACCTGATCGCCGAGCGGGCGGGCGAGCTGATCTTCGTCGAAGTGAAGACACGTCGCGGCGATTCACTGGGCGCGCCGGAGAGGCGGTGACGGCGGCGAAGCGGCGCAAGTTGATCGCTATCGCGCAGACCTATCTGATGGAGCGCAGCGTCGAGGATCGCCCGTTCCGTATCGACGTGATCGCGGTGCAACTGACTCCTGCCGGGCGTCTGGTCGAGATACGGCACTATCCAGCGGCGGTGGCGCTGGATGAATGAATCGGAACTGTGTTGGGGACTAGGAGGACGCAGATGGAAGATCTCTTTGAGAGCGCAAAGCGCGCCGCCTCGAACGCGGTCGAACGGGCAGCGTGGGAGGCCGATAAGCTGCGCCGGGTGAGTGAGCGCCAGAAAGAGCTGGAGTTGGTACGGCGTGAACGCGCTGCGATGATGGAGCAGCTGGTGGCGACGGTGCGCGACTTGGAGGCGCGCGGCCAGATCACGCAGCCCCAGCTCAAGTCGCTGGCCGAGCGGCTGGCCGCGCTGGAGCGTGACCTGGGGAACGGCCAATCTGATATCCAGGCGATCAAGAGTGAGACCTACACGCCGGGAAGCGTCAGCATCAGCGTGCAGCGCAGAGACGGAACGCACCCCTCCTCTGGCGGCGCAACCTACCCCTGCCCGACATGTGGCCGTCCGGTGCGCGCCAGCGCGGCGTTCTGTTCGGCCTGCGGCGCGCGGCTGCACTGACCACCTTCGCGCGCTTAGGAGATGCATCGCCGGGCGCGCAACGTCTGCGTCGCTGTCACGCGTGCGGTATAATCTCGTGTGCCGCGGCGATGTGACGGCTGCGGGCGAGTAGTGGGCGAGTTGCAGGGACACGCGGCATGACGGCCACAGATCAAACTGACGAGGCGCAGACGGGAGAATTTCCTGTCACTCTGGAGAGCGAGAGCGTTGAGCGGACACAGGCGCTCGGCTGTGCGCTTGGGGCGTTGGCGCAGGCAGGTGATGTCATCCTACTGGAGGGCGAGCTTGGCGCCGGCAAGACGGCCCTCACCCAGGGCATCGGACTAGGGCTGGGCGTCTCGGCCACGGTCAACAGCCCCACCTTCACAATCTTGAAAGAGTATCAGGGACGCCTGCCGCTGTATCACTTCGATCTCTACCGGCTCGATGCGCCTGATGAATTGTATGACCTGGGCTTCGAGGACTATTTCCGTGACGATGGCGTCTGCGTGGTTGAGTGGGCCGAGCGCGGCGAGTTCGCGGATGGCGAGGAGCCGGTATGGAACGGCGACTGGCTGCGTGTCACCCTGAGCATCTCCGGCGAGCATAAACGCATGCTGGTGTGCGCGGCTGAAGGCGCGCGGGGCCATGCGCTATTGGCGGCCTTTGCCAGCGCGATGGGAAGCGGAGACTAACACATGCTTCTCGCGCTCGATACCTCCACGAACACCGCGAGCCTCGCGCTCATCCAGAATGCGCGCCTCGTCGGCGAGTTGACATGGTATGTGGGCCAGCGCCACAGCGCGGAACTATTGGATCGGCTCAACTGGATGCTTGAGGCAGCAGGCGCAACGCCAGCGGACCTTGCGGAGATCGCCGTCGCCACCGGCCCTGGCTCTTTCAATGGCGTCCGTGTCGCGCTCACTGTCGCCAAGTCACTCTGCTTCGCACTCGGCGCGCGGCTCGCGGCAATCTCCACGCTCGATGTTGCGGCGTGGGGCTATGCCAGCGCAGGTGATCCCGTCTGGGCGCTGCTGGACGCGGGGCGTGGCGAGGTCTACGCCGCCGAGTATCCATCACCGACGACGGATGCGCTGGCCTGGGCGCCAGTGGATGGCTACTTCGTCCTGACGCCGCAGGAACTTGCCGCGCGCATCGCGGGGCTGGCGCTTTTCTGTGGCGAATGGCGCATGGAGGCGGAGCAGGCGCTCCGTGAGGCCCTTGGAGATCGTGCGCGCTTCGCATCGCCGCTCTCGACGCGGCGCGCCGCCTGGCTCGCGGAACTGGCCATCGAGCGACTGAATGATGGCAGGGTCGAAAATCCTGCTACAATTGAGCCACTCTACCTGCGGAAACCCGCCATTACCGTCAGCAAGAAAGCTGGAATCCCCGCCCAGGACCCTCAGCATTCCACTACCCAGGCGCGAGCCTCGGCGTCGCAGGAGCAGCCAGCAGGAAGCGAGGACGCGCCCCATGCGCTACGTCGTTGATCGCATGACGTTGGCCGACATTCCACGTGTCGTGGAGATCGAGCGACTGGCGTATTCGACCCCCTGGCCTCCGAGCGCCTACCGCAAGGAGTTGCAGGATAACCCGCTCGCGCACTACATTGTGCTGCGCGACAGCGAGTTGCGCCTCCCCGCGCCAGAGCCGCCGGTAAGCTCCCCGTCACGGCGTGGCTTCCCGCTCTCACTCCTGCCTGCGCGCCCAAATCCGAGCGCCAGCGCGACGCCCTCCGCGATTATTGGCTTCGCAGGCCTCTGGCTGATGGTGGACGAGGCGCATGTCACTACCATCGCGTTGCATCCACGCTATCGCGGGCGTGGCCTGGGCGAACTGATGCTCTCCTCGCTGATTCAGATCGCCTACAATATCTCGGCGCGTGTGGTGACACTCGAGGTGCGCGTCAGCAATCATGTAGCGCAGAACCTGTATCGCAAGTATGGCTTTCAGGAGGCCGGAGTACGCCGCCGCTACTATAGCGACAACAACGAAGACGCCCTCATCATGTGGACCGAGCCGATCCACTCGGCAGCATATCATGAGCGGTACGAAAGGCTGCGCGCGGGGCTGGCGGAGCGCCTGGCGGCGCAGGAGGCCCAGACGGATAGCGCGGCGCATGGCTAGGATGAAGCAGCGCGCCAGGTCAGGTGAGCAACGAGCGCTTCGTGTCCTGGCGATTGAAAGTTCCTGCGACGAGACTGGCGTCGCCTTGATCGAGGATGGTCATTTCATCCACGCGAACGTCGTCGCCTCGCAGGCGAGCATCCACGCGCGCTATGGCGGTGTTGTACCGGAAGTCGCATCACGCCATCAACTTGAGGCGCTACTGCCCGTGCTGGAGACGGCCTTCGCAGAGGCCGGAGCCGGGTGGGAATCCGTTGACGCCATCGCCGCGACGTATGGCCCAGGGCTGGCGGGATCGCTGTTGGTGGGGCTGACGGCGGGAAAGACGCTGGCGCTCGCGCGCGGGCTGCCGTTCATCGGCGTGAACCACCTGGAGGCGCATATCTACGCCAACTGGCTGCAAACTGGCGAGCGTGACCAAGCCGCTCCGGAGTTCCCATTGCTGGCGCTGGTCGTCTCCGGCGCGCACTCAGAACTGGTCTACATCGCGGAGCACGGCCATTATGAGTTGCTTGGACAGACACGCGACGACGCGGCGGGCGAGGCGTTTGACAAGGTGGCGCGCCTGCTGGGGCTTGGCTACCCTGGCGGCCCGGCGATCCAGCAGGCTGCGGCAGAACGCGATCGCTCGCGATCTAACCCCTATACCCTGCCGCGCGCGTGGCTGCCGGGCACGTGGGACTTCAGCTTCAGCGGGCTAAAGACGGCGACGGGCAATCTGCTGGCGAAGGCGCGCGCGAGGGGCGAAGAGATCGCCATCCCCGACATGGCCGACGCATTTCAGGACGCGGTGGTGGATGCGCTGGCTACCAAGACGGTGCGCGCCGCCGTGGAGCGTGGCGTGCGCGAGGTCCTGCTGGCAGGAGGCGTGGCGGCGAATCTGGCGCTGCGCGCGCGGCTGCGGGCCGATCTCGGCGCGCATGGCATTGCGTTGCGCTACCCACCGGTCGCCTACTGCACCGACAACGCGGCGATGATCGGCGCGGCGGCGTACTTTCACCTGCGGCGGGGCGAGCGCCATGGCTATGATCTGGAGCCGCGCCCCAACTTGCAATTGCCATTCGCCTCCGCGCAAGGGTAGCGCCCGAGAACGGCGTATTGTGGCAGCGCCGCGAATCGCTTCCGACTGAACCCCGTGAGGTCTCGGTAGAACCGGCGCAGTGGCAGGAGCGCAGCTTTGCATGCGCGCGAGAAACTGGCGCAGAGTGATTGCATTGCGGTGAGAGAAGGAGTAGAGCGGTGAGGGAACTGGAGCAGCGCAACGGCGCGCGCTCTCCATAGTGCTTATCTGACTGATCCGCTCACTCGCTGGATGGAGACGCCTGCATGAGACATGCGCTTGCCTTCTGGTCGGCTCGCTCGCGCACGCTAGCGGTCCAGCGATCAGCGCGACGGACTTCACGGTGTCGCCAGGTCTGCTCCTCAACCCACAACCCACTCAACCGCTCTCTGGAATGCAACACATCACGCGAGCGGTCGCCGTCACACAGCCGGGCGGATCGGTGAATGCGCAGTGCAGTGGATTCATGCCCGGAGAAATGTGAGAAAGCCAAGGAGCCGGTCGAGGCGTAGGCCAGAACTTTGCAGAGTGTCAACCATTCCAATTTGGTTGACACTCTGCAAACAAATCATAAAGGAGGAGACCATGAACGGTCTCACAACTGCACTGCTGGTCTGGGCCATTCCCACCTATCTCGCCACAAACCAGCATAGTGCCAAATTCGATAACCAGTTTGATTTGGTTATCGTTTCTGGCACAAGCCGACATAGTTCGCAGATCGAGAACCAATTTGAAAAGGTTCTTGTTTTGCGAACAAACCACACACTAGACCCTAGAAGGAGATGCCCGTGCAGATTGAAAAGTTACTCACCTCGAAGGAAGTCTGCGCGCGATTGCGCATATCCCGGCATACCTTGCGGCTCTGGCTTGATACAGGAGTGCTTCCCGGTTATCGCATCGGGAAGGTCGTACGCATCCCTGAGAGGGAGTTATGAACTGGCATCGCCGAGTGCGTAGAATGGGGGCATGACCAGACGCCCCTATCCCAGCGATGTCAGCGACGAGGAATGGGCCTTTGTCGCCCCCTATTTGAGCCTGCTTCCGCAGACGGCGGCGCAACGGCGACACGACCTGCGTGAGGTCTTCAACGCGCTGCGCTGGATGGTGCGCGCTGGCGCGCCGTGGCGGATGCTGCCCGTCCACTTCCCCCCGTGGGAAGCGGTGTATCAACAGACCCGGCGCTGGATGGCCGCGCGCTGTTTCGACGCCAGCGTCCATGACCTCCGCCTGCTCGTACGTGTGGCGGCGGGGAGGAAACCACAGCCGAGCACGGCGATTATCGACAGCCGCACGCTGCGCTCGACCGTGGAGAGTGGCCAGCGCGCTGGAGTCGATGGACACAAGCAGGTGCGTGGGTCCAAAGTACATGCGGTGGTCGACAGCATGGGCACGCTGTTGGCGCTGGCGGTCACGCCGGCCAATGAGGCGGAGCGTCGACAGGTGGCCGCGTTGGCGCAGCAGGTCCAGGAGGTGACGGGCGGGCGCGTGGAAGTCCTCTATGCTGACGCGGCCTACACGGGCGATGAGACAGCAGTGGCAGCGGAGGAACAGGGCATGTGTCTGGTGGTCGTCAAGCGTCCAGAGGCCAGCAAGGGGTTTGTGCTGCTTCCGCAGCGCTGGGTGGTGGAACGGACCCACACACAGTGCCTACAATCCGCTCTTGACGCCCAAACCACTCCCTCCCATGATAGGACTGACTGGGCTGCTCAACCTGCTCGAGGTGGTTACCCAGCTGCAGGCCGCTCAGCAGAATGGTGCGTGTGCTCCACAGGAAGCGAGTGTAGCATGTCTCTCGTCTCAGCCGAAGCAGACGTTCTGGCCAGCGCTCCCCCCCGCCCGCGAGGACACCAGGGAGCAGCCGCTGGGACCAGGTGCCGCTGGCCAATCGGCAACGGCTTCTGCGTCTGCTCGGTCACCTCGTCGAACGGCAGCTAAATCTCGCCGCTACGAGCCTCCCCGCTGGCAGAGAGGAGGCCACCCATGACCTCCACCGCTAGAGCGTCCGGTGCGGACCGATTGTCGAGTCTGGGGCCGACCAGCAAGATCTCATCCTGGCGCCTGGAGCGCTTGGCGGTGGTCTACGTACGGCAGTCCACCGTGCAACAGGTCCGAGTGCATACCGAATCCACGCGGCTCCAATACGGCCTAGTGAGTCGGGCCCAAGCCTACGGCTGGGCGAGCGAGCGGATCGTGGTGATTGACGACGATCTGGGCAAGTCGGGCGCCACCACGGTCGGACGCGTCGGGTTTGAGCGGCTGGTGACCGAGGTGAGCCTGGGCCATGTCGGGCTGATCCTCGGCTTAGAGATGTCACGGCTGGCCCGCTCCAATGTGGACTGGCACCGCCTCCTCGAAGTCTGTGCGCTCTTTGGGACGCTCATCGCTGACCTGGATGGGCTCTACGATCCGGCGCTGTATAATGACCGCTTATTGCTGGGACTCAAAGGAACCATGAGTGAAGCGGAACTCCATCTGCTCAAGCAACGGCTCTACCAGGGCTGCTTGAGTAAAGCCCGTCGAGGAGCGCTCACGTTTGCGCTGCCCATGGGCTACGTCTGGGATGCCGATGGCGCCATCCAGTTCGACCCCGACGAGCAGGTCCAGGCCGTGGTGCGGCTCATTTTCGCGCAGTTCGAGGAGCTGGGCGCCTTGGGCGGCCTGCTGCGCTACCTTGCCCGCCATGACATCCGGCTGGGGGTGCGGGTGCGCGAGGGGCCCGGCAAAGGACAGCTGGTCTGGCGGCGGCCCAACCGCGCCACCCTGCAGAATCTCCTCAAACACCCCCCGTATGCCGGTGCCTACGTCTACGGGCGACGCCAGATAGATCGCCGTCGCTACCAGTCCGACCATCCGCAGAGTGGTCGGGTGGTGATGTCCCGGTCGGACTGGCACGCGCTGCTGCCGGATCGCTGTCCGGCGTACCTCTCCTGGGAGCAGTATGAGCGCAATGTGGCGCGGTTGGCTGCCAACCGGAACCGGGCCTCAACGCTGAGGGCTGTGCGCCAAGGGGCAGCGCTGTTAGCGGGCTTGGTGGTGTGCGGCCGGTGCGGGAATCGTCTTGGGGTGCATTACCAGCACTCGCATGGCCGTTGCACCCCCTTCACCTACGACTGTGTCGCCCAGAGAAATGGCTACGGCAAACCGCTCTGCCAACATGTGGCAGGGCCCTGCTTGGATGACTTTGTCACCGCCCACGTGCTCGCCGCTCTCGCGCCGGCCTCCCTGGAGTTGTCGTTGGCAACGGCTGAACAGGTCGAACAGGAGCGGGCCGCGGTTACCCAGCTCTGGGAACAGCGCCGCGAGCGGGCTACCTACGATACCGACCGCGCCGCCAGGCAATACCAGGCGGTGGAGCCAGAGAACCGGTTAGTTGCCCGAACCCTCGAGCGCGTCTGGGAGGAGAAACTGCAGACGCAGCAGGCCCTCGAGGAGGAGTATCATCGCTTCCTCCAGCAGCAGCCACGGATGCTGACCGCTGAGGAACGCGCGGCCATTCGTCAACTCGCCACCGACATTCCGGCACTGTGGAATGCCTCCACGACCACCAATACCGACCGCAAAGACATTCTGCGTCAGGTGGTCGAGCGGGTGGAGGTCGAGGTACAAGGCAAGACCGAGCAGGTCCGGGTCTGCATTACCTGGGCGGGAGGCGGTCAGACGGAGGGCCTGCTGGTGCGTCCCCTTGCCCGCTACACCGACCGAAGTGATTATGCCGCTTTGTGTGCCCGCGTCCAGGAATTGACTGCAGCAGGCTGGTCGCTGGAGGCCATTGCCCAGCAACTCGCGGTCGACAGCTATCCGCCGCTGCGCAGCAAGCGGGGGTGGAGTGCCGTCAGCGTCCAGACGCTGCGGCGCCAACTGGGACTGGGCAACGCTCACCGGCATGGCTCCTCACGCGAGGCGTTGGGTCCGGATGAATGGTGGGCACGAGAACTGGCTGACCGTTTGGGGGTATCTCACAACACCCTGCTGTACTGGATCGAGCACGGCCTGGTGCGCGCGCGTAAAGAACGGGGTGGATGGCAGCGCTGGATGGTATGGGCCGATGCTGAGGAGGTCGAACGCTTGCGGGCATATCGACACCGTGACATTGCCGTCGAACATCGCCGTCGCTGGACGGCCGTACATGCTCTGCCGACACTGCCCGCGCTGTCGGACCACGAGAAAGGGCCACCACCATGACCGACACAAATCGACCAATAGGTCTTAAGGCTGGGTCCTCGAGCGGACATTCTCCTGACTGGGCCGACACCGGCGGTTGAGTAAAGACTATGAACGACTCGCCAGCACCGAGGAAGCCTTCATTTACCTGGTTGGCATCCGGCTGCTCCTCGCTCGCCTGGCGCCAGCCTGGAAAGGCTTTTCAAACACTTAATGTGGACCACTGGCGCTTCAAGATCACACCCGGTGACGCGCCCTGTAACGCTTCGCGGACGGGCGGCGGGTATGGTTGCTGTGACGGGAACGGGGTCGCAGAGCGAGTTAAGTCGGAATGAGGGCAGGCTCCACTTTGGGACGCCCAGACAATGCGACGCGAATCCCGTACGGAGGCTCACCATGACAGTAATCACTGTCGAACCGCCGACTGACACCCAAGTTCAGTCTGTGACGCTTGCGGGTGGACTCGAGCTGGACGGGCGGAAGACTCGGCGCCGAGCGTTCTATGCCCTGGCGCACCTGCGGGTCTCGCAGGCCATCTTCGCGGGCATCGTCCTGCAGGTGTTCTTCGCGGGCCTTGGTCTGTTTACATCTGCGGGCTTTTTGGCGCATGCGCTCTTCGCCCCGGCGCTCGGCGCGACCACCTTCACGCTTCCCCTGCTGGCGCGCGTTGGCAGGTTGCAACGACCATTGGTGATGCGGTCATGGGCCCTTGTAGGGCTGATGCTCGCCCAGGGTCTGCTCATCGATCTTGGAAGATGGTTCTGGATGCCGATTTCCTCACTCCATCCCGTCAACGCGCTGGCGCTGATTCTGGTCGCCTACACGTTGGCGCGCCGGAGCGCCGCTGATCGGTTATGATGACGCGTGGATGCTGCATCGTCTTGACGTGTTCGGTTTGCCGCTTCTAATTGCAACGCCCGTGTGAACGCATGGTGGTGCGGATGGAGAAACTGGCCCTCTACCTGTTTGGCGCGCCGCGCCTCGAGCGAGCTGACGCGCCTCTGCACATGGATACGCACAAGGCCCTGGCGCTCCTTGTCTACCTGGCGACAACAGGGCGACCGCAGAGTCGCGATACGCTCGCGGCGTTGCTCTGGCCGGACCATGATCAGGCGCGCGCGATCCTCCGGCGCACCTTCTCTCCCTTGCGCGCGGCGCTGGGCGAAGACTGGTTCACGGTTGGACGTGACACGATTAGCCTGCGCGATCCCAAGGCGCTGTGGACGGACACCGGCGCCTTTCACCACGCCCTCCTTGCGCGCCAGGAGCACCAGCACCCGCCAAGCGAAGTATGCGATGAGTGCATGCCGCTCCTCATGGAAGCGGTGACTCTCTACCATAGTGACTTTCTCGCAGGATTTCTCGTGCGCGACTGCGCGCCGTTCGACGACTGGCGGGCCTACCAGAGCGAGGCGCTCCGTCGAGAACTGACCGAGACGCTGGAACGCCTGTCACGCGGCGAGGCCGAACGCCGCCGCCTCGATGTGGCCTTCACCCTGGCGCAGCGTTGGCTGGCGGTGGACCCACTCAGCGAGGCGGCCCACCGTCGGCTGATGCTGCTTCTTGCCTGGTCTGGGCAACGCAACGCCGCGCTCCAGCAATACCGGATGTGCGCTCAGGCGCTCGAACGCGAACTGGGAGTGGCGCCACTCGAACCCACCACGCGCCTGTATGAAGCCATTCGCGCCAATCGTGTTACCTTGCCGGAGCGGCTCCGCACGCCGGTGGACGCGCCGAAGCCACGCCACGCAGAAGGTATGGAAGAGCGGACACCCATCTTCGCCGAAAGCCAGCCCACGGCAGGCCTTCCCACTCAGTACCTAACAAGCCTTCCCTTCGTGGGCCGCACGCAGGAATGGGCGCGGCTGATGGAGGTGTACGAGCAGAGCGGGGTCGATGGCAAAGTCGCGCTGGTGGTGGGCGAGGCTGGCATTGGTAAGACCCGTCTGATCGAGGAGTTCGTCACCACCATCACGCGCCGTGGAGCGACGCTAGCTCTTGCGCGCTGCTATGAGGGGGAATCGGGCCTCGCGTATGGACCGATCATCGCCTTGCTGCGTTCCGCGCTGGCGCACCCAGGGAAGGTCAATTGCCTGAAACCAACCAGCTTGGCGGAGGTCGCGCGGCTGCTGCCGGAGCTTGCGCCCACACGTTCTCTGCCACTCACGTCGCTGGACGCGCCCGGCGCGCGCATGGCGTTCTTCGAGGCAGTGTGCGAGGCGCTTCTCGCCGCCGGCGCGAGCGGCGACGGACACCCACTGCCTCCAGGTATCCTGGTGATCGAAGACGCGCAGTGGGCGGACTCGTCCTCGGTGGAGCTACTCAGCTTCCTCATGCGGCGTCTTCACGGCCAGCGGGTGTTCCTCCTGCTGACCTGGCGCGAGTCCGAGGCGCTCGCGAATATATCTCTGCAACGGGTGCAGGCCGAAGTCGCGAAGGACGCCACGGGGGCCACCCTGCGACTCGCTCGCCTCGATGCGTTCGCCGTGCGGACACTGGCGGAGCAGGCTGGGCTAGTGAGCCACAGCGACGGAGCGCGCGCCCAAGCGCTCTCCACACGCCTCTACCGCGAGACCGAGGGCGTGCCGTTCCTGCTGGCGGAATACCTGACCGCTCTGCGCACTGGTGTGTTGAAAGCGGACAATCGCGAGTGGTCGCTGCCTGGTGGCGCGCGCGACCTCGTGCGCGCCCGGCTGAGCCTTGTCGGCGAGATGGGCTGGCAGTTGTTGCATACCATCGCAGTGATGGGACGCTCGTTCGACTTCGACACCGCCCGAGAGGTCAGCGGCCGCAGCGAAGACGAGCTGATGGTGGCGCTCGAAGAACTGGTGGCGCGTGGCGTCATCGTGGAAACCACAGATGCGTCGGCAGAGGGATCGGCTCTCACCTATACCTTTCTTCACGAAAAATTGCGCACGCTAGCCTACGAGGAGACGAGCCTTGTCCGGCGTCGGCTCTTGCACCGGCGGCTCGCTGAAACGCTGGTGAATCAAGCACGCCTGGCGCCTGGCGTTGACAGGGTGGCGGCGCTCGCCCCGTTGATCGCGCGGCATTTTGCGCTCGGTGGACGTGACGCGCAGGCAGCGATCTACTCTCGCCTGGCGGGTGATCGGGCGCGCGCGTTAGCGGCGCATGCCGAGGCGCTGGCCCACTACGACGCGGCGCTGGCGCAGGGGCATCCCGCGATCGCGGACCTCCACGAGGCGATCGGCGATGCGCAGACGATGCTTGGCGCCTATGACGCTGCGCTGCGAAGTTATACCCTCGCGGGCGCGCTCTCTACGTCTCAGGCGCTGACGACTATCGAGCGGAAATGTGCGGAGGTATTCGCGCGACGAGGAGCATGGGAGGCGGCCGAGGTTCATCTAGAGGCCGCCGCTGCGGCGCTTGGTGACTCAGAGGCGGCGGAGGAGCGCGCGCGCATCTTCGCCGACTGGAGCCGCGTCGCGTCACGTCGCGCCCAGCCGGAGGTGGCGCTCCATCTTGCCGGAGAGGCGCTCGCACTCGCCCGTGCAGGAGATGACGACAGCGCCACTGCCCAGGCGCTGAACATGCTGGGCATCCTCGCCACCAG
>Ga0070698_100007047_pt1 | contig 12176 bp, 13 predicted proteins | sample KBSK1502metaG_FD_65477 | JGI IMG/M metagenome (GOLD analysis project Ga0070698, IMG submission 65477) | Corn, switchgrass and miscanthus rhizosphere microbial communities from Kellogg Biological Station, Michigan, USA - KBS K1-50-2 metaG | ecosystem: Host-associated > Plants > Roots >...
GGTCTCGCCCTGCCCGGTCTCGCCCTGCCCGGTCTCGCCCTGCCCGGTCTCGCCCTGCCCGGTCTCGCCCTGCCCGGTCTCGTCCTGCCCGGTCTCGCCCTGCCCGGTCGGGGCCTGCCCGGTCTCGCCGCGCCCGGGCTGCCCGGTCTGGGCTTGCCCGGTCTCGCCCGGCCCGGCGTCAGCAGGCTTCGCTCCGGTCAGGCCCAGGCCGGCTAGCAGGGCGGCGTAGAACTTCGGTTCCAGCGCGCCCACCGCCACGTAGCGGCCGTCGGCCGTCTGGTAGGTGTCGTAGAACGGCGCGCCGCCGTCCAGCAAGTTCGTTCCCCGCTCGTCCTGCCAGGCGCCGGCCGCCCGCAGCCCGTAAAGGAACGAGGTCAGCAGGGCGGATCCGTCTACCATCGCCGCGTCGATCACCTGACCGAGGCCGGACCTCTCCCGCTCAAGCAGCGCGGCGAGTACGCCGAGCGCGAGCAGCATGCCGCCGCCGCCGAAGTCGGCCACGAGGTTCAGCGGGGGAACGGGCCGCTGGCCGGCCCGGCCGATCGGATCCAGTGCGCCGGACACACCGATGTAGTCGATGTCATGCCCGGCCGTGGCCGCCAGCGGGCCGTGCTGCCCCCAGCCGGTCATCCGCGCGTAGACCAGCCGCGGATTACGCTGCGCGCATTCGGCCGGGCCGCAGCCCAGCCGCTCGGTCACGCCAGGCCGGAATCCCTCGACGAGCACGTCGGCTTCCTCGGTAAGGCGCAGCAGCACGCTGATCCCGTCGGGATCCTTGAGGTTAAGCCCGATCGACCGGCGGCCGCGGCTGAGCGGGTCGACCGGGGCGGCGGCCGCCGGGCCGCAACTCTCGGGCCGCTCCACCCGCAGCACGTCCGCGCCGAGGTCGGAGAGGACCATGCAGCCGAACGGGGCCGGCGCCAGGCTCGCGATCTCGATGACCCGCACTCCGTCCAGCGGACCCAATCCACTCGCCTCCCATCGCCGCAGACAGTGGTTAAGATTCGTCCGGCTGCAGCCGGACGAATCTTAACCACTACTGAATTCGGGCGTCTTGGCCCGGTGACGACTACTCAAACGCGTGACTGACGAGGCTAACGGGGTTGATGAGTCAGCGACGGCAGTCAGATCCGGGGCTGGTTTCGGGGCCGGGGTCAGGCGGCCAGTAGTCCGAGCGTGGTGCTCGCGGTCAGCAGCACCACGGCGACGAGCCCGGTGGCCCTGGTGATGTACCAGAGTGGCGTGGAGGCCGTTACCACAGTCGCGCTGGGCCCGGCCGCGCTGGAACCGATCATGTGCCCGCGGCTGGCGTGCGTGCAGGCCGAGGACCCGGGCCGTGCGGCCAGCCCGCCGTTGTCTGCACCGACCCGTTCTCGCGGACGAGCCGGGCGGGCAAGGCGAGGTCACCCAGCCACGCCAGCGCGCTGGCCCCCCGTATGATCGCCGCGGTGCACGCGATGTTCGCGTCGGTACAGCTCCCGGCCGCGACGCTCACCGTACGCCAGCAGGAGCGGGCGGGCTCGCCGGTCGCTGGGTCGATGATGTGGTGCATCCGGCGGCCACCCCGCGCCCAGGCCCGCACCATCGTGCTCGAGGTGGCTAGTCCGCCGGAGCTGATCGCCACGGTCTGGCCGGGAGCATCTGGGCCGGCCGCATGGTCGTCGGTCACCCGTACCTGCCAGCCGCCCGCAGGCGTGGGCCCAGCGACCGCGATGTCGCCGCCGAGGCTGACCAGGACGCCGCAGCCGAGCTGACGGGCGATGATCTCGGCGCCTCGGTCGGCTGCCCTGGCCTTGGCAGTGGCACCGAGATCAAGCTGTGCCCCGCCAGTCAGCCTGGCCCGCGGCGGGTCGCTTTCCAGCAGCACATTGCGCCAGCCAGGCACCGGGCTGCCTGCGGTACCCGGAGTGCCTGCGGTGCCCAGGGTACCCAGGGTGCCCGAGGTGCCTGGGGTGCCCAGGGTGCCTGCAGTGCCTGCAGTTCCCGAGGTGTCCGGGGTGCCTGCGGTGCCTGCAGTTCCCGAGGTCTCCGGGGTGCCTGCGGTTCCTACGGTGCCCGAGGTTCCCGGGGTGCCTGCGGTGCCCGAGGTTCCCGGGGTGCCCGGCGATCCTGGCGTGCCCGGCGCACCGGGGGCGGTGCCGGATGCCGCGGTTTCGCTGCTCTTGACCAGGGAGAAGTCGCGGTCGTAGCCAAGCGCGGCGAGTGCACCCCCGCAGGTCGGGTCGACCGCGCCGTCGGTCAGCCGCGCCGCGCGCAGCGCCTCGGCTAGCAATTCCGCGAAGAGTTCGCTGATGCGGACGCTGGCTCCGGCTGCCGCGTTCAGCGCCGACAGCTCGGAATCGGCCCGGAACCTGCTGCAGGCCAGGTCAACGGCTGCCAGCTCGGCGTCGGCGAGCCGCCGGGCCGCTGCCAGCGCGGCCGGCTCGGTGACGAGCAGCGTCGCGGTGGTGCCGAACACGCCGAAGGTGTCCCGCGCCGCGGCCGCCGCGGTCACTGCGGTCACCGGGGTCATGAGGCTCCCGACGTCGCCTGGCCGGAACCGGACGCGGGGGCCGGCGGCTGCGCGCGAATCAGGATCGTGCCCCGGCCGTGCCGGGTGGTCCCATCACCGCCGGTCGCGTGCTGGCTCGCGACACCGTGGCCGAACGCGGCGGCGATCAGCGCCGAGCAGACGACGCCCGCCGCGGCGGCTCGCCAGGTCAGCCTGGTGACCCGGCGCAGGCCCTCATCGCGGGCGGCCGCCGCAGTACCCGCGCTGTTCCGCCGCATGATCCGATCCTCCCTGCTCACCGGGCCCGCCGTCCCGGGTCATGCCAGGTACTGGCCAGCATGCCTGCCACACCTTAGGAATCGCTGACAACCCCGTCTGGGGTTCAGCTGCGGAACGAGCGCGCGCCGTCGTCGTGGCCGGCCACTCCTTTGTACCTCGCGCCGACGGTGCGGGCGGCAACGACGGTCGGCGGCCGGGGCGGTCACGGTGGCCGGCGGCCCGGCCGAACGCGGCGGTCACGCGGCCGGCGGCCCGGGCGGCCGGGGCGGTCACGGCGTCTGGCGGCCGGGACGAATGCGGCGGTCACGCGGCCGACGGCCCGGCCGAACTCGGCGGTCACGGCCCGGGCCCTGGCCAGCCGCCGGTTCCGCCCGGGGCGCATGACCAGCTGCTGGCGTATGGTCACAGGATGCGCGGTTACACCCAGGACAAGGACGCCTATCTGAAGCGCCTGCGCAGGGTCGAGGGGCAGGTACGCGGCCTGCAGCGGATGGTTGAGCAGGACGTCTACTGCATCGACGTGCTCACCCAGGTGGCCGCGGCGACCCGGGCATTGCAGGCGGTGGCGCTCGGGCTACTCGAAGATCATCTCGGTCATTGCGTCACCTCGGCCATCGAGCAGGGCGGGCCGGACGCTCAGGCCAAGGTGCGTGAGGCGGCCGAGGCGATCTCCCGCCTGGTCAGGTCCTGAGGCCGGGCTGGGCAGCAGCGCCCGCGTCCGCCAGCCTGGCGAACGCGCGCAGGTTCGCCAGGCTCTCTCCGCGCTTGACCCGCCAGTCCCATTCCTTGCGGATCGCGGAGGCGAAGCCGATCATCAGCGCCGGGTCAAAGTTCTCGTCTGAGTAGCTGAGCACGCAGCCGAGCAGCCGGTCGATCTCGTCCGGGGTGATGCAGCCGAGAGGCAGCCGGCCCACCAGGTAGACGTCACCGACCGGATCGAGGGCGAAATGCACGCCGTACATCCGCCCGCTGCGCTCAAGCAGAAACCGGTAGAAGCGGGCATGATTCTCGTCTGGCTGGCGGCAGAAGAATGCTTCCACGTGCAGGCTGTGCGCGCCGGCGATCAGCCAGGTCATGGTGGCCAGCTTGTGCTGTCCCTCCAGCCGGACCAGGTACGCGCCTGGCCGCGGCGCCTCGAACGAGAGCCCCAGGCTTGCCAGGGCCGGCTCAATCGCCGCGGCCGGACCGTCAGCGCTGCTCACGCGTCAACCGAGGCCGCCATCGTGTTCATGGCACCGGTATACACCCTGAGCAGAGCGTCCACCGTCGCGCCCCAGCCGAACCTGGAGGCGTGCTCGCGGGCTCCGGCCGACAGCCGTGCCAGTTTCGCCGGGTCGGTGACGAGTTCCCGTACCGCGCGCGCGTAGCTGGCCGGGTCATGGCCATCCACCAGGATGCCGGATATCCCGTCGTGCACCGCCGTGCGCAGGCCCCCGACCGAGGCAGCGACGACCGGCGTGCCGCATGCCTGGGCCTCGACGGCCACCAGGCCGAACGATTCGGAGTAGGACGGCACCATCACGACGGTGGCCGCCCGGTACCAGTCGGCCAGCTCGTGCTGCGGGCACGGCGGCTCAAGCCGGACGACGCGGGATATCCCGAGTGCCGACGACAGCTCGGTGAGCCGGTACGGGTCAGCCCGGCCGGTGCCGCTCGGACCGCCGACGAACGCCACGCAGAGCCGCCGGGCCAGGCCCGGGTCGTCGCGGGTCAGCAGCGCCGCGGCGCGCAGCACCACGTCGGGCGCCTTCAGCGGCTGCACCCGGCCAGCGAACATCAGCACCACTGCGTCGGCAGGCAGGCCGAGCCGCCGCCGTGCCTGTCGCCGGGAGCCTGGCCGGAATACCGACAGGTCCACGCCCGGGTTGACGGTCCTGACCCTGGCTGGGCTGGCGTCGTAGAGCCTGATGAGTTCCCTGGCCTCCTCATCGGTGTTGGCAACCAGCCGGTCAGCAGCCGCCACGACCTCAGCCTCGCCACGGATCCGGACGTCAGGCTCGGCCGCGTCGCCGGCCGCGAGCGCGGCGTTCTTGACCCGCCCGAGAGTGTGCATGGACTGCACAAGCGGGACTCCCCAGCGCTCCTTGGCCACGGCGCCGACCTGGCCGGAGAGCCAGTAATGGCCGTGCACCAGGTCATACCTGCCCGGTGCGTATGCGGCCTCGGTACGCAGCACCTCGAACGTGAAATGGCACAGCTGGCCGGGCAGGGCTGCCTTGTCCAGGTCCTCGAACGGTCCCGCGGTCAGGTGCCTGACCTGCACGCCAGGGGTGAGCTCGGCTACCGGCGGCACGTCGCGGCACACTGCCCGGGTGAAGATGTCCACCTCGACCCCGCGCTCGGCAAGCCGCCTGGCGACCTCGACCACGTAGACGTTCAGGCCGCCCGCATCACCCGTTCCCGGCTGCTCCAACGGCGACGTGTGGACGCTGATCATCGCGATCCGCCGGGGAACGCGTCGCGGCACGGGCATGCACCTCCGGTGTCAGCAACCCCAGGCTGTGGCGCCATGTTCCCGCTCCCTGCGGCCGAGTCCGCGGCCAGGCTGCGGGCGCGGCTACGGCTAAGCTTCCGGGCATGGGCACGCTGATATTGCTCCGGCACGGGGAGAGCGCGTGGAACGCCGAGGGGCTGTTCACCGGCTGGGTGGATGTCGCGCTGTCGGACAAGGGGCGCGCGGAAGCGGCCACCGGCGGCGGGCTGCTACGTGACGCGGGCCTGCGGCCCGGCATCGTGCACACCTCCGTGCTCGCGCGGGCAATCGAGACCGCCAACATCGCGCTGGACGCGGCAGGCCTGGCCTGGCTGCCCGTCCGGCGATCGTGGCGGCTGAACGAACGGCACTACGGGGCGCTGCAGGGGAAGAACAAGGCGCAGACCCGCCAGGAGTTCGGCGACGAGCAGTTCATGCTCTGGCGGCGGTCGTATGACGTGCCGCCGCCGCCGCTGGCCGATGACGACATGCTGTCGCAGCGCGCTGATCCCAGGTACGCCCTGCTGCCGCCTGAGCTCAGCCCGCGCGCTGAGTGCCTCAAGGACGTTGTGCACCGGATGCTGCCGTACTGGCACGACGCGATCATCCCTGACCTGGCGACGGGCCGCCCGGTCCTGGTGGTGGCCCACGGCAACTCAATTCGCGCGCTGGTCAAGCACCTGGACGGCATCGGGGACGCGGAGATCTCCGGGCTGAACATCCCGACCGGCATACCACTGGCCTACGAGCTAGACGCGGCATTCCGGCCAACCGTAGCCGGGGGCCGTTACCTGGACCCGCAGGCGGCGGAGGTTGCGGCCGCTGCGGTGGCGAGCCAGGGGAGGTAGCCGCGGGCAGCAGCGCGGCGCGCAGGCGCCACGAGCATAAGGGTGATCAGCAGAAAAACCCGACATGGACCGCTGTTGTCCAATATATGAATGTTCCGCGAATAGCGGCATGTCACATGCCTCGCCCGATGCGCCCGGCCATGCCTGCCGTTTACCATCGTAGTGTGAACGTGGGGGTGCACGCCGGTGCGCGCGCAGGTGCCGTCACCCCTGTCTGCATTCTCGCCACCGCCGGCGGCCCGATCGCCGCCGGCCTTGCGACAGGAGCCGCCGCGGCATGAAGACCCGGGCGGCGTCCAAGCCGCACTCCGGTCCCAGTGAGCGCGCCCATCCGGCCAGGCTGCCGGCCGGCATCGCCTCCGTGCTATCCGTTCTATCGTCTTCTGCGGTTGTCCTGGACAGCGCGGACCGCGTCCTGACGGCCAGCTCGGCAGCGCGGGACTTTGGCCTGGTCAAGGACGACGAGCTGGTCGTCGGGGACCTGCTCGCGCTGGTCCGTCAGGTGCGCAGGAAAGGCGAGATCCGCGAGGGCGAGATGGAGGTGTCGACCAGCAGGTTCAGCGGGCGCACCACCAGCTTCGCGGTGCGGGTCGCGCCGCTCGGACCGGGAGTCGGCGGCGGCGGCCTCGTGCTGCTGCTGGCCGAGGATCAGACCGAGAGCCGCCGGGTTGAGGAAGTCCGCCGGGATTTCGTGGCCAACACCAGCCATGAGCTCAAGACCCCGGTGGGAGCGCTCGCGCTGCTCGCCGAGACGGTGGAGGACGCAGCCGACGATCCGGAAGCGGTCCGCCGCTTCGCCGGCCGGATGCGGCAGGAGGCATCCCGGCTGACCAACCTGGTACAGGACCTGATCACGCTGTCCAGGATCCAGGCAGCCGAGCCGGTCCCCGACCCCATCGCGGTCAACCTGGACGTCGTAGTGGCCGAGGCGCTGGACCGGTGCCGGATGAAGGCAAGCGCCCGCGGCATCGAGCTCGCCGCCAGCGGGCCGCATGGCCTGTCGGTGCTCGGCGACGAGGATCTGCTCATCACCGCGCTCCGCAACCTGCTGGAGAACGCGGTCGCCTACAGCCCGGAGAAGACCCGGGTGGTTGTCTCCACCAGCCAGCGCGGCGACCACTCGGTCGAGATCAGCGTCGCCGACCAGGGCATCGGCATACCCGAGCGTGATCTTGAGCGCATCTTCGAGCGGTTCTACCGGGTCGACCCGGCCAGGTCCCGGGCCACCGGCGGCACCGGCCTCGGCCTGGCCATCGTCAAGCACGTCACCGCCGCGCACGGCGGCAAGGTCACGGTCTGGAGCAAGGAAGGCGCCGGATCAACCTTCACCCTGCGGCTGCCGCTGCGCACCGGCACCCGCGCTTCCAGCGGAAGACCTGTCCATGCCATCGCGCAATCTGCCAGGGAGGCAGCCTCGTGACACGGGTGCTCGTGGTTGAGGACGAGGAATCTTTCAGCGACGCGCTTTCGTACATGCTGCGCAAGGAGGGATTCGAGGTCGCGGTCTGCCCGACCGGCCCAGACGCGATCGAGACGTTCGACCGGACCGGTGCCGATCTGGTGCTGCTCGACCTGATGCTGCCCGGCCTGCCGGGCAGTGAGGTCTGCCGGACGCTGCGCGAGCGGTCGAACGTGCCGGTGATCATGCTGACCGCCAAGGACAGCGAGATCGACAAGGTCGTCGGGCTTGAGCTCGGCGCGGACGACTACGTGACCAAGCCGTTCTCGTCGCGGGAGCTTGTCGCGCGGATGCGCGCCGTGCTCCGGCGGCGCGGCGAGTCCGACGAGCCGGTCGCCTCGATCATGGAATGGGGCCCGGTGCGGATGGACGTCGAGCGGCACGTCGTCACGGTTCGCGGCGACCAGGTGCAACTGCCGCTCAAGGAGTTCGAGCTGCTAGAGGTGCTGCTGCGCAACGCCGGGCGGGTGCTGACCCGGATGCAGCTGATCGACCGGGTGTGGGGCGCGGACTACGTAGGGGACACCAAGACACTGGACGTCCACGTCAAGCGGCTGCGGGCGAAGGTGGAGGTCGATCCCGCCAGCCCGGGCCATATCGTCACGGTCCGCGGGCTCGGGTACAAGTTCGAGCCGGTCGGCTGAGTTCGGAACCGCTGGCTGAGTTCGGAAGCCGGCGGCTGGCTCGAGCACGCGGTCGGCCAGCGACCCAGGCGGCTGGCCAGCGACCTCAGCGCGCCTCGGCCTTGTCAGGTTGGCGGCAGATAAGTCCGGCGTGCCGGGGCCGGGCGTCATGACGTGCTCGGGCTCGGCGTGGGCGTGGCGGTCGCAGCTCCGCCGTGCTTTGCCTTCCGGCTCCTCGACGGCGACGGCGTGGGCGTCGGCGCTGGCGCTGGCGAGAACGTCGAGTTGTACTGTGCCTGCGGCAGCACCGGCACGCTCAGCGTTACGCTGCCTGCGTTCGCGAAATTCATGATCACCTGGATGAAGCTGCCGCCAAGCAACGGGTGCACCAGGCCGGTCAGCACGACCTTAGGCTGCGGGCCGGTCAGCAGCACCGGCCTGCTCTGCGCGACCGTGACTGGCGCGCCGCCGGGAAGCTGGACCGACTTCGCCGTGCCGGGCGCCGAGATGCTCAGCAGCCGGTCCGGTGATCCGTCGTTGACCAGGGCGAGGAACAGGCCCGCGGACTTCCCGGCGGCAACTGACGAGTTCAACGGCGCCCCGAGCACGAACACGTTCCTGATGGCTATTCCGTGCAGTATCGTGCCCGCGCCATCGGTCGGCTGATGCCATTCCTGTGTCGGCGCGTGCACGCCCGCCTCGCATCCTGCCAGCGCGGGAAGCAGCGCGGCTGCCGCTGCGATGCACAGGCGGCGCGGCAGTGTTGCGCGCTGGTGATCAGGTCCGTGGCTGCTCCGGATCACGACGGTGCTCTCCTCGTCAGCATGATGTGCGGCAACGCGACGTCGCAAAGCGTAGCCGCCGCCGTGATCCCGGCCCGCGCCGGCCCGGGCCTGCGCCTGCCCGGCCTGTGCCGGGCTAGCGCCCGCGCGGCCTCTGCCTGCCCGGCCTGTGCCGGGGCCCGCGCGTGTCCGGCGCCCGTGCTGTGGTCGGCTCCGCCGGTGCGGGGCAACCGGAATGGCAGCGGCAAGGATGTCCCGGATAGATGGCAGGGCCCGGGCAGCGTTGCGCTCCTAAGCCTTTGTTACGGCGCCGCCGCCAGTGACCGGAACTCGCTAGTCAGCCCCGATGCCGGTGCCAGATTGCGCGCGATCCGGCCGACAGTGCCATCGGTGCGCACGAGTACGGCAACGAGCCCGCGCGGATGATAAGCCGCGGCGAGGACTCCCCGCGGGTCACGGATGACCTTCCCCTCGGGCTGGCCGGCCCGCGCCGCAAGCCGCCGGACTTGCGGCATGTCCCCGCCGGTCCCCACCAGGTAGAAGGTCACCCCGGCGGCGGCCGCCTGGCGCCTGAGCCACCGTAGCGTCATGCCGCACTGGCAGCCAGCCGGTATCAGCATGAGCACGGACCGGACCAGGCCGCGCAACTGCTCGGAGTGGCCGGCTCTGACTACGGTCGCGTTGGGCAGCAGTGCCGCGGGCTTGCTCACAGGCGGGCTGGCCGCTGGTGGCTGGCTGATCGAGGCATTAGTCACCTGCGCCGACGGCGTCGGCCGCCGGGCGCCACTCTGGCCAGCCGTGAACACCGTGAGCAGCGCGCCGGAAATCAGCACCATCGCGAGGCAGCCAGCCAGCAGCGGCAGCACGATGCCGTCGCGAGTCAGCGGGGCGTGCAGCAGCCCGATGCGCGTCCGCCGCCGCTGCGCGCGCAGCTCACGGTGATATGCCTGCACATCACGATCGAGTTCCCTGGCATCATCGGGAATCTCGATGTCAACCGGGGGGAGACCAGAGTCGTCCCGGTCCGGTTCACCGCTAGCGTTCACGCGCACCTCTCCGGCATGAGCGGCCACGTCATCTCCAGTATGCGGCCCGGCGGCCGTTGCCGTTACCCCCGCGGCCCCGGCAGTACCTGGGAATGCAGTGCGGCTGTACCTGGGAGTGCAGTGCGGCTGTACCTGGGAGTGCAGTCCGGCTGTACCTGGGAGTGCAGTCCGGCTGTACCTGGGAGTGCAGTCCGGCTGTACCTGGGAGTGCAGTTATGCCAGGCCAGGCAGGGACTGCGAGACTCGCGCCGGCCCGGGATGCGCGCACTCAGCCGCTGGATGCGGGGCTGCGCTGGCGCGATCGGGCAGCCTCGTCGGCCCGGATCCGCGGGACATCGCCGGCCGGGATCAGGGCCTCGCTGGCCGGAATCCGGGGCATTGCCGGGCGAACCCTCCAGGGCTCGTCGGCCAGAATCCACGGCGTCAGCTGACCTGTTTCCCAACGCAGCGAGGCCGTCGTCCGGTCGTGCCGCAGAGCGTCCAGCCCGGATCGCGTTCCGCCCCGTGGATGTGTTTCTGGTATTCGCGGCGCATACCTAACCCCACATCCACGGAGCGGAACGCCGCGGACTGTGCCGGACGCCAGTCTGGCGGCGGCCGGGTGGGAGCCCAGCCCCGGCGGTCGGCCGGGCGCGGCCCGCAGTGATTTTGAACGTCTTGAATTGCGTCACTGACCTGCGTGTTTGCCGCAAAGGACGGCCAATCGCCCCTGTTCGGCGTGGTAACATAGCTTCAGCGGAAGGGGTACATGCCACATGTCTTTCAAGGTCGGCGACACTGTCGTCTACCCCCACCATGGGGCTGCTCGGATCGAAGAGATCGAGACCCGTTCGATCAAGGGTGAGGAAAAGTCTTACCTCGTGCTGAAGGTCGACAAGGGCGACCTCACGGTGCGCGTTCCTGCGGACAATGCCGAGCTTGTAGGCGTCCGGGATGTGGTCGGGCAGGAAGGGCTGGAGAGGGTGTTCGAGGTGCTGCGCGCCCCGTACACCGAGGAGCCGACCAACTGGTCCCGGCGATATAAGGCAAATCTGGAGAAGCTTGCCTCCGGTGACGTAAACAAGGTAGCTGAGGTCGTCCGCGACCTGTGGCGCAGGGACAGGGAGCGCGGCCTTTCGGCCGGGGAGAAGCGCATGCTCGCCAAGGCCAGGCAGATCCTGGTCAGTGAGCTGGCTCTGGCCGAGAAGACGAATGAGGACAAGGCCGAGGCGCTGCTCGACGAGATCCTCGCTTCCTGACGCCTCCCGCCGGACTCGCAGGCTGACTGTGCAACGCCAGGCGGGCAGCCCGTCCGCGAGTAAGCCGGGCTTCATTATCGCGGGCTGGCGGCCGGGTTCGTGACGGCGGCTGCGGTGCCGCGGGTAGGCGTCGGCGCTGACGTTCACCCGTTCGGTGCTGGCCTGCAGCTTTACCTTGCTGGCTTGCTGTGGCCGGGTGAGCGCGGTCTGGCTGGTCATTCCGACGGGGACGTTGCGGCACATGCGGCGTGTGATGCGCTGCTTTCGGCTGCGGGCCTGGGCGATCTCGGCGCCCAATTCGGCACTGACCAGCCCCGCTGGAAGGGCGCCGCCGGCACCGCGCTGCTGGCGGAGACCGGGCGGCTGCTGGCCGACGCTGGCTTCGCGGTAGGCAACGTCGCGATCCAGGTCATCGGTAACCATCCCAGGATCGCGCCGCGCAGGGCCGAGGCGGAGCGTGTCTTGTCCGCCGCGCTAGGCGGCGCGCCGGTCAGCGTCTCCGGTACGACTACGGATGGCCTGGGCCTCACTGGCCGGGGCGAGGGCATCGCTGCGATCGCCACCGCACTCGTGCTCGGCTAGTGCGTATCGGGCTCAGGCATCCGGCGGGACCGGCGAACTCCGCATCCGGTTGAACGGCGGCACGGATGCCGGGTCGGGTTCGGCCTCTGTGCGGGTCTCGCCGTCTGTGCGGGTCTCGCCGTCCGCGGCCGCCTGGTTCTCGGCGCCGGACTTGCGCGCGGCCCGCTCGCTCTCCGCGACCTGGGCTGCCGCAGGAATCTGCTCCTCGCCGCCGGCCGGCGGCTCCGCCGGGGCCTGGCTTTCCGCGCCGGCCCGTGGCTCTGCACCGGCCTGGCCCTGCGGGCCGGCTGGGCTCTGCGGACCGGGGTGGCTTTCCGCGCCGGCCCGTGGCTCTGCACCGGCCTGGCCCTGCGGG
>Ga0070698_100007048_pt1 | contig 12176 bp, 13 predicted proteins | sample KBSK1502metaG_FD_65477 | JGI IMG/M metagenome (GOLD analysis project Ga0070698, IMG submission 65477) | Corn, switchgrass and miscanthus rhizosphere microbial communities from Kellogg Biological Station, Michigan, USA - KBS K1-50-2 metaG | ecosystem: Host-associated > Plants > Roots >...
CCGCGCGGGCGCCGAGCTGGTCGGTGAGATAGCCGACCTGATGGACCTCGACGTCCTGGTCCCACAGATCATGCCGCTGAAGCGGGTTGATGTGCGAGAAATAGTCCACGGAGGAAGCTCGGAAACCGAAGAAGTGATCATAACCGCTCTTGAGTGGACCGAATTTCGGCAGAGCGCCCAGATGCCACTTGCCGATCAGGCTCGTGCCGTAGCCCGCCCGCTTCAACAGCGAGGGCAAGGTCGGATGCTCGGGCGGCAGGCCGACCTCGGGGTTGCCCGACAACGGCTCCTCGAGCCCCAGACGCAGCCGATACTGATAGCGGCCGGTGATCAGCGCGAGACGCGTGGCGGAGCAGACGGCGGAATTGGCGTAGCCTTGAAGGAAGCGCATTCCTCTTGCAGCGATGCGGTCAATATTTGGCGTGGTGAAGTCGCGGCGTCCGTAACAGGACACGTCGGCATAGCCGAGGTCGTCGGCGAGAATAAAGATGATGTTCGGCGGCTTCGAGGCCGGCTGGGCATACGCACCGATGCCACCGGCCGCAAGCGCGGCCGTCCCGAGGGCGGTATTGCACAGCAGAGTTCGACGCGTCACTCCAGATTGCCATCGCATCGGCGTGTCCTTCGTTCAGCGGAAATCCAGCCTATCAGCTAATAAGCCCTAGCAACAGGTCACAGTGCGACCCCGTTCGCGGACGCGCGCAGGACGTCCGAATCTGGCACTTTTGAGACATTCCAACCCGGTCCGGAATTGTCCGCCGTTGAGGGTAGATCGGACATACGGCGGACGTTAGGAAACCGACGCGAATGACCCACAGCGGACGCAAGCAAAGCGAGGTCCAATCCGCGCCGCCCGCATTGGCTTGGTGAGAGCCTGTGGCGCGATGCTATGCTGGACCGAACGGGAGACTTGGGGGGAGGCACATGAAGGATCTTGCGGGAAAGACTGCGTTCGTGACGGGCGCTGCCTCAGGCATCGGGTTCGGGATTGCCTCCGCCTTGGCTCAGGCTGGCGTGAAGGTCATGCTTTGCGACATCGAGGAGGCAGCTCTGGCGGCGGCGCTCGAGAAACTGAGGTTGACCAACGCCGACATCGAAGGCGTGCGGGCCGACATCTCGCTCAAGGGCGAACTCGCGGCGGCGGCCGAGGCCACTCTCGCGCGCTACGGCAAGGTCCACATCCTGGTCAACAATGCCGGCGTCGGCGGCGGCGGGCCCTACGGCATGTGGAGCGATGCCGCGTGGGACTGGACGCTGGGCGTGAACCTGCGGGCCGTCGTCTGGGGCATCGAGATCTTCGGCCCGCTGATCGAGCGGCACGGCGAGGGCGGGCACATCGTCTCGACCGCCTCGATCGCCGGCCTGGTCTCCAACGGCAGCGGCGCCTACAACGTCTCCAAGTACGGCGTGGTCGCGCTGTCGGAGGGCCTGCGGCTCGAACTGGCGCCGCGCGGCATCGGCGTCTCGGTGCTGTGCCCGGGCTTCATCCGCACCCAGATCGTCGATTCGGGCCGCAATCTGCCGGAGCGCTTCGCCGGCAAGGTCGGCCGGCCGCCGGCCACCGGCCCCGTAGCCGAGCGCATCAAATTCATCCGCGACCGCGTCGCCCAGGGCATCGATCCGCTCTATGTCGGCGAGCTGGTCCGCGAAGGCATCGAGAACGACTGGCCCTACATCTTCACCGACAACGAGCTCGAACCGTTCATCGACGCCCGCTTTGCCGCAATCAAGGAGGGCTTCAACCGGATTCGCGGACGCATCCCGAGGCGATGAGCGCAGCGCCCGGCAACGGCTGCCGACGTTCGCGATGTTTCGCAGCCGCCGCGCCGGTCAGCAGCGCTACCTTGCCCCGCAGTCGCATCCTGTCCTCCGTCTCAAGCTCGGGCTCCTCTCCCCCGCTAGGGGGAGAGGTTGGGTGAGGGGGATGCGCACGTCGTTGCCCCCTCACCTAGCCTCTCCCCCTAGCGGGGGAGAGGAACATGAAGATGTGTCCACACCGTAGGTCTCAAGGCACCGGAACACCGATCGATTTCAGCCGCGCATGGGCGCGAGCGGCACGCGCCTTCAGGCCATCGAGATAGGTGCTGACGTCGGTGCCGGGCAGGTTCAGCACCTTGCAGCCGAGCCGCCAGTACTCCTCGATCTGCGCCTCGGTTTCCGCCGACCCGCGGGCAAGTTTGCCGTGCGCGTGGCAGGCCTCGGCTATCCGACGCACGGCTGCCTTGAACGTCGGGTGCTCGAGCTGGAGATGAACGCCGAGGCGCGCACTGAGGTCCGAGTGACCATAGGCGATCATGTCGATGCCCTCCACGGCCGCGATCGCCTCGACATTTTCCAGGCCCTCGAGCGACTCGATCGACACGCAGACGATGATGTTGGCATTGGCCCATGGCGCATACTCGGACGCGTGACGGGCGCCATGGCTCCTGTATCCGGTGTGCATCCCCTGCCCCGAGATGCCGCGATGGCCGATCGGCGGATATTTTGCCTCCCGCACGATCGCGCGCGCCTCCTCGACGCTGTCGACCTCCGAGACCTGGATGCCCATGATCCCCTGATCGAGGATCGCCGGGATCATATACGCGAAGGATTTGTGGATCCGCACGATCGCCGAGACGTCGGTGGCCTGGAACCATCCGGCGAGATCCGCGATCGTCTCGAGGTCGAAGGCGCCGTGTTCGTGGTCGATCATGCAGTAATCGAAGCCGGAGGCTTCGATGATCCACGGGACCCCGCGCGACGCGAACTCCTTGAGCCCGGTCCCAAGTGCTGCCCGCCCCTCGCGCACCGCCCGCCATATGCTGTTGTCTTTCATGGATCGTACGAGGCTCCCGTCGCGAAGCACAGAATATCAACTTCGCCTTGTGACACGACTCGATTCCGTCGACGACGGAATCATGTTCCTCTCCCCCTTGGGGGAGAGGTTAGGTGAGGGGGTTACCCCAGACTGTCTCCCGCATCACCCCCTCACCCGCCCTCTCCCCCAAGGGGGAGAGGAGCATGAGCATGTCCTTTGTCCTTGCGCGACCTTAGGAGGTCCGCGAACCGCATTCGGCGCTTGGCGTACAGCGGACAACACGCTTACCGTCGGCCGGGCGGTTGGCAAGAGACCGGAGGCCGAGAGCATGAAACGAAGCACGGATCGCATCCTGACCACCCACATGGGCAGCCTGCCGCGGCCGGACATGCTGGCCGACCTGCTGGTGGCCCAGGCCGAAGGCAAGGAGGTCGACGCCGCGCGGATCCCGGCGCTGACCGACGAGGCGATGGACCATATCGTGCGCCGCCAGCTCGACTGCGGCATCGATGTCGGCAACGACGGCGAGATGCCGCGGTCGACCTTCTTCGGCTACATCATCGGGCGCATGTCGGGCTTCGGCGGCCAATCGAACCGCCGGCCGATCCTCGACATGCAGCGCTTTCCCAAGTGGTGGCAGAACTTCCAGGCGCGCGGCACCCGCCGGCTCAACGTCTACGGCTTCCCGGCCGCGATCGGGCCGGTGCGCTACGAGAGCCTGGACGGCGGCCCGAACAGTGCAAGGGCCGAGCTCGACGCCTTCGCCCGCGCCCTGGCGCGCCAGACACGGCGCTTCGCCGAGACCTTCGTCACCGCCGTCTCGCCCGGCTTCGCCGCCTGCTCCATGGAGAACCAGCACTACGACAGCCACGAGGCCTACGTCTTCGCGCTCGCCCGCGAGCTCAGGCAGGAATACCAGTTCATCGTGGCCCAGGGCCACGTGCTGCAGATCGACTCGCCCGACCTCGGCATCGAACGCGCCGGCTACTTCCAGGACGAGCCGCTGCCGAAGTTCATCGAAGCGATGGAGATGCACGTCGCCGCGCTGAACGAGGCCCTGGCCGGCATCCCGCCTGAGCGGGTGCGCTTCCACGCCTGCTGGGGCAACCGCGACAGCCCGCACGTGAACGACGTGCCGGCGCCCGACGTGCTGCCGGTCTGCTATCAGGTCAAGGCCGGTGCGCTCTGCCTGCCCTTCGCCAATCCGCGTCACAGCCACGAGGTCGACGCCTTCCGCACACAGAAGCTGCCCGATCGCATGACCCTGGTCTGCGGCGTGGTCGAGACGACGCACAACTACGTCGAGCACCCGCAGGTGATCGCCGAGCGGCTGGAGCGCGCCGTGCGCGCCGTCGGCGACCGCGAGCGCGTCATGGCCGGAACCGATTGCGGCTTCGGCACCATCGTCGGCGACACCCAGGTGTCCGAGGACGTGGTGTGGGCCAAGCTCGAGGCGATGCGCGACGGCGCGGCAATCGCCAGCAAGCGGCTCTGGCGTTGAGGGGGCAATCGCATGATGATCGGCAGCAGATGACACGCTCACCCACCATGACCGCAACATGCTCTTGCGGGGGCGTCGAACTCAAAGCGTTCGGCAGGCCGATCGTGAGCGCTGTCTGCTACTGCGAGGACTGCCGGAAGGGCGCTGATCAGATCGAAGCCTTGCCAGGTGCAGGCACCGTACGCGATCCCGATGGCGGCACCGCCTACATCCTCTATCGAAAGGACCGCATCGAGTGCTCCAAGGGCGCCGAATTGCTGAAGAGTTACAAGCTCAAGGAAACGTCGGGCACGAACAGGGTTGTCGCCGCTTGCTGCAATTCGGCAGTGTTCATGAACTTCGATAGGGGTCCGCACTGGGTCTCCGCCTACAGAGCGCGATTCCACGGAGAACGCCCGCCCCTGCAGCTACGGATTTGCACCAGGTTCAAGCCAGACGGCGTCGTCCTTCCTGACGACGTGCCGACCTACCGGGGCTATCCCCCGGGGCTCGTCGTCAAACTTCTCGCATCGCGCGTGGCGATGTTGCTAGGTCGATAGACCGGGGCTAGCTCGCACCGCAGCGATTGCAAAAAAAGCTGTCATCCCGAGCGAAGCGAGGGACCTTTCCCCGGGACCGGCGTCAGAGTCTCATCGCAAATCAGCCATCTCGTTCAGCGGCCGGATTTCGATCTCGCTCGGTCCCGGCATGGGATTGGGGCAGCGCTTCACCCAGGCGACCGCCTCGTCCATGTCCTTGACGTCCCAGAGCCAGAAGCCGGCGACCAGCTCGCGGGTCTCGGCGAAAGGCCCGTCGATGACGTTTAGTTTCAACACCTATTGGGATCGATCGGGCTATTTTCGGGTTTTCCGGCAACAATGGCTTCGCCAGCATGATCAAGACAAAGACCGTCAACGGAACCTATCCAGACGCAGTTAGGCGATCAGCTTAAGAGAGACATCCCACAGCCGCTCCGCATTATCTGGATCGACGGCATAGGGAGCAACACCGCCACTGAAATCTGTCGGACGCTTGGTGATCCGTGGGGACTGGTTGCAGTCCTCGAAATAGAGGCCGCCGATGCCGTCGAGCAGCGGCGAGGCGGCGAGGAGCACGGATGTCGCCGCGCCCTGCTCGGGAGTCTTGCGGCGCTCGACTGGCGTCTTCAGACCGCCAGTGTACTTCTGCAGGCCCGTCGCGATCGCGCCCGGATTCACGGCGTTGGAGGCAATGCCTTGGTCTGCCCAGCGGCGCGTGATGCCCACAGCCAGGAGTGCATTGGCGGACTTAGACTGACCATAAGCCCCGAACGGCGTGTACGGAATAAAATCGAAGTTAAGGTCGTCGAAGATGACTGGCGAGAAGAAGTGACCGCTGGAGCTGAGTGATACGACGCGGGCACCGTTGGCTTTCGCGAGAGCCCTCTGCAATCCGATGGTCAGCGCGAAGTGCCCAAGGAAGTTGGTGCCGAACTGCAACTCGACTCCCTGAGGGGTCTTTTCACGTTCGGGCACTGCCATGATGCCGGCGTTGTTGACTAAGATGTGCAGCGGGCCTTCCCACGCGTCCGTAAAGGACTTCACCGAGCGAAGATCCGAAAGGTCGAGAGTCCTTATATCGATGGCATGATTCCCGGTCGACCGACGCAACTCGATGGCCACGGGCTCGGCGGCGTCCGGCCGGCGAACCGCCAGCGTGACCGAGGCGCCAGCTCCAGCGAGAGCACGGGCGGTCTCGATACCGATGCCTGATGCGCCACCGGTGACGATAGCCCGCCGACTCGCCAAGTTGACGCCGTTAATGACTTCTGCTGCGGTCGATTGAAATCCAAAGGGGGTGATGAAGCGGGTCAAGACGTTCCCTTTCGTGTCGGAGACTATCGCCAGCACCTAATTGCCAATCGTCCTCCACAATATCCTCTTCTACTACCCCTCACTCCCACTCAATCGTCCCCGGTGGCTTCGACGTAATGTCATAAGTCACCCGGTTGATCCCCCGCACCTCGTTGATGATCCGGTTGGCCACCCGCCCCAGAAACGCATGCTCGAACGGGTAGTAGTCCGCCGTCATCCCGTCGGTCGACGTCACGGCGCGCAGCGCACACGCCTGGTCATACGTCCGCCCATCCCCCATCACCCCCGCCGTGCGCACCGGCAGCAGCACCGCGAACGCCCGCCAGATCTCGTCGTACAGCCCGGCCTTGCGGATCTCGTCGAGATAGACGGCGTCGACCTGGCGCAGCAGGTCGAGCTTCTCCTTGGTGATGTTGCCGGGGATGCGGATGGCGAGGCCCGGACCGGGGAACGGATGGCGGTTCACCAGGTCGGCCGGCAGGCCGAGCTCGCGGCCCAGCGCCCTCACCTCGTCCTTGAACAGCTGAGCTTCTCGCGCGTCCGGTCATGGATTTCCGTGACTTCCGGCGTCGGATTCTCATCGGAAATCAGCCATCTCGTTCAGCGGTCGGATTTCGATCTCGCTCGGTCCCGGCATGGGATTGGGGCAGCGCTTCACCCAGGCGATCGCCTCGTCCATGTCCTTGACTTCCCAGAGCCAGAAGCCGGCGACCAACTCGCGGGTCTGGGCGAAAGGCCCGTCGATGACCGTACGGCCGGGACCATCGAACGCGATACGCTTGCCCTGCGAGGAGGGTTTCAGGCCGTCGGCCATGCGCATGATGCCGGCTTTGACCAGCTCCTCACTATATCTGCCCATCGCCTCGAGCGCTTCGCGCGCCTCGGGCGTGAGGAGAAAGCCCTTTTCGCTGTCGTCGGTAGCCTTCACGAGCACCATCACACGCATCGTCCGTCTCCTTGCTTGAGCCGGCCTCATCAGCCTGGCATCGGAACGACGAACGGGGTCTTCGGGTGCCGACATTGTCCTGCAAATTTTTTCGACGGTTGAGGCGCAGGGGGCGAATCGCCTCTGGCCGGACCGCTTCACGGACTTCCTGAGAGCCGAGGATGCCAGCCCGGATCGACAGCCCCCTCGCCGAGGTCACGGCACGATAACCGATTGTCGCTGGAGCGTTTCCCGATCCATCTTGGCCTCGGCAGCTTCATGCTACTATCGGGAATGGATGAACAAAACCTCGTATTTTTGAGCTACGCCTCGCCTGATCGCGATCGCGTGTTCGAATTCTGCGACGACCTATCTCGCCGTGGCTTTAATGTCTGGATGGACAAGCGCCGCATTAAAGGCGGCCAAAATTGGGACTTCGAGATCAACCGCGCTCTACAGAAGGCGGTAGTTATAGTGGTCTTTCTCTCCACAAACTCCGTGAACCGACGAGGTTATGCTCAACGCGAAATCAAGATCGCGCTCGATCAGGCACGCGACCGTCTGATTGATGACATCTATCTCATTCCGGTGATACTTGACGGAGGCGTGGCGCCTTATGCATTTGGGCCGCAACTCGCGATCGTCAAATACAGCAAGGTCGCCAAGCTCATGCACAAGCACTATGCGTACGCCTTGGGCATCGAACACCTTTAGCAATCCATTTCCAGTCTGCTCCTAGGTCTGGTTCGTCTCGCTTTGCAATTGCTGAGAGACGTCAGAAATTTTGCTGACAGTTCGAATTGGCCGCCTCTCATGCTGTTGGCTTCAAAGGCAGCAAGGTCGAGCTATGGCCACTTGGACTTCATGCTCAACAAAATGTCATTTAGAACGGCGCTGGCCTCTGCATCGTAGCGTGTGATCAACTGGCGGAGGTTGATAACGGGATGTGTTCTTTGACCCGTGCCTGCGTCCCAAAGCTCATACCGGATGGCATTGTAATTGCCGAATGATCGCCCCATGAACGTCCGTTGTGGTCCATGCACTCCGTATGCCCGATTTGCTGGATGTCCGGCGCAAGCATGCCGAACATCGCGAAGCTCATGCCAAGCCGTCTTTGGTTGAATCTTTCGGCGGCTCCCAACAACCGAATCGTGCATCTGTAGGATCGCATCCTGCTGAATGCTGATTGCCTGCATGACACCCCAAAACTCCAAATATGCCTGCATTGGATCAGCAGAAAAATCCCTACTCATATGATTGAAGATGGCTTCTCCGGTATCCTGAATCAAATACATTGAAGTATAGTAGGCTGCGTAAGCGTCGGCGTTCTCCGGCTTGAAGAAGAATGCTGGACCCGCAGATGACCGGTGGAACTGATCGTAAATGGCAGCGCGGACATTCAGGAGCTGCTTCATTGTCCTAACGTCGCCACCTGGAGCGCAGAGACCATTCGCGGACGGATTGTCTCAACTCCGAAGCTCGCTTTTGAAGAAATCGCCATTGTCTTTGCGGGTCACTGGCGAAGGAGCTCGACTGCCGATCCGTTTGGCTCTGAATAATATTAAAGATTTGCGTAACATAGTTGGATATCTACATCACAAATTTGGACTTACGAGCAACGGAATGTTTTCGATACAGCAGTCAGGCAGCTGCTGGCACGGCGTGGGTGCCGAAAATCTCCTGCAGGCTGTGGAGCAATGGCGCGAGCGATATGCACAAAGCCCATCGAAGACATTTCATCACTCGGAGGAGTTCATCTACTTCGACCAATTTAGGGATGGCTGGATAGAGCTGTCATCGCAACAGCGAATTGATTCGAAGCTACGTGGATCCTTCCTGCATCACTCAGAACTTGTGATCCAGTTGCCGGGCGTACCGGTCGACACCTCCCCGTTTTTGAAATTGTGCCGATATACAAGCAACGAGTGGGCCAATTTTGAGTATATTGGAGAAAGGTGGACTTCAAGGATCAGACTCAAAAAGCCAGTCAACCGCGTTCGATCTTTTTCGATCTCCTCGATCGCGCCTTTCGTCAGTCCAGACGTGGTGAAGATAGCGCCGACTATGTCTGAAGTAGTGCGACCTAAGCGGGAGCGCAGGCTATCAATATCATTGACACCGACATTGCGTTTTTGATTCTTGGTCTCAACCAAAAGATCGAGGTTGTCATCTTTAGCAAAGAGATCGGTTTGTCGCGGCTTCGCTGTTTTTGCGTTCGGCGTAACATCAAAGCCGGCCGAACGCAGGAAGTCCGCTACCTCGGCTTCAAATTCGCGCCCACGAGCAGCCGCACCCTTCACTCGGCCCCTACTCCCACTCAATCGTTCCCGGCGGCTTCGACGTGATGTCGTAAGTCACCCGGTTGATCCCCCGCACCTCGTTGATGATGCGGTTGGCGACCCGGCCGAGGAAGGCATGCTCGAACGGGTAGTAGTCGGCTGTCATCCCGTCCGTCGACGTCACGGCCCTTAGCGCACACGCGCGGTCGTACGTCCGCCCATCCCCCATCACCCCCACCGTCCGCACCGGCAGCAGCACCGCAAAGGCCTGCCAGATCTCGTCGTAGAGGCCGGCCTTGCGGATCTCGTCGAGATAGACGGCGTCGACCTGGCGCAGCAAGTCGAGCTTCTCCTTGGTGATGGTGCCGGGGATGCGGATGGCGAGGCCCGGGCCGGGGAACGGATGGCGGTTCACCAGGTCGGCCGGCAGGCCGAGCTCGCGGCCGAGTTCGCGCACCTCGTCCTTGAACAGCTCGCGCAACGGCTCGACCAGCTTCATGTGCATGCGCTCGGGCAGGCCGCCGACATTGTGATGGCTCTTGATGGTGACCGAGGGTCCACCGGTGAAGGAGACCGACTCGATGACGTCGGGATAGAGCGTGCCCTGGGCCAAAAATTCCGCGCCGCTGAACTTCTTGGCCGCGGCGTCGAACACGTCGATGAACAGCGCGCCGATGGTCTTGCGCTTCTGCTCGGGGTCGGTGACGCCGTCCAGCGCCTTCAGGAACGTCTCCGAGGCGTCGGCATGGACCAGCGGGATGTTGTAGTGGTCGCGGAACAGGCGGACCACCTGCTCGGCCTCGCCCAGCCGCAGCAGGCCGTGGTCGACGAATACGCACTGGAGCTGATCGCCGATCGCCTCGTGCAGCAGCACGGCCACGACCGACGAATCGACGCCGCCCGACAGGCCGCAGATCACGCGGCCCGAGCCCACCTGGGCGCGGACCTGGGCGATGGCGCGCTCCTTGAAGGCGGCCATGGTCCAGTCGCCGCGAAACCCCGCGATGTTCAGCGCGAAGTTGCGCAGCAGCTTGGCGCCGTCGGGCGTGTGCATCACCTCGGGGTGGAACTGCACGGCGTAGTACTTGCGCTTCTCGTCGGCGATGGCGGCGAACGGCGCGTTCTCGCTGGTGGCGATGACGCTGAAGCCCGGCGGCAGCTTGGTGACCCGATCGCCATGGCTCATCCAGACCTGCTTCCGGTCGCCCGGCTGCCACACGCCGTCGAACAGGGCGGAGTTCGCCTTGACTAGAAGCTCGGCGCGGCCGAATTCGCGGTGATGGCCCGCCTCGACCGAGCCGCCGAGCTGCTGGGCCATGGTCTGCTCGCCGTAGCAGATGCCCAGCACCGGCACCTTGGCGGCGAAGATGGCGGGGTCGGCCGCGGGGGCGGCGCCCTCGATCACCGAGGCCGGACCGCCCGACAGCACGATCGCCTTGGGGTCGAATTGCTCGATCTTGGCCTGGTCGACCGACTGGAAGGGGTGGATTTCGCAGTACACCCCGGCTTCGCGCAGGCGCCGGGCGATGAGCTGGGTGACCTGGGACCCGAAATCGACGATCAGCAAGCGGTCGGACATGCGGCGATATAAGCGGCGTGGGCCCTCGCATCAACCGCTGTTCGTGTGGATTGCTGGGAGCGCGCCACTCATATTCCTCTCCCCCTTGGGGGAGAGGTTAGGTGAGGGGGTAACCGAAGGCTGTCTCCTGCATCACCCCCTCACCCCAGCGCGAAGGTTACTTCGCGCGACCTCTCCCCCAAGGGGGAGAGGAGCTTGAGAGAATGAGCATGAGCGCCACGGAGTGGCGCGCTCCCAGCCATGAACGTCCCTCGAAGGTCGCCTCAGCCGCCGGATGTGCCGACGGCGAAGGCGATCAGAAGGAGCGCGGCGGCCATCAGCATCCAGCCAGGATGGCGCCCGCGCGTCCCCCAAAGATTGCCGAGCGCGCCATACAGGTAGGAGCTGCCGACGAGCAGGCCGGTCGCAAGCCTGGCGTCCGGCTCGAACCAGAGTGCCGCGGCGATCAAGGCGAGTCCGCCGAGAAACCAGTTGAACGTGCTGAAATGCAAGAGCCCCGGCAGGAGCCTCCTGACCGGAGCGGATATCCGCCCATGGCTGAGAAAAAGCGCCTCGATCGGTCGCACCATGAGCCGCTGGGTCAGGATGCCGTGAACCACCGCGGTTCCGCTTCCGATGACTCCCGCCAGCCCCAGGGCAGCGTTTTGCCAGGTCATGACCATACACCTCTGTATGGAGCATATTATGGGGACGAATTGGCCGGCGTCAATACACTTGTGTATGGTGCTGATATGAACGACCGCCTGGCAAAGGACGACTGGCTGACGCACGGCCTGCGGACGCTGGCGAAGGACGGCGCCAACGCCCTGAAGGTTGGCCCGATGGCCACGAAGCTGAAAGTGTCCCGCGGCAGCTTTTACTGGCACTTCCGGGATATTGCCGATTTCCGCGCGCAGCTCCTGCGCAGCTGGCAGGAGCGTTCGACCGAGCAGGTGATTCGCGACCTCGACGCCCGGCAAGCCGAACCCGACCGTCTGAAGCAATTCATGAAGCGGGCATTTGCCGCCAGGCGCGACCTCGATCGCGCCGTCAGGTCGTGGGCCGCGGAAGATGAAGAGGCTGCCAGGATCGTCGCGTCCGTCGATGCCCGCAGGGTCGCCTACATCGCAAAGATGCTGGTCGGGGCCGGCGTCGAAAGCAAGCAAGCGCTCGGTCGGGCAGCCTTCTTGTATTGGGCCTATCTGGGCCAGCCCATCGTCATGGATCCCCGCCATTCATCGATCGCGGAATCGGCCATCGACGATATCGGCGAGCTGTTTGAAA
>Ga0070698_100007049_pt1 | contig 12173 bp, 11 predicted proteins | sample KBSK1502metaG_FD_65477 | JGI IMG/M metagenome (GOLD analysis project Ga0070698, IMG submission 65477) | Corn, switchgrass and miscanthus rhizosphere microbial communities from Kellogg Biological Station, Michigan, USA - KBS K1-50-2 metaG | ecosystem: Host-associated > Plants > Roots >...
AGGGGGCGCCGATCTTCTGATATTGCGACGCGCCCACGACGCGGCGTTCGTCAGCCTGAGTGCAGGGGAAGCGGCCCTCATCGCCTCCTTAATCGAGGCCAAGCCCTTGGAGGTCGCCGCTGGAGCGGCTCTGCAGGTCGAGCCCGCATTCGATCTGAGCGTCTCTTTCGCGCGGCTGTTGGGTTTAGGCGCTTTTGCTGCGCTGCAATAAGGCTAGCCTTACCGATGCCGCAATTGCGCGTGGTTTAGGCAAATTCTTCGATCGGCAGGTTGCTGCACTGCACGACAAGAGTCGCCCGAGGGCCGCGAACGATGTTGCGGCGTCATCGGCCATCCCTATACTCCGCGCGCTTCAAGAGCCGCCTGCCCCCCAAGGCGGACATGTAGTTGCTGCGAGTGGAGTTGCCGACGATGTCGATTACGTTGCCGCAGAATTACCGGCCGACGGAACGCGAGCCTTTCATGAACCCGATGCAGCAGGAGTATTTCCGGCAGAAGCTGCTGAAGTGGAAGGGCGAACTGATCGAAGAGTCCAATCAGACGTTGCAGAACATGCAGGAGGAGAGCTTGGCGCAGCCCGATCTCGCCGATCGTGCCACGGCCGAGACCGACCGCTCTCTCGAACTGCGCACCCGCGATCGCTTCCGCAAGCTGATCTCCAAGATCGACCAGGCGCTGAAGTCGATCGAAGAGGGCACCTACGGATACTGCGAGGAGACCGGCGAGCCGATCTCGCTGAAGCGCCTCGAAGCCCGGCCGATCGCCACCCTGTCGGTCGAGGCGCAGGAGCGCCACGAGCGGCTTGAACGCACCCGACGCGACGAAGGCGCGGACTGATTCATTGGAGCGCGGACCTCCAGGTCCGCCATTCATGAGCGGACCTGGAGGTCCGCGCTCCGACTAAGTCCCCTCGCGCATGAGCACACGGCCCTTGCGGCCGCCGCCGGGCTTGCCGTCGCGCCACACGATCTGGCCGTTGCACAGCACCGTGTCGATGCCCTTGGCGGCTGAGATCGGCTTATCGAACGTCGCGGTGTCGATCACCGTCGCCGGGTCGAACACGCAGATGTCGGCATAGAAGCCGGGCTTCACCTCGCCGCGCCGGGCGAGCTTGAAACGCTGCGCCGAGTACGACGTCATGCGCCGCACCGCGTCTTCCAGCGGGAACAGCTTCAGCTCGCGCGAATAGTGGCCGAGCACGCGCGGGAAGGTGCCCCACAGGCGCGGATGCGGGTGGGTGTCGAAGGGAATGCCGTCCGAGCCGATCATCGCGCCGGGGTGCGCCATGGCGCTTTGCACGTCCTTCTCGTCCATCATGAAGTAGATGGCGCCGGCCGGCTGCAGGCGGTCGGCGGCCTCGCGCATCGAGCAGCCCATCTCCTGGGCGATCTCCTTGAGGTCGCGGCCGCTCACGCCCGGCACCTTGTCGGACCAGGTGATCAGCACCTTGTCGGCGCGCTCGAGCATGTCGCTGCGCAGGATCGTCGAGCCCGCGATGTAGGGATAGACGTCGAAGGCGATGTCCTGGCTTTTCATCGCCTCGCTGAACTTGGGCAGGGTTTCCTTCATGCGGCCGAAATTGGAACGGCCCGAGCATTTGTGATGCGAGACGATGATCGAGGCGCCGGCGCGACGGCCGATCTCGAAGGTCTCGTCCATCGCCTTCAGGATGTCGTCGCCCTCGTCGCGCATGTGCGCGGTGTAGACACCGCCCCACTTGCCGAGCGGCTTGGCGATCTCGGCCACTTCGTCGGTCGAGGCGGCGTTGGCGACGGCATAGAACAGCCCGCTCGACATGCCGATGGCGCCTTGTTCGAGGCTCTGGTCGAGCAGGTCGCGCATCACGCCGATCTCGGCCGCCGTCGCGCTACGGCCAAGGTCGTCGCCCATGGCGTTCATGCGCAGCGTGCCGTGGCCGATCAGGAAGGCGCCGTTGATGGCGGGCTTGGCCGCATCGACCTTGCCGGCGAACTCCGCGAAGCTTCTGGAGACGTTCTCCGGCTTCTTGACGATCAGCGACAGGAAATGGCCGATGTCGGAGCGCAGGTATGGCGAGGCCGAGACGCCGCAATTGCCGCAGATCACCGTGGTCACGCCCTGGCTCGCCTTCATCGCCATGGTCGGGTTGTCGATCAGGGCGGTGTCGTCGTGGGTGTGCACGTCGATGAAGCCCGGCGCCACGACCTTGCCCTTGGCGTCGATCTCGTTGTCGCCCCGAAGGGTGCCCGGCGCGTCGACGGCGGCGATGCGATCGCCCTTCAGGGCGACGTCGGCTGTGAACAGCTTCTTGCCCGTGCCGTCGGCCACCTGGCCGTTGCGGATGATGACGTCGTAAGCGGCCATGGCCGACCTCCTAGGGGTCGTTGCGGCCGAGCCGCATGTCGAGGTCGAACGGATAGAGCGGCCGCTTGACCCGGGTATAGTTGAACAGCTTGAGGTCGGAGGCGGTGCAGCCGTCGCCGTCGCACATCACGATGTGCTTGGCGATGGGCTCGAAGCCAGCACGGAAATGCTGGCGCGACTTGATCAGCACGTACTTCTTGCGCCGTGGATCGATGCCGCAATGGGTGAAGACGCCGAGGTCGAAGGGCTCGGCGCGCTTCTCCGACACCACGATCTGCATCTTGCCGGTATCGAGCACGGCGGTGCGGCCCATGCGCACCATGGTCCCGGTGGCCATCGGCCCGGTGACGATGAACTGTCCGTCGGTGATGGCCTTGACCTTGCCGGTGACCTTGAGCGGTTTGCCCTTTAGGCCCATGGCCGGCATGTCGACCTTGCCGCCCAGGTTCAAGGTCACCTCGACGCCGACGCCGGCCTCGACCATCTTGGCAACGCAGGCCGGATCGCAGATCGGCCCGGCGCAGGCATCGTCGAGGCCCTGCTTCATCGCCTCTTCGATGACGCTCATCACGTCCTGGGTGCCGCCCGACGCGGTGTTGTCGCCATGGTCGGCCATGACCACGGGACCGCCGTTCAGCGACTTGGCGCGCGCCACCTGGACGGATAGCGGCTCGGGATGGAACAGAAAGCCCTCGCGCTTCTCCCACGCCGTATCGAGGATCTTGTTCAACACGACCTCGCCTTCGGCCGTGCGCTTGTCGCAGACGATCACCGAGGAAAGTGCGAGGTGCGGGATGTCGGCCTGCGGGAAGCCGCCGAACACCGAGGCGTTCAGCACCTGGCCCGAATCCTCGGCCTGGTTGGCCATGCCCATCAGCGTCTTCATCGGCTCGCGCGACGGCGTGTGGACCAGCGAGCTGCTCATGATCGGCCGGTTGCCCCACACCATCTTCGGTTCGACCTCGCCCGCCAGCAGGCGCATCAAGGTGCGGCCGGCACGGCGCGCCGTGTCGGCCATGTCGATGTGCGGATAGGTCCGGTAGCCGGTGATGATGGTGGCGCCCTTGACCATGGCGTCGGTCATCTGGGTGTGGAAGTCGAGCGCCACGGCGATCGGCACGTCGGGCGCGATCTTGCGGATGCGATTCAAGAGCTCGCCTTCACCGTCGTCATGGTGTTCGGCGACCATGGCGCCATGCAGGGCGAGCAGGACGGCGTCGCAGCCCTTTTTGATCGCCTCGACGATCGCCGTCGTCATCTGCTCGTAGGCGGCTTTGGTCACCAGACCCGAGGGATGGGCCGAGGCAGCCATCGGCACGGTGAACTCGGCGCCCGCCTGGCGCGCGACGTCGATGAAACCGCCGAGCGAGGTGTTGGTGCCTTCGGCTTCCTTGATGGCAGCAGAGCCGCTCAGCGCACCTGCGCCGGCGAAGGATTCTATGGGCGTGGGAAGTGGAGAGAAGGTGTTCGTCTCATGCATCATCATCGCGATTGCAAACTTCTTCGCCAAGTCATCCTCCCGCTGCCGGTCAAGCCCTTGAGCAATCTATAGAAATGCGCCCCGAAGGCAGGCCAAAGCAGCTTTGCGTTATATGCAGACCTGCTTCGCATGATCCTTGTGCGTTGCAAAAAAGCCACACCGAAACCACGACATGAAACAGGGTTAAATCTGTGAATTCAGGGGCTTTTTTCCCTCTTGAATTCCCTTCGCAGGTGCACCATTGTTGGGAGGCAGCAAACGCCGCACCCTGCGGCCTTCATTGTTTGCTGTATGCCCGTCTTGGGCGTTTCCTCCCTAAACTCGGGCCGTGCTTGTCACGGCCCTTTTTTTGGCCGCTGGGCCCGCACTTATTCAGCGGCCAATGGCCGGGGCAGCAGTACGGCCAGCGCCTGGCCGGCGATTTCCTCGAGCAAGCCGGCCATGACGCCTGCGACGGCGCGCGCGCCGGGAAGTTTTTCGTGACGCGCCTCGTCCATATAGAGCGCCCGATTGATTTCGATCTGCAGCGCATGCCGGCCCAGCCCGGGGCGGCCGTAGCGCTGGGTGGTGAAGCCGCCGGCATAGGGCTGGTTGCGCTGGACCCTGAGCCCGCGGCCGCTCAGCCAGCGCTCGGCGCATCCCACCAGATCCGGCGCGCACGACTCGCCATGATTGTCGCCCAGCACGATGTCGACGCGATGGTCGCGTTCGCGCGGCCCCATGCCCGAGGCCGAGGACGGCATGGAATGGGCATCGATCAACAGCGCGCTGCCGAACAGCCGGTGCGTCTGTTCGGTCAGCATCGACAGGGCGGCGTGATAGGGCCGCCAGCAGGTTTTCAGGCGCCGCTCGATCTCGTCGGACGGCACGCGACCGCGATAGATCGCCTCGCCGCTGGCGGCCACGCGCGGGATCATGCCGAGGCCGGCGGCGACGCGCGTGGTGCGGTGGTTGAGCGGCTGCGGCAGGGGGCCTTCGAACATGCCGGGATCGAGCTCGTAAGGCTCGCGGTTGGCGTCGACATAGGAGCGCGGAAAGCGGGCCGCCAGGAAGGGCATGCCGAGCCCCGGAGCGGCGGCGAACAACTCGTCGACGAAGGCGTCCTCGGCGCGCCGCAGGGCGGCCAGCGGCACGGCGGTCTGGCGCAGGAAGCTCGCGGGATAGACCGATCCGCTGTGCGGCGAAGCGACCACCACCGGCGCGGTCTGGCGCGATGGCAGGCGGCGATCCAAGGCGTCGTGATGGGGCGCGACCGGCGAAAACTCCATACAGCCTCATAGCGCGCGAGGCGGGGCGCGTCACGCCTTTGCCGACCCCCTCGATACTTGCCAATCAACTGGCCGCGATGTAGACGACCGCACTTTCCGGCGATGGGCGCGTAGCTCAGCGGTAGAGCACTGTCTTGACATGGCAGGGGTCACAGGTTCAATCCCTGTCGCGCCCACCATCGCACACCACAATCCCTTGTCCGATTTCTTCTCCCTCTATTCACACGAATTCGTGCGCGTTGCGTGCTGCGTCCCGCGAACCCGGGTCGCCGACGCCGCCTACAATCTTGCCGAGACGCTGCGTCTGGCGGGCGAGGGCGACAAGGCGCGCACCGCCATTATGGTGTTCCCGGAGCTCGGGCTGTCGTCCTACGCCATCGAGGACCTGCTGCTGCAGGACGCGTTGCTCGACCAGGTCGAGCAGTCGATCGGCAAGGTCGTCGCGGCCTCCAACAAGCTGTTTCCCATCCTGATCGTCGGCGCGCCGTTGCGCGTCGCCGGCCGGCTCTACAACACCGCCATCGTCATCCATCGCGGCGTGATCCTGGGCGTCGTGCCCAAGACCTATCTGCCCAACTACCGCGAGTTCTACGAAAAGCGTCACTTCGTCTCGGGCGCCAACATCGTCGAAAGCCGCGTCAAGCTCGCCGGCCAGGAGGTGCCGTTCGGCACCGACATGCTGTTCCGCTCGACCGGCACGGTGCCGTTTATCTTCCATGTCGAGATCTGCGAGGACATCTGGGTGCCGGTGCCGCCCTCGAGCCACGCCGCCTTGGCGGGGGCCGAGGTGCTTATAAACCTCTCGGCCAGCAACATCACCATCGGCAAGGCCGAGGCGCGGCGTTTGCTGTGCGGCAGCCAGTCGATGCGCGGCATCGCGGCCTACGCCTACTCGGCCTCCGGCCCCGGCGAATCGACGACCGATCTCGCCTGGGACGGCCATGCCGCGATCTACGAATGCGGCGACCAGCTCGCCGAATCGTCGCGCTTCGAGAAGGACTCGACCGTGGTGCGCGCCGACGTCGATCTCGGCCGCATCCGCCAGGAGCGGATGCGCAACAACGGTTTCGCCGACTGCGCCCTGCAGGAGGCCGACAAGGTCGCGCGCTTGCGCAAGGTCGACTTCGTGCTCGACGCGCCGCGCGGCAGCGTCGCCCTCGACCGCGCGGTCGAGCGCTTTCCTTATGTGCCCTCCGATCCGGCCAAGCTGCGCGACAATTGCTACGAGGCCTACAACATCCAGATCCAGGGCCTGGCGCAACGCCTGCAGTCGAGCCGCACCGAGCGGGCGATCATCGGCGTGTCGGGCGGCCTCGATTCGACCCAGGCGCTGATCGTAACCTGTCGGGCGATGGACCAGCTCGGCCAACCGCGCAAGAACGTGCTGGCCTACACGCTGCCGGGCTTCGGCACGTCGGACAAGACGCACCAGAACGCCTGGCGACTGATGAAGGCGCTGGGCGTGACCGCGGCCGAGATCGACATCAAGCCGGCGGCCCTGCAGATGCTGGCCGACATCGGCCATCCCTTCGCCAAGGGCAAGAAGGTCTACGACGTCACCTTCGAGAACGTGCAGGCCGGCCTGCGCACCGACTACCTGTTCCGCCTGGCCAACCAGAACGGCGGCATGGTCGTCGGCACCGGCGACCTCTCCGAGCTCGGGCTGGGCTGGTGCACCTACGGCGTCGGCGATCACATGTCGCACTACAATCCCAACGGCTCGGTGTCCAAGACGCTGATCCAGCACCTGATCCGCTTCGTCGCCGCCTCGGGCGACGTCGACAAGGACACGGCCGCGGTCCTGCACGACATCCTCGACACCGAGATCTCGCCGGAACTGATCCCGGCCGGCGACGGCGGCGTCATGCAATTGACCGAGCAGTCGGTCGGCCCCTACGCGCTGCAGGATTTCAACCTCTTCTACCTGACGCGGCTGGGCTATCGGCCGTCGAAGATCGCGTTCCTGGCCTGGAATGCCTGGCACGATGTCGACAAGGGGGCATGGCCCGCCAACCTGCCGGCCGGCATGCGGCGCGCCTATACGCTGGCCGAGATCCGGCGCTGGCTGGAATTGTTCCTGCGCCGCTTCTTCACCAACCAGTTCAAGCGGTCGGCGCTGCCCAACGGGCCCAAGATCTCGTCGGGCGGCTCGCTGTCGCCGCGTGGCGACTGGCGGGCGCCCTCGGACGGCAGTCCGGACGTCTGGCTGGCCGAACTGAGCGCGGTTCCCGAAACCCGTAAATAAATGGCGGCAGCGAACCGTTGAACGCCGCCACACGGCATCCCTATATCCCGACCGCCGACGAACGGAGGACAGGGAGGAAGGCGATGGCCAACCCGACGCTCAGCATTTCATCGGAAAGTGTCTGCTTCATCATCGTCAAGGCCCGCGAGTACGACGTCCAGGATGTCGAAACCGATCCCGACTCGGGATCGAACGCCACCGACGACAACATGACGTCGGTGCTCGAGGCGCCTCCAGACGACCCCACCCTTGCGGAACTGCGGGCCTTCATCGGCGCCTTGAGCGAGGAGGAGCAGATCGACCTCGTCACCCTGATGTGGCTCGGCCGCGGCGACGGGACTCTGGACGACTGGATCGACCTGCATGACGAGGCCGAGCGCCAGCACAACAACCGCACTGCGGCCTATCTTCTCGGCGAACCGCTGCTCGGAGATCACCTCGAGGAAGCCTTGTCGCAGCTTGGATTTTCGTGCGAGGAATTCGAAATCGGCCGCTTGTGAGCGGGCTTTCGCGTTTCGCCGTCTGACCGTACCAATAGCCATCGGAGGAACGCGATGCCGCTCAAGATCAAGAAGACCGTCAGGCAGATGGTCGACGAGGCCAACGGCCAGATCGAAACGCTGCCGGTTGCCGACGCCATGAAGATGGTCGGCCAGCCCGGGGTCACGTTCATCGACATCCGCGATCCACGCGAACTGTGGCGCGACGGCACGATCCCCGGCGCGATCAACGTGACGCGCGGCATGCTCGAAATGTGGATCGATCCCGAGAGCCCTTACGCCAAGGATTATTTCCAGACCGGCAACAAGTTCGTGTTCTTCTGCGCCGGCGCCTGGCGGTCCGCCCTGGCCACCAAGACAGCGCAGGACATGGGTCTCTCACCGGTGGCGCATTTCGAGGGCGGGTTCGGCGCCTGGAAGAAGGCCGGAGGCCCGGTCGAAAAGGTCGAGCCGAAGAAATAGGGACAGCCGCGATGAGTCCCGACACCGTTCTGGTGCCTCAGCCGACGCTCGACGACTTCCCCGACTTCGTCTCGATTCCGGTGCGCGTGGCGGGCCACGCCAAGGCCTATCCGGAAAAAATCGCGGTCATGTGCGAGGGCAAGACGCGCACCTGGCGGGCGTTCGACAAGCGGATCGACAAGATCGCTCGCTCGCTTTCGAACATGGGCGTCGGCCGCGGCGACAAGATCGCCATCCTTGCCACCAATTCGATCGAATATCTCGAGACTTTCATGGCCGGGCTGCGCGCCGGCGCCTGCGTGGTGCCGCTGTCGACCATGGCGGCGGCCGATGCGCTGGAGAAGATGCTCGACGATTGCGACGCCAAGGTCCTGTTTTTGTCGGACCAGTACCGCAGCCTAGTCGAGCCCTACGAGGGCCGGCTAACCAAGCTGATTGAAGGCGGCCGCATCGCCTATGATTTCACGCGCGCAGGCTGGAGCGACTTCGAGGAGTGGCTGGCGCCGGCCAGCGATGCTCCCTTCGAAATACCCATCGGCCAGCTCGACGATTTCAATATCATCTACAGCTCGGGCACGACCGGCCTGCCCAAGGGCATCCTGCACAGCCACGCCATGCGCGACCTTCTGGCGGTGCGGTTCACGGCCTTCGACTACGGCCCGGATACGATCTCGCTCGCCTCGACGCCACTCTATTCCAACACCACCCTGGTCGCCCTGCTGGCGACCGTGGGCATCGGCGGCACGACCATCCTGATGCCGAAGTTCGACGTCGTGAAGTTCCTGGAGATCGCCGAGCGCGAGCGCGTCACCCATGCCATGCTGGTGCCGGTGCAATATCAGCGCATCCTGGCCCATCCCGACTTCGACAAGTACGACCTCGGCGCCTTCAAGGCCAAGCTCTCGACCAGCGCGCCGCTGCGCGCCCCTATCAAGGCCGACTGCCTGAAGCGCTGGCCGGGCCGCCTGATCGAGATCTATGGCCTGACCGAAGGCGGTGGAAGCTGCACGCTCGAGGCCAACCTTCATCCCGACAAACTCCACACCGTGGGCAAGCCGGGGCTCGGCAGCGAGGTCGTGGTCCTCGACGAGCAGGGCAAGGTGCTGCCGCAGGGCGAGGTCGGCGAGCTTGCCGGGCGCGGCCAGGTGATGATGAAGGGCTACTACAAGCAGGCCGACAAGACGCGCGACCTCTTCTGGCACGACAAGGACGGCCGCCTTTTCTTCAAGTCCGGCGACATGGGCCGCATCGACGACGACGGCTTCATCGTCCTGCTCGACCGCAAGAAGGACATGATCATTTCCGGCGGCTTCAACGTCTATGCCGCCGATATCGAGGTGCTGCTGCTCAGCCATCCCGAGGTGATCGACGTGGCCGTCATCGGCATTCCGAGCGAGCAGTGGGGCGAGCAGCCGATGGCGCTTTGCGTGCGTCGGCCGGGCGCCGCGACGAGCCAGGACGAGGTCCGCGCCTGGGCCAACGGCCAGCTCGGCAAGACGCAGCGGCTGGTTGCCGTGGAGTTCCGCGATGCGCTGGCGCGCAGCACCATCGGCAAGATCATGAAGCGCGAGTTGCGCGAACCCTATTGGGCCGGCCGTGGCGCCAAGATCTGAGGCCCAGCATCCGAGGCAAGCATGACCGAACCGACGTTGCGCTCCTCCCATCTGTTCACGCTCTCCCTCACGGTCGATCCGAACATGACCGACGTCGGCGAGACACCCTATGGCCGTCGCCGCATCGCCGCCGTCACCGGCGGGAGCTTCGAGGGCGAAGAGCTCAAGGGCACGGTGCTGCCGTCGCCGGGCGGCGACTGGCTGCTGCTGCGGCGCGACGGCATCCTGCAGCTCGACGTGCGCATCACGCTCAAGACCCACGACGACCATCTCGTGTACATGAGCTACCGCGGCATGCGGCACGGACCGGCCTGGGTGATCGAACAGCTCAACAAGGGCGAGAGGGTCGATCCCAGCCAGTACTACTTCCGCACCACGCCGTGGTTCGAGACGTCGTCGGACAAGTACCGTTTCCTGAATCGCATCGTCTGCGTCGCCACCGGCCGCCGCGAGCCGACCGGGCCGGTCTACGATGTGTTTCAGGTTCTTTAGGCTCATGCTCTTCCGGACCGCGAGCCTCCGGCTCGCTCGTGAATCATGAGCGCGCGGGACGCGCGCGGTCCGGAAGATCAAGAAATTTTCGCCAGCACCGGCAGGATGTACTCGCGGAACTTCGCCGGGTGCTCGCTCATCGGGAAGTGGCCGACCTCCTTCATGATCTGCACCTCGACGCCGGGAATCTGGCTGGCCGTCCGGCGCGTATCGTCCGGCGTGCAGGAAAAGTCGTACTCGCCGGTCAGTAGATAGAGCGGGCAGACCTTTGTGTCGATCGCCTTGACCTTGTCGCGCAGGTCGCCGTCGACGCGGTAGAAATGGAGGTCGCCCTTGAACACGCCGGGCCCGCCCTGCATGTACATCCACAGCGTCTCGTGCCGGCGGGCGGGAGGGCTTTGCGGCGCGATCAGGCCCGAGACCAGGGCGGCGCACACTTCGCCGCCATGCACGTCCGGCCGGTGCAGCCACGTCGTGTCGTACCACGGAAGCTGGAAGTCGGCGGCCTCCAGCGCGATCAGGGCGCGGAATTCGCCGGCATGCGCGATGGCGAGGTTGAGCACGATGCGACCGCCGATCGAGCAGCCCATGACGACCGGCTTGTCGAGTTCGAGGGCGCGGCAGAAGGCGAGGATGGCCGCCGTGTAGGACGCCGTCGTCAGCCGGTACTCGCCCTGCTCCCAGCCGTCGGGCGGCGTCGACTTGCCGTGCCAAGGCAGGTCGAAGGCGAGCACACGGAAGCGCCGCGTGATCTCCGGGTCGGCCAGCAGGTGGCGGTATTGGCGGCTGTCGGCGCCGGCGGTGTGCAGGCAGACCAGCGGGATGCCCTGACCCGCCTCCTCGAAATAAACGCGGTGCGGGACGCCGTCGATCTCCAGGCGGAGATAGCGGCCGATCATGGGTTCCAGCGCCGGCGCCATCGTTCAACTCTCCTCCGGCAGGCGACGCGGCAGCGCCAGCAGGTCCTTGAAGTACTGCAGGTTCTGCAGCAGCGGCCGCAGATCGCCCTCGATCGAGGCGACCCCGCGCTTGGTAAGCGCGAACAGATCGTGCCAGCCCGGTTCCGGCACTTTTAGCCAATGGCGCTGCCAGGCGTCGTCGGTGCCGCGAATCGAGAAGGCCGTGGCGCGCATCAGGCGCGGTCCACGCTCCAGCCGGGCAAGTCCGCCGTCGCGAATGGCGAGGTAAAAGGGTTCGGCGCCGACGTCGATGCGGCAATCGACGTCGAGCCAGTGTCCGCGGCGGCAGAGATCGGCGTCGGCGGCCAAAAGATCGGGCAGTCGCGCGAAGCGGTCGGCAGGACTCATTCCTGCAGAATGTACTCGATCACCGATCCGTCGAAAGCCGGGAAAGCCGCCTTGACCCAGCGTCCCCGGTCGTCGAACCACTGATCCATCCGGAGATCGCCGGTATAGCGGTAGCGCGTTGCCTGGACGGTGGCGCCGCTCGCCGTCTTGACCGGCTCGCGGCCCATGGGCGTGATCTTGGCGTGGGACTGGGTGCCGTACTGGGTGTTGAGCAGGACGGATTGGCCGACCTGTCCGACGTTCCAGTTGGTCGTCGGCAGGATACCGGCGGGCAGGCGTTCGCGGGCGATTTCGGGAGGCTGCAACCCTTGGTCGGCAAGCGCGGCGGGAGCGACTTGCGGCGGCGTCTCGCGCTCGACCATCAGCCCTTTGGCATCGCGCCGAGCGCGCACCGCGAACTTTCTGCCATTGTCGTCGGTGCGCGTGTCGAGCCGCTGCAGGGCGTTGCCGTCCCACACTTCCT